>Ga0256874_1000130_pt1 | contig 13941 bp, 10 predicted proteins | sample MC6MC0417MT_FD_190189 | JGI IMG/M metagenome (GOLD analysis project Ga0256874, IMG submission 190189) | Metatranscriptome of enriched soil aggregate microbial communities from Iowa State University, Ames, United States - MC6-MC0417-MT... | ecosystem: Environmental > Terrestrial > Soil >...
GCGCCGGCATGTTCATGGGGCCGCTGATCATGCTCGGCATCACCCAGGCGTTGAAGCAGGGCGTGGACCACATGATCACCTTCCTGGTCACCCTTTCCATCACCCAGACCCTGGGCGGCCTGGCCGGCTCGGCCGTGCTGGGCACCTATCAGCTGCACCGCGAACAGGTGTACTCCGGTGCGCTGGTCAGCCAGCTGGATCCAGCCGACAACGTGGTCGCCCAGCGCTTGAAGCAGCAACAGCAGCTCTACGCCAGGCTGATCACCGACCCGGTGCAGCGCAGTGCGCAGGGCACCGCCCAGCTGGCGCAGATCACCCGCCGCGAAGCCAACGTGCGCGCGTTCAATGATGTGTTCGCACTCAGCGGCCGCGTCGCGCTGGTCTTCCTTGGCTGGTTGCTGCTGCTGGCGGTCCGCACCGCCGTGCTCAAGCAATGGCGCAAACGCCACGCGCCGATACCTCCCCTTTCCGCGCCGACGCCTGGCAGCGTCGCGCCCCGATGAGCCCGCCCATGTCGACCCAACACCCACACGACGACACCGCCCCGGAAAACGTCAACCCGCCGCCGCCGACCGACGCCGCGCCCGCCCCTGCGCCGCCGCCCGCAGCCGCGCCCTCGGGCGTGCCCAAGTACCTCAAGCCGAGCCTGCGCAGCGTGATCATCATGATCGTGATCGCGCTGATCGGCATCGCGCTGATCCTGCGCGCGTGGTCGCTGTGGCCGTTCGAAACCTCGCGGGTCACGACCGACAACGCCTACGTCCGCGGCCAGATCACGGTGCTCGCGCCACAGGTCAACGGCTATGTCACCGAGGTACTGGTCAAGGACTTCCAGCACGTCAAGCAAGGCGAGCCACTGCTGCGCATCGACGACCGCATCTACCGCGAGAAAGTCGTCCAGGCCGAAGCCGACCTGGACAGCGCCAAGGCCGCGCTGGCCAACTCCGATCAATCGCAGGCGCAGAACCGCGCGCAGATCCAGGCCGCGCAGGCCAACCTCTCCGCCGGCCAGGCCGAGCTTTCGCGCTCGCGCACCGAACTCAAGCGCTACGAAGAACTCGCCGCCCAGCAGCTGGTCGCCCTCAACGACCGCGACAAGTTCCGCACCACCACCCAGTCCGCGCAGGCCAGCGTGCTGCAGTCGCAGGCGCAGATCCGCATCGCCGAAGAAACCCTGACCTCCACCCAGGTCGCCCGCAAAGGCCTGGAAGCCCGCGTCGAAACCGCCCAGGCCCAGCTGGCGCTGGCGAAGATCGACCTGGCCAACACCGTGATCCAGGCGCCACGCGACGGCCAGGTCAGCGAAGCCTCGGTGCGCCTGGGCCAGTACGTCACCGCCGGTTCGCAGCTGCTGTTCCTGGTACCCGACGCACTGTGGGTGGTCGCCAACTTCAAGGAAGGCCAGACCTGGAAGATGCGCATCGGCCAACCGGCCACCTTCTCCGTGGATGCCTTCGACGGCGAGAAACTGCACGGCCACATCGAACAGATCGCCCCGGCCACCGGCTCCGAGTTCAGCGTCCTGCGCCCGGACAACGCCAGCGGCAACTTCACCAAGGTCGTCCAGCGCCTGCCGATCCGCATCGCCATCGACCCCGACCAACCGCTGGCCCCGCGCCTGCGCCCCGGCATGTCGGTGATCGTCAAGGTGGATACCGCCGCCGAAGGGCGCGAGCCTACCGGTGCGAAGCCGTAACGCGCCCGCGCGCAGAACGCCAACGCCTTTCCCCACCCCAGTCCGAAACCGTCGGGAAGCGAGTCGGGCAGCCTGGAACAGGACCGTTGGAGCGGCATGGATGCCGCTCACGAGCCCCGAAGGATGGGTTTACGGCGCGTCCTGCTCCAGGCTGCCCGGCTCGCTTCCGCAGAGGGGAACAGAGTGGCCGCTTTACACCTGCTCTGGCGCAGAAACGAAAAAAGCCGCGCAAGGGCGCGGCTTTTCGTCATCAACAGCGTACCGACCAACGGTCGGTACCTACCGGCGGATGCAGCACCCCATGGTCGGTACCTACCAGCGGATGCAGCACCCCACGGTCGGTACCTGCCTTACCCCGCACACCGCGCGCACAGCCCATGCACTTCCAGCGTCTGCGCCTGCGGCTGGAACCCGAGCTCCTTCGCCCGCTTCTCCAGCTGGCTGACAATCTCCTTGTCCTCCAACTCCACCGCACTGTGGCAGCTGTTGCAGATCAGGAACGGCACCGAATGCTGCGCACTGCTCGGATGGTGGCAGGCCACGAACGCATTCACCGATTCCAGCTTGTGCACGAAGCCATTGGCCATCAGGAAATCCAGCGCGCGGTAGACCGTCGGCGGGGCGTCGGCACCGACGCCCTTGCCATTGCGCACCCACTCCAGCAACTCATACGCCTTGACCGGCTTGCCGGCCTCGGCGATCAGGCGCAGCACGTTCGCGCGGATCGGCGTCAGCCGCAGCCCGCGTTCCGAGCACACGCGTTCGACCACCTTCACGAAGTCGGAGGCGTCGTGAACGTGATGGTGCGGAGCGGTACAAGCGGTCTTGGCGGACATGCGCGGTCTCCTGTGGTCAGGCCGTCGGTACTTTAGTGAGTGCGACCTCGATGCGTTTCAAGGCCTCTTCACGCCCGGCCAGGAAGACCGTCTGCGAAATGTCCGGGCTCACCTGGGTGCCGGTGATGGCCACGCGCAGCGGCTGCGCCACCTTGCCCATGCCGATCTCCAGCGCCGCGGCGACGTCATGCAGTGCCGCCGAAACGCTCTCCACCGTCCACTCGCCGGCTGCGCCCAACAGCTCGCGGGCCTTGCCCAGCGCCAGTTCCGCGCCCGGCTTGAAGTGCTTGGCCACTGCCGCTTCGTCGTACTCGGTCAGCGGCTGGTACCAGACCACCGCCTTCTCGGCCATTTCCTTCAACGTCTGCACGCGGTCGCGCAGCGCCACGACCACGTCTGCCGGGGCCGGACCGGCGTTCAGATCCAGGCCGAGCTTGTTCAGCTGGTAGACCAGGTGCGGGGCGATGTCGGCCGGCGCTTCAGTCTTCAGGAAGTGCTGGTTGACCCAGCCCAGCTTGGCCATGTCCAGGCGCGCGGCCTTGGAGTTGCAGTTGGTCACGTCGAACAGGTCGATCAGCTCCTGGCGGCTGAACAGCTCCTGGTCGCCATGCGACCAGCCCAGGCGGGCCAGGTAGCTGAGCAGTGCATCGGGCAGGTAGCCGGCGTCCTTGTACTGCATCACTTCGGCCGCGCCGGTGCGCTTGGACAGCTTGGCGCCCTGCTCGTCCAGGATCATCGGCATGTGGCCGAACTTCGGCACGGGGGCGCCGATGCCCTCGTACAGATTGATCTGGCGCGGGGTGTTGTTGATATGGTCGTCGCCGCGGATGACCTCGCTGATGCGCATGTCCCAATCGTCCACTACCACGGCGAAGTTGTAGGTGGGGAACCCGTCCGGACGGAAGATGACCATGTCGTCCAGTTCGCTGTTGGCGATCTCGATGCGGCCCTTGATCAGGTCGTCGAACACGACCGTGCCCTCCAGCGGATTCTTGAAGCGGATCACGCGGTTCGGGTCATCCTTGTACGGCAGGCCCAGATCGCGCGCGGCGCCGTTGTAACGCGGCTTTTCCTGCTTGGCCATGGCGGCCTCGCGCATCGCGTCCAGTTCTTCCTTGGTCTCGTAGGCGTAGTACGCCTTGCCCTGCGCGACCAGCTGCTCGGCCACTTCCTGGTAACGGGCCACGCGCTGGGTCTGGTAGATCGGGCCTTCGTCATAGCCCAGGCCCAGCCACTCCATCGCCTCCAGGATCGCGTCGATCGCGCCCTGGGTGCTGCGCTCGCGGTCGGTATCTTCGATGCGCAGCACGAACTCGCCACCACGGTGACGGGCCTCCAGCCAGCAGTACAGCGCCGTGCGGGCGCCACCAATGTGCAGGTAGCCGGTGGGACTGGGGGCAAAACGGGTGCGGCAGGTCATGGGGGGCTCAGGGCGGGAAACGGAATCCGGGCAATTTTACCCCGCCCCGGCCGCAAACCGGGCACTCCTTGCCCGGTAGGGCGCGGGCCGCCCGTTCCAGGCGGCCCACGCGGTGGCACTCAGGGGGTCAGCAACGGCTTGCGCGGCAGCTTTTCATCGCGCATCGCCGCGTTGTAGACGAACGAGGCCACGATCGCGGCAGCCTGTTTCAGGTCTTCCGGCTCGGCGTGATCCCAGGTGTCCAGGTTGCTGTGGTGGACGTTGGTGAAGTAATCCAGCCGGTCCTGGATGAACTGGAACCCTGGCAGGCCGACGCGGTCGAACGCGATATGGTCGGTGCTGCCGGTATTGCGGGTGGCCACGGTGGTCGCGCCCACGTCATGGAACGGCGCCAGCCAGGCTTCGAAGATCGGCACCGCGGCCAGGTTTTCCTGCGCATAGATGCCGCGGAACCGGCCCGAGCCGTTGTCCATGTTGAAGTACGCCGAGAACTTGTCGTAATCGCGCTGGCGCTGCAGGGCACCGGTCGGCTCACGCATCGAGGCGGGCAGCTTGAGCTGCGCCGGATCGGTCGGCTCGGGGTAACGCGCGAAGTGCTTGGCTACATAGTCCTGCGAACCGATCAGGCCCTGCTCCTCGCCACTCCACAGCGCCACGCGGATGGTTCGCCTGGGCTTGGCACCCACCGCCTTGAGGATGCGCATGGCTTCCATCATCACCGCCACGCCGGCCGCGTTGTCGGCCGCACCGGTGCCGGTGTGCCAGGAATCCATGTGCGCGCCGAGCATCACGATCTCATCGGCCTTGCCACTGCCGCGGATCTCGGCGAGCGTGTTGTAGCCGGGCTGGTCCTGCGTATCGGTGAAGCGGGCGTCGACATTCACGCGCAGCTTGACTGCCTGCTTCTGGTCGACCGCGCGCACCAGCTGGTTGTAGTGCTCGGCCATCATTGCCAGCTCGGGCACACCGACCGGTTCACCGGCCTTGCGCGAGCCACCGCCGCCGACACGGATGATGCCGTTGTCCCAGCCGCTGATGCTGATCGTGGCCAGCACGCCCTGCTCGGCAAAGAAGGCGTTGGTGGCGCGGGTCAGCTCCTGCTTTTCCAGGTATTCCTTGGCCTTCTTGGCACGGTCGGCCTTGGCATCGGCGACGTCCTTGGGCACCGCGAACACCTGCAGCTCGGCCAGGCCGGCGTCGTCGTGGCGGTGCGAATCGGACTTGGTGGCCCGCTCGTAATCGCGTGCATCGTTGAGCAGCAGGATCTTGCCGGCAAGCTTGCCCTTGTACTGGTCCAGGTCGGCCAGCTTCTTGATCTCGACCTTGATCACCTCGCCTTCCACGGGGCCGTTGGTGCCCGGGGTCCAGGCTTTGGGCAGCGCATACAGCGGCGCCACGCGCGGGCTCAGCAGCTCCACGCTGGCGTTGCTGAACTCCCAGCCGCGGCCGAAGGCATCGAAGGCCTCGTCATGCACGTTGACCAGGCCCCACTCGTTGAACTTGCTGCGGGTCCAGCTATTGGCTTCGCCCATCGCAGGCGAATTGGTCAGGCGCGGACCGATCTGCTCGGTCAGATGGCTGAAGGTCGCCATCACCTGCGAACGGTGGAAGGCTTCCTGGCGGATGCGGCTGACCATGTCCAGGTCCACCGTTTCCTTCGTCTGTGCATCGGCGACGCCGCTCAGTGCCAATGCCACGCTCAACATGCCCCACTTGAACACGATTACCCCCGCCTCTCGGCCAGACCACGAACAATCCCCGAGTCTATCGAGCACGGGCCCGGTGCCCCCGGGCCAAGAGTCATGGTCCGTCCATCCAGCCGTACCAGAGCTGGCCGCGGGTGGGCAGCACCAGCAACCAGCGGCTGCGGTCCACCGAGGCGCTGGCGTAGACCGGCGCATGCACCGGCCAGTCACCCGGCAGCCCGCGGATGCCGATCTCGCGCAGGGCCTGCGCGCCTGCGCGCCACGGTCGGTAGGCCCCACACCACTCGGGCAGCGGCAGGCGCCCGCGCGCCTGCCGTGCCTGTTCCAGAAAGCGCAGCCCGTGCAGGGCGATCGCCTCGCGGGTGGCCGGGGCCAGCCCGAAGCGCACCAGCCCCGGCGCGCCCTCCGCGCCGGGCAGCGCCAGTAGCGGTGACGGCCACCCCGAGGCTTCGCCGCCCAACAGCGAAGCCACCTCCAGCCGGGCCGGCAGCGCCCGGCGCACACGTTCCTGCAGACAGCGGCGCAAGCTCATCAGCGTTCCTCAGCTCAGGCGTGCGCCAAGTTCGTACCAGTCGACCCGGCGGGTCACCCACATCACCGCGGCCAGCACGGCGAACAGCAGCAGCGAGCCCATCAGCAGCGCGTTGTTCTCCGAGATCAGCAGGCCATACAGCGCGCCGTACAGGGCGCTGAGCATCACCGCAAAGCCCAGGCCGCGTTTCCAGCTCTTCAGTACACCGGCCAGGTACACGGTCTGGATGCCGATGCACGCCAGTGCCGAGAGCGCGTAGGCTTGCCAGAACGCAATGTGCTCGGAGAGGCTGAGCAGCAGCAGGAAGAAGATCGCCAGCGCCAGGCCGACCATCAGGTACTGCAGCGGGTGGATGCGCAGCTGCTTGATCAGTTCGAACAGGATGAAGCCGACGAAGGTCAGCAGGATGAAGAGAATGCCGTACTTGCTGGCACGATCGGCCTGGGTATACACATCGACCGGATTGACCAGCTCCACGCTCACGGCTTCAGCATCGATGTCCGGGCGGTTGCGCAGCTGGTGCTGGGCACGCGAGGCCAGCGAGGACACCGCCCACTGTGCATCGAAGCCCTGTGCGTCGACCTTGCGCTCGTTGGGCAGGAAACTGCCACCGAACAGCGGATGTGGCCACGGCGAGCGCAGCGCGATGCGGCTGTCATCGCCCACCGGCACCACCGACAGCGACCGGGTGCCATCGAGCACCAGCTCCAGCTCGACCCTGCTGCCCTTGAGCACGCCGCCACGCTCATCCTCCAGGCCGGGCAGGCCGACGTGCAGGCCGGTGCCGATGCCGTTGACGCCACCGGCATCGGGCAACAGGCTCATGGCGTTTCCATCCACGCGCAGGTTGGGCGAACCGACCAGGCCGCGCACGTCGGCGATGCCCACGGTCAGGAACGGCGCGCCATACACACGGCCGGCCTTGATCGGGTAATCGTCATCGGCGAACGTGGCGCTGACCGTGGCCTTCCAGCTGTAGACCGGCACGCGGAACAGGCCGACGCGGCGCTCGTCCGGCTGCATCACGCCGTCCACCTTCAGCGTGGCCGGCATCTGCAGCCACTGGCCCTGCTCGACCTGCTTTTCCTTTTTCTTGGTGCCGGCGGCATCCACCACCTCGACCTCGCGGGTCTCGGTCCATGGCACTACCCGGATCGGGCCGGTCAGGATCTGCGCGCCGGCACGGCTCTGCGCCACGCGCTGGTAAGCCTCGTCGCGGTAGGCCTCGCGCTCGCGGATCACGCCCTTGATCAGGCTCAGCGGAATCAGCAACAACAGGATCAGCCCGCCCACGATGGCGAACCGCAACAGCATCTTCACGGATTTCATGACCCGTCCTCGGTTGGGAGGGGGCCAGCTTCCCGCGCGCCGGTGTGCGGGGTTTGTGCCGAGTTTGAAGTCTGTGTGAAGTGCGGCAGCGATCAGCGCCGCGGTGGTAAGGAGGGCAGCCGCGACGGCAGCCACAACACCGCCTGCGCGCCACCGTCATCGCGGTTGCGCAGGCTCACACGGCCGCCATGCAGGCGGGCCACTTCCTGCACGAACGACAGGCCCAGGCCGGAGCTGCGCTGTCCGGTGCCCGGCCGCGCAAGGGAATAGAAGCGCTCGAACACGCGGTCGAGCGCGTAGTCCGGCACGCCACTGCCGCGATCGGCTACGGTCAGTGCGATGCCCTCGCCTTCGGCGTGCGCACCGAGCGCGATGACCGTGCCGGCCGGTGAGAAGGCCACGGCATTTTCCAGCAGATTGTTGAGCGCCTGCCGCAGCAGATAGCCGTCGCCCTGCACGCTCTCGGCCTGCGCCTCCACATGGATTGCTACGCCCGCCGCCTGCGCACGTACTGCCACCGCATCTGCGGCCGCCTGCAGCAAGGGCGCCAGGGCAAGCCGCTCGTGTTTCTGCAGCCAGCCGTACTGCTCCACCTCGGCCAGCGCCAGCAGCTTGTCGATGGTCTCGGTGAGGCGCTGCGCCTGGCCTTCGATGCTGCGCGCGAAATGCGCGCGGTCGGCCTCCGGCAGCGGCTCCTGCAGCAGTTCAGCCGCGCCGCGGATCGCTGCCAGCGGACTCTTCATTTCATGCGTCAATGACTGCACGTACTGCTCGACGTAGGCCTTGCCTTCCAGCTTGCGGCGCATGGTTTCCAGCGCCTGGCCCAGATCGCCGATCTCATCGCGGCGCGGCTTCGGCGGCGGCACCGGTTCACCGGCGCTGACCGCCTTGGCATAGCGGTTGAGCCGGTTCACCCCGTGCATCAGCCACGCGGTCATCAGCAGGCCGATCAGCGCTGACAACCCGATCAACCACGCGCCACGCTTGATGATGGCGCGCTGGCTGGCCGCGATGAAGGGATCGATGCTGCGGTTGGGCTGGGCCAGGCTGAGCACGCCGATCAGGGTGCGCCCATCGGCGGGATCGAAGATCGGGGCGGCCACGTGCATCACCGAGTGGGTGTCATCACCGGGCGTTTCCGGGCTGGAGCGCGCCCCGTACTCACCGCGCAGGGTGCGGTAGACGTCGTTCCAGCGCGAGTTGTCGCGGCCGACATCGCGGCCGGTCGAGTCGTACACCACGATGCCCTTGGCATCGGTGATGGTGACCTGGTAATCCAGCGTGCGCTTAGGAAAGCGCCACACCATCGCCTTGGGGTCGCGCCGCTGCGCACGCGCCAGGTCAGAGACAAAGCGGCCGTCGCGGATATGCCCGGCCTTGAGATCGGCCGCCGCCATTTCCGCCAGCACGTTGGCCGCGTCGACCAGGGTCGACTCCATCGCCTGGCGCACGCCCGGCTTCACTTCATTGACGAAGATGCGCATCACGAAGAACGCGGCGATGCCCACGATCAGGAAGAAGCCCAGGAACAGTTTCAGGCCCAGCCGCATGCCTATACCTCCAGTGCGTAGCCCAGCCCACGGTGGGTGCGGATCGGGTCGCTTTCGGCGCCAGCGGCGCGCAGTTTGGCGCGCAGGGTTTTGACGTGGGTATCGACCGTGCGGTCAGCGCTGTCGGCATCGCTGTCCCACCCACGGTCCATCAGCTGGGCGCGGCTGAGGATCGCGCCGGGGCGCTGCAGCAGGGCCGCCATCAGTGCGTATTCGTAGCGGGTCAGATCCAGTAGTTGGTCACCGAAGCGGATCCGGCTGCCCTCACGGTCGATCGCGAAGCGGCCGTGCTGCTGCCAGCCCGACGCCCCGGCGGGCGCGGCGGACCGGCGAAGGCGCGCCCGGACCCGTGCCACCAGTTCACGCGGCGAGAAGGGCTTGGCCATGTAGTCGTCCGCCCCCAGCTCCAGGCCCAGCACGCGGTCGAACTCGTCATTGCGGGCGGTCAGGAAGATCACCGGCACCTCGCTGAAGGCGCGCAGCGTGCGGCAGACCTCGAAGCCGCTCATGTCCGGCAGGCCGACATCCAGCACCACCACGTCGAAGGCCTGCTGGCGCAGCCGGGTCAACGCCTGCCCGCCAAGCAGGCAATGCTCGGCGCCATAGCCTTCGCTGCGCAGCGCATAGAGAACGGTGTCGGCAATGGCGGTTTCGTCCTCGACCACCAGGACGTTGTGCAGGGGGTGGCTCATGCGCGCAGCATAGCCGCTGGGCCCGCCGCCCCGTACACTGCGCCGATGAATTACCGCCACGCCTTCCATGCCGGCAACCATGCCGATGTGCTCAAGCACATCGTGCAGCTTGCCCTGCTCGACACCTTCAAGCGCAAGGACAGCCCGTTCTTCGTGCTGGACACCCACGGCGGCGCTGGCCGCTACCTGCTGGCCAGCGAGGAAAGCCGCAAGACGCTGGAGGCCGAAGACGGCGTGATGCGCCTGATGGCCCAGCCGCAGCTGCCGGCCGTGGTCGAGCGCTATCTCAAGGCGGTCCAGGCCGACAACCCGGTCGGGGCGATGATCAGCTACCCCGGTTCGCCGCTGTTGACCGCCCAGACCCTGCGCGAGCAGGATCGCATGGCCGTCTGCGAAGTGCAGGATGCCGAGGCCGCCGCGCTGAAGGCGCTGTTCGCCCATGACAGCCGGGTGGCCGTGTATCACGCTGACGGCTATGCCCAGAACAAGAAGCTGCTGCCGCCCAAGGCCAACGGCGTGAAGATCGGCCGCGGGCTGGTCCTGATCGACCCGCCCTACGAGGGTCAGGACGCCGAATACCAGGCGATCCTGGCCTCGGTGAGCGAGATCCTGGGCCGCTGGCCGCAGGCCAGCTTTGCGATCTGGTTCCCGATCAAACAGCGCCGGACCATCCTGCATTTCCTGCGCAAGGCCTGCGCCCTGCCGGTGAAATCGGTGCTGACCGCCGAACTGCTGATCCGCCCGGACGACTCCCCGCTGCGGCTCAACGGCAGCGGCATGCTGCTGCTCAACCCGCCGTGGCAGTTCGACCAGGTACTGGCTCCGGCCATGCCGGCGCTCAAGCAGCATCTGGGCGAGGCAGGTGCCTCGACCCGCCTGCAGTGGCTCAAGCAGGCCGAATGACCCCCTGAATCCCAGGCCGGCACCTGGCCTGGCCGGCGCCTCCCGTCCGGCACGGCGTGAGTGATCCGTTCACGGAACGCTGCCCCCGGGATGCGAGAATCCGAAGACCACCAAGGAATCACCGGTATGGCTACCCGTAACCGCATGCCGCCCTGGCACGAGATTTTCAAGGCACCCAGTGGCCACGAGCTGCTGATCCGCCCCATCCGGCCGGAAGACGGTCCGCCGCTGCATGCCGCGTTCAGTCTGTTCGGGCCCGAAGAGATCCGCGACCGCTTCCTGCAGTCGGTCACTGAACTGTCGCCGGAAACGACGCAGCGCCTGACCCATCCCAATCCCAAAAGCGAAATCACCCTGGTCGCGGCCGAGTCCCTGCCCGCCGGTGAAGCCGTGGTGGGTGCAGTGGCGCGCGCCTCGATCATCCCCGGCACCCGCGAAGCCGAGTACGCGATTCTGGTCAGCCGCTTCCTGGTCGGCCAGGGCCTGGGCCGGCAGCTGATGCGCAAACTGGTGAAGTGGGCGCGCGGCAAGTATCTGGATCGGCTGTACGGCGATGTCGCCGAAGAGAACGAACCGATGAAGCAGCTGGCCGCTTCGCTGGGCTTCCAGCCGATCCCGCACCCGAACGGCACCCCGGGCCTGGTGCGCATGGTGCTCGAACTGGACAGCTGATGGGACGCCGGGCACTGCCCGGCTGATCCGGATGACGCGGCCGCCACGTGGCGGTCTGCTAAAATCGACGGTTCATGTCACGCACCTCCTATCCCGTTCCGCCGCTGCCACGTCCTGGACAGCTCCGCGCCTGGTGGCGCGCTCCCGCTTCGGCGACAGCGCTGGCGTGGTACATCGCCCGCGCGGCACAGTCGCACGACGGGCCGTTGCTGGTGGTCGCGCGCGACAACCACGGCGCCAACCAGATCGAAGCCGACCTGCACACCCTGCTGGGCAGTGCCGGCGACGTGCCGATCGTGGCCTTCCCGGATTGGGAAACCCTGCCCTACGACGCCTTCAGCCCGCACCCGGACATCATTTCCCAGCGCCTGGCCGCGCTGCACGCCTTGCCGTCGCTCAAGCGCGGCATCGTGGTGGTGCCCGTGCAGACGCTGCTGCAGCGGCTGGCCCCGCTCAAGTACGTCATCGGCGGCAGCTTCGACCTGACGGTGGGCCAGCGTCTGGATATGGACGCGGAAAAGCGCCGACTGGAATCAGCCGGCTACCGCAACGTGCCGCAGGTGATGGACCCGGGTGATTTCGCAGTGCGTGGCGGCCTGCTCGATGTCTACCCGATGGGCGCCGATGCGCCGCTGCGGGTGGAACTGCTCGACGAAGACATCGATTCGATCCGCGCCTTCGATCCGGAATCGCAGCGCTCGCTGGAGAAGGTCGAGGCGGTCCACATGCTGCCCGGCCGCGAAGTGCCGCTGGACGATCTCAGCGTCTCGCGCGTGCTCAACACGCTGCGCGAACGCTTCGACGTGGATACCCGGCGCAGCGCGCTGTACCAGGATCTCAAGGCCGGTATCGCACCGGCCGGCATCGAGTATTACCTGCCACTGTTCTTCGACCAGACCGCCACGCTGCTCGATTACCTGCAGCCCAACGTGCTGCCGGTGCTGGCGCCGAACGTGTTCGACGCCGCGGCCGCCTTCTGGGCGCAGACGCAGAACCGCTACGAGCAGCGCCGCCATGATGTGGAGCGGCCGCTGCTGGCCCCGGAAGAGCTGTACGCCAGCCCCGAACAGCTGCGTGGCACGCTCAATGGCCTGGCCCGCGTGGAAGTCTGGCCGCCGGACCACGACCGCATCGCCGATGCGCAGCCGCTGGGCGACCAGCCACTGCCGCCGCTGCCGGTGGCGGCCCGCGACGCCCCGGCCGCCGAGGCACTCAAATCCTTCATCGGTCACTACCCCGGCCGCGTGCTGATCGCCGCCGATTCCGCCGGCCGCCGCGAAGCCCTGCTCGAAGTCCTGCTTGCCGCCGAGCTGAAACCGCCGGTGGTCGCCGACCTGCCCGGCTTCCTGGCCGATGACAGCGTGCGCTTCGGCATCACCGTGGCGCCGCTGGAGGATGGTTTCGCACTGGAGAGCCCGCCGATCGCGGTGCTCACCGAGCGCCAGCTGTTCCCCGAACGGGCCGGCCAGCAACGCCGCAGCCGCCGCGCCTCCCGTGAGCCCGAAGCGATCATCCGCGACCTCGGCGAGCTGAGCGAAGGCTCGCCGATCGTGCATGAGGACCACGGTGTCGGCCGTTACCGTGGCCTGATCGTGCTCGATGCCGGCGGCATGCCCGGCGAGTTCCTGGAGATCGAATACGCCAAGGGCGACCGCCTGTACGTGCCGGTCGCCCAGCTGCACCTGATCAGCCGCTATTCCGGCGCTTCGCCGGAAACCGCGCCGTTGCATTCGCTCGGTGGCGAACAATGGACCAAGGCCAAGCGCAAGGCGGCCGAAAAGGTCCGCGACGTCGCCGCCGAACTGTTGGAAATCCAGGCGCGTCGCCGTGCCCGTGCCGGCCTGGCGCTGCACGTGGACCGCGCAATGTACGAGCCGTTCGCGGCCGGGTTCCCGTTCGAGGAGACGCCCGACCAGCTCGCGGCGATCGACGCCACGCTGCGCGATCTGGCCAGCAGCCAGCCGATGGACCGCGTGGTCTGCGGCGACGTGGGTTTCGGCAAGACCGAGGTCGCCGTGCGCGCCGCGTTCGCCGCCGCCAGCGCCGGCAAGCAGGTCGCCGTACTGGTGCCCACCACCCTGCTGGCCGAACAGCATTACCGCAATTTCCGCGATCGCTTCGCCGATTGGCCGCTCAAGGTGGAAGTGCTCTCGCGCTTCAAATCCACCAAGGAGATCAAGGCCGAACTGGAGAAGGTCGCCGCCGGCACCATCGACGTCATCATCGGCACGCACCGCCTGCTGCAGCCGGACGTGAAGTTCAAGGACCTCGGCCTGGTCGTTGTCGATGAAGAGCAGCGCTTCGGTGTACGCCAGAAGGAAGCGCTCAAAGCGATGCGCGCCAACGTGCATCTGCTCACGCTGACCGCCACGCCCATCCCGCGCACGCTCAACATGGCCATGGCCGGGCTGCGTGACCTGTCGATCATCGCCACGCCGCCGCCGAACCGGCTGGCGGTCAAGACGTTCATCACCGCCTGGGACAACGCGCTGCTGCGCGAAGCATTCCAGCGCGAACTGGCCCGTGGTGGCCAGCTGTACTTCCTGCACAACGACGTGGAGAGCATCGGCCGCATGCAGCGCGAGCTGGCCGAGCTGGTGCCCGA
>Ga0256874_1000135_pt1 | contig 13799 bp, 13 predicted proteins | sample MC6MC0417MT_FD_190189 | JGI IMG/M metagenome (GOLD analysis project Ga0256874, IMG submission 190189) | Metatranscriptome of enriched soil aggregate microbial communities from Iowa State University, Ames, United States - MC6-MC0417-MT... | ecosystem: Environmental > Terrestrial > Soil >...
CGCCCCGCGCCATGCCGCGCTGTCCTCCGAACAGGCTGGTGAACTGGCCGAACGCGTCGGCCGCGATCTGGCCAAGCTGGTGCCCGGCGTCAGCGGGCTGGACTTCGTGTTCGCCGGCGCCCATTTCGATCCCGCTGAGATCCTGCGTCCGGGCTGGCCCGTGCACCGGCGCCTGGAAGAGCTGCAGATGCGCGCCCCGGGCCGCAACCAGGGCCCGCGCGTGCTGGCCTTTGGTGCCGGCGCAGACGGCGAGGTGCCGCTGCCGTTCCAGGCCGATGCCAGCCTCACCGGCGGCGGCCTGCGGGTGGTGCCGTTCCTGCTGACCGGCACCGAAGTGGCGCAGACCCAGGCCGTCGCCGAAGCGCTGGAAGAAGTGCTGCTGGCCCAGGGCATGGCGCAGGCCGACACCGCGCTGCAGGCGCAGAACGCCTTCGGCGCGCAGATCGAGCACGCCCGCTATTTCACGGTGAATGACCTCGCCGCGATGATGTCGATGCAGTACGACAACCAGGGCCTGGCGATTCTGTGGCCGCTGATCGAAACCGCGTTGATGGCCCCGCACGTGGAAGAGTGGCTCGACGCCGCGCCGGAGCCGCTGCTTCGATACGCTGACGGCGAAGTGCGTATGGCGCTGTTCGATCCGGCGGGATGGTGTGCGTATTACAACCACGGCACCGGCGACTGCGATCGCCTGCAGGGCATCTACGACCAGTACCTGATCCGCCAGCGGCAGATGGCCGCCGTGCTCGAAGCGCACGGCCTGCCGGTGCTGTTCGTGCATTGCGAGGCCGGGCAGGACGCGCGCGAACTGCTGGCGCGCTAAAAAAAACGCCGGCGAATGCCGGCGTTTTTCGTCAACCACGGCCCGGATTACGGGGCCGCTTTGATCACCGCGCACGCCAGGCGTGCACCGGCATTGCCGGTCGGCTGGGTCTTGTAGTCATCCGCGTCGGCATGGACGATCAGGCCGCGGCCGATGATGTCGAAATCATCGCCCTTGCCGATGTTGACGTTGGTCGAGACCGGAGCGTCGACCACGGCATTGCCCTGGGCGTCGGCCTTGATGTTCGGCATGTCGCCGCCGTGGTGCGGTGCGGTGGCAACGCTGCCGTGGTCTTCCTTGCCCGGGTTGAAGTGGCCACCGGCGCTGGCGCCGTCCGGCGCACTGCAGTCGCCCTTCTCATGAATGTGGAAGCCATGCTCGCTGTTCGGCTTCAGGCCGCTGACCTGGCCTTTCACGTGGACCTTGCCGTCGACGACGCTGAAGGTCACGTTGCCTTTGACGTCATTGCCCTGGGTGGCAGCGAGCTCGGCACTGGCGGTGTGGTTGGCATGGGCGTCGCTGGTCATCGCCGGCGGTGCTTCGGGGGTCGCTTCAGCGGTCGGCTGGGCCGCGGTGGCTTCGGGCGCCGGGGTGGCTTCCGGCGTGGTGTCGGCCGGCTTGTTGCAGGCGGTCAGGCCGAGCGCGGCAATGGCGGCGAACAGCGTGGTGTGGATCAGGCGCATGTGGATCTCCTTGCGGGTAGCGTTGGAAGAAACGACGTCGTGGAACGGCGCGATCAGCGCACGACCCGGATGACGCCGCAGGCAATTCGGGCGCCGGCGTTGCCGGCCGGCTGGCTGCGGTAGTCGTCGGCGTTGGCATGCACGATCAGGGCACGTCCGGCGATATCGGTGGCTGCACCGCCGCCAAGGGTAACTGCTGGCAGGCGGATGTCGACGTTGACGCGGCCCTGCGCATCGGCACGCAGGTTGTCCATGTCACCGGCATGATGGGCACCGGCACTGTTGCGGCCGTGCGGTTGCCCGGCGGGATTGAAATGCGCACCGGCGCTGCTGGCATCGACCGCACTGCAATCGCCGCGCTCATGCACATGGAACCCGGCCACCTGCAGTGGCTGCAGGCCACCAATCACGCCGGTGATATGCACGCCACGTGCGTCCGGCACCAGCGCCAGACGCCCACTGACCAGACTGGCCGAGGCCGGCGACAGGTTCGCCTCGGCCATCTGCGCGGTGCTGACCACCGGTACGGCGGGAGCGACGGGGCGCGGCGGCGGTGTGCTGCCGCAGGCGGCCAGACCGACCGCGATCACCGCAGCGAAGACGACATGGGAACTGCGCATGGAAAAGACTCCTTGGTTGCAAACTAACCGTGTGCTCGTCCACAGGCCATGAAAGCGGCCCGGACATGGCGCACACGCGGTGTGGACATGCGGTTCATCCGCCGCGGCGGCGGCCGGCGCCGAGCTTGCGGGTGAGGGTGTTGCGGCCCATGCCCAGCCGCGCGGCGGCCTCGGCACGGCGGCCGTGGGTGATCTGCAGGGCCGCTTCAAGCAGCGCCTGGTCAACGCGATCGCGCACCTGCGCGTGCAGGCCTTCGGCACCCTCGGCCAGCCGCTGGCGCGCCCATGCCGAGAGCAGCGTTTCCCACTGCCCCGGATCGCCGGCGCTGCGCGAGCGCGGTGCACCCGCACCCCGATGCAGTGCGCTGTCCACGTCGGCCACGCCGATGCTGTCGGCCGCCGCCAGCGCCGCCATGCGCCAGCACACGTTCTCCAGCTCACGCACGTTGCCAGGCCAGTCGTGCTCGCGCAGCGCCTGCAGCGCGGCAGCTGTCAGCCGCTTGGGCGGCGTATCGAGTTTGTGTGCGGCCGCGGCCAGGAAGGTCTCGGCCAGCTGCGCGACATCGTCGCGGCGCTCACGCAGCGGCGGCAGGCGCAGCCGCACCACATCCAGTCGGTGCAGCAGATCGGCACGGAAGCGTCCTTGCGCCACCAGCGTTTCCAGGTCCTGGTGAGTCGCGGCGATCACCCGTACATCCACGCGGATCAGCTCGCGCCCCCCCACGCGGAAGAACTCACCTTCAGCCAGAACGCGCAGCAGACGCGTCTGCAGCGGCAATGGCATGTCGCCGATTTCATCCAGGAACAGCGTGCCGCCATTGGCCTGCTCGAAGCGGCCGATATGGCGACGCTGCGCACCGGTGAACGCGCCCGCCTCATGGCCGAACAGTTCGCTTTCCAGCAGCTCGGAGGGAATCGCCGCGGTATTGAGCGCGACGAACGGCCCCTGCACGCGCGGCGACTCGTGGTGCAGCGCATGCGCGACCAGTTCCTTGCCGGTGCCGGTTTCGCCGTTGATCAGCACCGACAGCGGTGCCTGCGCCAAGCGCCCGATGGCGCGGAACAGCGCGCGCATCGCCGGCGTATCGCCGACCAGCTGCGGGCGCTGATCTGGCGGCGTTGCGCTGGCGGCCTCGCTCGGCTCGGCCAGGGTGACATCCGGCGCGGGCAGCACCCGCTGCGCCAGCGCGACTGCGTCATCCAGATCGAACGGCTTGGACAGGAATTCCTGCGCACCGCCGCGGAAGGCACCGGCCGTGCTCGCCACATCGGTATAGGCCGACATCACGATCACCGGCAGCTGCGGATGCGCTGCCTTGAGCTTGTCCAGCAGTACCAGCCCATCGTCGCCGGGCATGCGGACATCGGTGAACAGCAGATCCGGCGGCGGCTGCTCGGCCAACATCGCCAAGGCGGCCGCCGCACCGTCGAACCCGTCGACACGGTAGCCGGCCTCGCGCAGCGCGGTGCACAGCACGAAGCGCACCGCGCGGTCATCGTCGACCACCCAGACGCGCTGGGCGGTGGTGTCGACCTGGTCAGCCATGGGCGGCAGTGTCCTCGGCGGGGGTGCCCTGCCCGATCGGCAGCAGCACGGTGAATACGGTATGGCCCGGGCGCGAGCGGTAGGTCAGGGTACCGCGGTGCTCGCGCGCGACCTGCTGGGCCAGCGCCAGGCCCAGCCCGGTGCCTTCGGCGCGGCCGCTGACCAGCGGCAGGAACAGATGCTCGGCCAGGTCTTCGGGCACGCCACGGCCGTCATCGGCGATTTCCAGCCGCAGCGCCAGCGGATGCAGCTGATCGGTGATGCGCACGCCGTGCTCCACGCGCGTGCGCAGGGTGACGGTGCCCGCACCAGCCTGGATCGCATTGCGGACCAGGTTCCACACGGCCTGGGTGAGCCGGTCCGCATCGCCATCGAATTCGGGAATACTGGGGTCGTAATCGCGCTGTATCCGGACCGCCCAGCCGCCCTCGCTCTCGGCCAGGCGCAGCACGCGCTCCAGCGAGGCGTGAATATTGAGCGACGCATGCGGCGCGGCCGGCGCGGGCGACAGCAGTTGCTCGAGCAGGCCGTTCAGGCGCTCGATCTCCGAGCCGATCAGCTCGATCAGTTCACGCTCGTCCGGATCGCGTTGCGCGTTGCGGCGTGCCAGCAGCTGGGCCGCGCCCTTCAACCCCGCCAGCGGATTGCGCAGCTCGTGCGCCAGGCCCTTGAGCGCGGCACTGAGTGCGCTGGGCAGCGCCTGGGTGGGGTCCAACCCCGGGAATTCATCAACCGGATGCGCCTCCAGCAGCCAGCCGCCCTCGTCCCAGCGGCTCAGCCACCCCTCGGCAAAGCGCGGCGCATCGCCCGGCAGCGCCAGGGCCAGCCGGTGCAGACGCAGGGTGTCGCGCTCATCGCGGGCCAGGAAGTGGGCCAAGGCATCGCCCTGCGCCTCCAGCGACGCCAGCGGCTGGCCCAGCAGGCGGCGCACGCTCACGCCCAGCCAGCGGGCGAAGGCGGGATTGCAGCCCACCACGCGGCCGCTGGCGTCGGCCCAGGCGACCGGAGTGCCGAGGGCGTCGAGGGCGGGGGGCAGGAGCGCGGTGGTCATTGCACCAATGTAGTGCAAAACGGGATGGATTGAGCGCGGCAGGGCAGTGAACGGATGGACGGAATCGCAGAGGTCGCCGAGGCTCGCCGTTGAATCTGTGAACTGCCGCTACATCGGGGGCTGGATGAATTGACATGATGTAGCCCATCGCTAAAAGAACAGATACTGGCTCCGCGACCTTTAGATGCAGCAGTTTCTACGGATCGATGGGCGCACTCCGCAGCGCTGGAGCACGCTCCCGCAGATTGGTCCAGCCTGGAAGATCACTTGAAGCCAGATACCGCCGAGCGCCATACAAAATTACACGCAGAACGTGCTCATCGAACGGCTGCCCGCCCATGAGTGCGTACGGACCAATACGGAGCGCACTGCTGACTGCGCTCATCTGCTTGCCCCTTTCAAGCGCATGTTCCAGATCTGATCGTCACGAGACCGGCACGGCTTGTGAGAGCGTCCCGGCAGGCAGCTCTGACCTCCCGCGAATCCTGGTGTTTGGCGAGATACATGGCACCGATGAGGCTCCCCGCTTTGTTACAGGCGTGATCTGCAATCTGGCGCGTAACGGTCCCGTCGTAGTGGGAATAGAGCACCCATCCAGCGAGCAGGCCGCCATGGATCGTTTCATGGGCACGAAGGCATTGGAGCCAGCACGCGGGATATTGGCGGAATCCAGCTTCTGGACCCGGGATTCACAGGACGGGAGGACGAGCATTGCGATGTATACGATGTTGGATCGTCTTCGAGAGCTGCGCCAGAGCGGAGCAGATGTCAGGGTCGTCGCTGTTGGATCTTCCGGCTCGGGTGGCGGAGATGAGATCACCGAAAATCTAAATGCGCTGGCGAGATCCTCGAACGCCAAGGTCGTGGCCCTGCTGGGTAACGGTCATGTGCGAAAGGCAGGTGCGGAGGGAAGGGATGGGGTATCCCGCCTGATGTTTGACGAGCCATTTCAAGCATTTGCCTTTACTCACTCAGGAGGGACGGCATGGGCATGCGCTCCTGTTTGCGAAGTGCAGGACCTTGGGCTCGCGAGGCAGGGCCCGCATAGGATTGGGGAGATCGTCATCGATGACGCATCCCCCCTGTTTGACGGGTTTGTGCACCTTGGGTTCGTTCACGCTTCGACTCCCGCCCTTGATCGCTGGGCAACTTGCAGCGTGTCCACTGCTGACCGCGATTGCTAAGCCTCGGCCCAGCTGAGAAACACGCCCGGCAGCTCAGTCAGGTTCCCTGCGCCACCGCTCGCTACAAAGTGCGACTTCTCAACCTTGCAGATGATCCAATCCGCATCGTCTTCCGAGTGCCCACGACTGATCGATGCAAAAGGCTTGTGCTCAAGCTCGGTCTCGATGAGATCAATGCTGACGTGCCAGCCGGGGTTGTCAAGCGTATCGATCACGACCCCGAAAGAATGCTCCCAGTCGCCGTTGCACTGCCGTCGATACCACTGCTGGAGTCGTTGAAGTTCATCCATCGGTGTCATTCACTCTTGTCAGGTGCCTTCGGCAACGCCACACCCTTCGGCCAAAGCATCCAGATCGTGCCCTTCTGCTTCATGTGCCCGGCCAGCTCGCCAGCCGCATCGCCGGTGCCCCAGAACAGGTCCGCGCGGACCTCGCCGGTGATGGCACCGCCGGTATCCTGCGCGGCGACCGGGCGCACCAGCGCGGTGCCGTCCGGGCGCGTGGTGGACAGCCACAACAGGCTGCCCAACGGCACCACGTTGCGGTCCACGGCGACGCTGTAGCCGGCGGTCAGCGGCACGTTCAACGAGCCGCGCGGGCCTCCATCGCTATCGGGGCCGCGGGTGAAGAACACATAGCTCGGGTTGCTGGCCAGCAGCTCGGGCACGCGGGTCGGGTGGGCATCGGCCCAAGCACGGATGGCGGCCATGCTCACGTCGGCCTGCTTCAGCTCGCCCTGCTCCACCAGCCAGCGGCCGATCGGGCGATAGGGATGGCCGTTCTGGTCGGCGTAGGCGATCCGCAGCTGACGGCCATCGGCCAGCTGGACGCGGCCCGATCCCTGGATCTGCAGGAACTGCAGGTCCATCGGGTTGGTCAGCCAGGCCAATACCGATGCTTTGACGCCGTTCGCGGCGATCCGCGCGGCATCGTCATACGGCTTGAGCACGCGCCCTTCGACACGGCCGCGCAAGCGCTTGCCCTTGAGTTCTGGGTAGAGGCTGTCGAGCTGGACGCTGACCATGTCCTCGGGCACGCCGTACACCGGCACCGCTGCCTTGGCGGTACGCGTGAGGCTGCCGGCATAGATGGGCTCGTAGTAGCCGGTGATCAGGCCATCGGCCCGGTTGTTCGCGGCACGCAATGCGTAGACATCCAGATTCGCCTGCAGGAACTGTCGAATCGCCGATGGGTTGTTGGCAACGTTGGCCGCCGCTGCGCAGGTGGGTGCCCAGTTGGCTTCCGTCTTCAGGCGCGGGCAGGCGCTGCGCCAGGCCGCGAAGCCGGCTTGCAGATCGGTGTCTGCGACGGCGGGCAATGCGTTCCAGTTTGCCTTCGCGTAGGTACCGGGGGTGGTAGACGGCGGTGCATCGGGCTTGGGCGTGCTGACGCTGCAGGCGGAGAGCAGGGCCAGGCCCAGAAGGGTCAAGGCAAGGTGCTTGAATGCGGCGGTGATGCGCTTGGCCTTCATGGGTGCTCGTTTGTGCGGTGTAAGCGTTTAATTGTAAGTGGCTGCTGCCCATGCAGCGGATCAACAGTCCGCGCTGGCCATCCGCTCTACCGCTGCAGGAGCAGCGAATGCAGGATGCGGGCGTCTTCGAGGTCGAGATCAGGCGGCAGGTCGTCACGCCCACGGAAGCGGCGATGGAAGGCGCCGGCTGCGGCGGCCCGGTCGTCCAACGGGTAGCCGAAGGCCTGCAGGGCCAACCACGGGTCGAAGCCTTCCGGCGCAGCGCCATCGCTGGCGCGCGGCCATACCCCGAAACCCGCCTCGGCCAACTGCTGCCAAGGGAAGTAGCGGCTAGGGTCCTGCTTGCGGACCGGTGCCAGGTCCGCATGGGCGATGATCTGCGTGCGCGGGATGTTTAGGCGCGTGCACAGATCGTCCAGCAGGCGGATCAGCGCGGCAATCTGGTCAGCGGCGAACGGACTGTCGCCGTCGTTGTCGATCTCGATACCGATCGAAGCAGAGTTGAGGTCAGTGATGGTGCCCCAGCGGCCACCGCCGGCATGCCAGGCACGGCGGCTATCGGCGACGAGTTGGTAGATGTGGCCATCCGCGCCCACCAGATAATGCGCGCTGACTTTGCCACCGCTGTTGGCGGTGCGCAGAGTGTGCAGGCTCTGCTGGACGTCGTCCTGGTCGGTGTGGTGCAACACGATGATGACCGGGTTGCGACTGTTGTAGTTCGGCGAAGGCACCCAGGTTGCAAGCGGGCTGCGCACATCGGTGCTGGCGCAGGCGGCGAGCAGAAAGGTGGCAAGCAGCACGAGCGGGAGGCGGAATCTGGGCATGGCCTGATTGTGCGTCATTCGGCCTTGCCCTGCGTAGAGCCACGCAGGGCGAAGCCTACCTGCGCTCCCGGGTTATGGTTCCAGCTCTCGCACGACTGCAGCCCGCGAGCACGTTGCGGGAGGGCAGTCCGCTGACAAAGCCTATAACGCACTGGCCCGATGCAGTGTCTTCGACGCTACGGGTGCGACCTACCCATCACAGGCTCTGCCTATAGCTTGAACTCCTTGCTCAGAACTTCAACTCCGTCGAGCAACACCGTGCAGCGCTTGGCATCGGCGGCAGGCATGAGCTGGCCGAGCAACGAGGCATAGAATGTCTTGCTGCAGGCAGCGTCCTTTTCAAACGGTAGGGAATGGCCCTCTGCGTCAAACGTGATACGGCACTCAGACACCAATGATGCTGGCAGTCACATTATTGGGTTTGAACATCCCCGCCGACACGATGCACACCTCAGCCCTGGCGGGGGTACCCTCCATATCCCGTGTTCCCGACTGGCACTCAGCAAACGCCACCGAAGCTCCAGACAGCGAAAGGATCACGATGGCGATTGAGGCGTAGGTGCCTTGTTTTATAGCAAATCCTTCATTTACCGGAGACAACAGGGCCGAAGCTCTGTAACAACCGACGCTTCTGACGTTCATGCAACATCCTTGGTAGTGATCACCATTGGTACCCGTAAGCCCAAGCCGCATTACCCACGGCGAGAGCCAGGGAAAGGCAACCACCTGATAGGGCGGCGCCTGGCGACCGAAGAAATTCCACACGTTCAATCAAGCGCTTCTGTGCCTCGCTCAACGCGTCGCGCTTCAGGCCAGCCCAGAGCATGAACATGTAGATCGATAGCACTACAAATACGATTGAATGCAACCACGCTGGAAGAACCGTTCCATTCACTACCAGACAGCTCCAAAGTTAAAAAATCAGCACGCGCTTGCGGATCTGGACCCACTGACCAGAGAGCGGCCTGCGAGCGCGGAAGTTTGAACTCGCTCGCAATTTCCTGCGCGGTGTCCCCGCGCGAGTAGCGGTAAAGCATCAGATCCGCATGACGCCGCGCGATGTCGAAAATAAACTGAGGCTTGTCGGCCTCGTTCTCGAAGTCCCCGTTTACCTGTCGCCACATGGAGTCGATGGTGGACTCTGAGAAGACTGTCCATGTGTTCCAGTACGACATCGAGCCTCTTGGATCACGTTTCAATTCGGCCACTGCCATACCTCAAACCCTCAAAGCAAGAAAGTCCGCGCCTCCATCTCAGACTAAATGCAATCCATCCAGAGCCAACCCGACAGCCCAACTAGCGCTAGGCTGCATAGTAGAGCCATACGAGCACCCTCTTTAAATTGATCTCAAAGAACCAACTCTTCCGTCGAAAGCTGAGCAAGGTCCATGAACGGCGGCAAGCACCAAACTGTGTCCGGTTTCGAGCGAAGCTCGAGCACCGTCCGACATAGAGAACCACTTTACTCACCACTTCCTCTTGTACGCCGCTAGTTATGCCAGAGAGCTACATGATCTGTGCTATTTCGCGTCGATATGAATGGTCGGCCTGAGTAAAATCCACACGTAGATCTTGGAACAGCCACTTGCTGTAGCGTCATTGCATATCAATTGGAAATATTATTCCGCGCTTAAGAGAGACTCTCGCAGCCGCGAAGTGGCGCTCTATTTCATCAATAATTCCATCTCTGAACTCGCCCGGCTGACCTGGAATGGCAAACTTCTTCACGATTTCCTTTGCAGACTCAGTTGCAGTCATGAGTGGAACTAACCAGTAGCTTTCGCCCTCCTCATCGAGTTCGGCGGGATTGAGGCGGGCGAGACCTTCGCACAACCCTCTGTATCCAGCGGCACCAATGTAATCGAGAACACCTTCATCCCAAAGAGTCCAAAGGCCAGACTCCAGACATCTGTAGATGACCTCTACTGAGTATTGCCACTTGCAGCGCTCACCGCTGCTCGCCATCCCTCCTACTGATGCGTGCGGAGAATAATCGTCCAGCGTCAGTAGATAGAGGTGCCAAGGAAGCGACGTACAATCGAATTTAGCACCTGAACTTGTCATGGGACCTCACTTACAACGGGGAATCTCAGCTTCAGTATCTCTGCCGCGCCGGACGTCTTGGCATTGATTATGTTGATCCTCGGCCCGTCGACCTCAACCGTAACAGTTGTCGGGGATGTATGACTACTAGCTTGACCAACTGGCCTGTTGGCTTTATTGGCCTGCACATCATTGGCAATCTGCTTGCTGGTGGCCATCACCGTGCTCATCGCATTGGCCATCGCCTGCTGATTGGCCAGCTGCAACTCGGCATTGGGCATCGCCTCAATCGCGCGGTGCGCCGTGGCCGCATCAGTGTTCACGCCCAGCTCGGCGGCAGTCACCTTCTTGCCGCCGATCACGATGTTGCCTTCGGTGAGCGTGGCGTAAGTGGTGCTGCTGTCGCCGCCCTTCTCGTTCATCGGCACGCCACCACCGAAGTTCGGCGTGGCACCTTCCGTGGTCGGCTTCCAGTTCTCTGCCCGCCCGCCGTAGCCACCGCTGATGCTGCCCGAGCTGGTGCTGTGCTGCATCTGGTTCTGCAGGTCGCTGAAGGTCAGCGTCTGCGCGGTCAGTTCGCTGTTGGTAGCGTTGGTGCTGGCAATCGCACCGCCGACCAGATTCACGTGGCCGGCATCGACGTGGTAGCCGCCATCGCCGGCGAACAGGCCCGACTGCTGGCCAACGCCCTGATAACTGCCGTTGGATTTGCCAACACTGGCGTAGCCATCAGCAATCCACGCCGTGCCGAGCACCTGCACCCGGCCGCTGACCTGGCTGTTTTTGGACATGCTTTCCGCAACGCCCTGCAGTGACTCGATGGTCAGCGTGCCGCCGGTCCTTACATCGATGCGGTCGGCCGTGGCGGTGGCACCGCGCAGAGTGGTGTCACCCTCGGCCTTGGGCGAGATGTTCTGGGCGGTGAGCGTGGTGTTCTGCCAGGTGGTGCTGTTCGCGTTGGACTTGCTGCTGCCCACGCTAGCTTCGGCATACACGTACGCGCCGGTCTGCGCGCCTACCGTGACACCCACGCCCATTTATGCGCCAGCGTTGCTACTCTTGCCGCGGTCGACAAGCTGCGATTTACCGGCTTTTAGGATGCCACTCACTTAACCTAGTACAAACATGCCGCCCTTGCACAAGCTGCGCCGCGCGTCGTGGATCTCGCGACTACTGGTCAAGTAGTTGAATAAATTTAGACAAGCGCTGCAAACAGCTGATAACTGCTAGATCCATTCTTCTTTAACAATACTATTAAAATCACCAAAGGGCGGCATGTCTATGAAATGACCACTCGGATCGTATTCCTTACTAAACTCTCTAGATTCATTTGTAATGAGATTGGACTCTAGTATTGCCACCTCTCCAGTAGGCAGAAATGAATAGGTCTCACCATTACTTATAGAGTCAGTACCATCAATATAACGCCTAAAATTAGCCGCCCTAAGAAAGATCCTGGCATCATCGACGAGCTGAAACTGGTAGTTCATGTATTCGCGAACATGTTCATCCAAGAAACCAACTAAAATTGCTTTCTTATCTAACAACATTTGAACATGTGCCCGAGGACTTTCCTCTCCGCCAAGCAAGGCGGTATATGAAAGTCTGGCGCTATGCCGACGCTCCGCCTCATCCCTTGAAATTGCATCCACGACTTTCCTGTAGTGTTGAAACCACTGCAGGCAGTAGATAATTTCATGCCGCATCAATAAATCCTCCCGTTCGAATCCCTGATAATAACATTTCGACTGGCCGCATGCTCAAGGATGGACTTGGGTATTGGCCGCTGCTGTGGAGGCACCTCTAGGATCAGCTTCCCCTGAAGAGTCATGCCGCCCAAGCTACCACTCGAGGGGACGCTAGCAATGATAGCGCCCGGAGGATACTTCTTGACAGCCTCATTTATATAATTAATGGCGGATGATTCGTTAACACTGGACAGCTGAGTATGTTTTCTCGAAACAATATCGCCCGACAGAGGATTGTATGAATCCAACCTCGTATAGCGGCCACTACCGTCTGGGCTGTCAATGTACAGTTCGTTGTGAGGATACTTCGCAGCCTGACTTCTATTGAAGTCATTACCGTCCTTCATACGCTGCAGCCAGACAGGTAGTTTCGCCGACGCAACCGGCGCGCTGGCTTCGCTCGGACTTGACGTGCCTTTGGCGGGGAGAACAAGTGCGTTCGTCTGTGGCAACTCCTTTGAGACACCAGCCGTCGGCGGCCGCGGTATGCCAAGGGGACCTGTAACCGGTATCAGTCCAGTCCTGCCCGCTGTAGCAGCACCGCCGATGGCCGCCAGGTTTGCAATGATTTCCGCGACTGCCTGACGTCGTTCATCGCCGGCCCCCGCTGCAGCTGCAGTCAGGTAGCCTACGCTCGCCAGCGGACTGGATGTCAGAGCGTCATGAAGCCCAAAGAAGCTTCGCCACTGCATGGACGACGGCAGCAAGTCCTCGCTTCTCAGGCTGCCGAAACCTGACTTGAGCAGAGCATCCTGATAGATGCTGTCATTCGGACTCTTCTCCCGTCCAGCCACATGCTCCCAGAAGGTAAAGTTTGAGTCCTTGTAAGCCTGCTTGTCAGCGCTGAGACCTGCATAAGGGAAGCCGTAGTAGTCGCCCGGATCGATTCCGTCGAGGTTCCCTATCTCGAAGTCGCCGTTTTGCTCGACGTACCGTTCGTAGTACGTGACAAGATTCGCCTCTTGCGTTGACGTGAGTGTCTCTCCCGACTGCAATTTTCTCAGAAGGCCGGCACTCATGTGATCGCCCGAGTCGAGCAGAATCAGTTCCATTGATTCCTGCGGATTCAAGCCACCCTGTTGCTTTGCTTTCTCGCGGAGGTTTCTCAGCCGCGCAAGATCGTTCTTGCCGAGGAAGTTGTTCTCCACCGCGTTCTCTGCAATCGAGGATCCCAGTGCAGCACCCGTTATACCCTCTGCTCCCATGCTGCCGGTCAACGCGCCCAGTGCCTGCGCTAGAGCCTTGACCTCCGCCTGCTGTTGGGCAGTGAGAGCTTGGCCGTTCTGATTCTCGTAGTAACTGCTCAGGTAATTCGCAGCCAGTTCTCCGCCGCTGGCTGCCAATGCCCCGTTTACCATCGGAGCGCCATTTGCCTCTGCCATCAGCGCACCCAGCAAAGCATGCGAAAGAATCTGCAGCGCTGCGTTGGGATCACTGCCATGGTGACTGTCAAATTTCTCGCCTATGAGTGTCGCTGCAAATGGCGCCAATGCATTGGCTGCAACCTGCCCGCCGCCTTGGCCCGATACGATGCCCACCAGCAGCGTGGTCACCGCTTCCAGCGCGCGGCCATTCTGGCTGCCGATGCCCCAGTTCTGCTGCTGTGCCACGGCGTCGCTATAGCTGGATGGGAACCTCGCTGCTAGCTCATTGGACTTGCCTTCCGCGCTCTGGCTCTTGAAGCGATCCTTCTCCTCATCAGACAGGGTAGAGAGATAGGAATTCTCCAGATCCCGCATGGCCTGGTTGCCGATATCCCCAGCAATCTGCTTGCTGGTGGCCACCACCGTGCCCATCGCATTGGCC
>Ga0256874_1000146_pt1 | contig 13484 bp, 12 predicted proteins | sample MC6MC0417MT_FD_190189 | JGI IMG/M metagenome (GOLD analysis project Ga0256874, IMG submission 190189) | Metatranscriptome of enriched soil aggregate microbial communities from Iowa State University, Ames, United States - MC6-MC0417-MT... | ecosystem: Environmental > Terrestrial > Soil >...
CTGAAAACCCAAATCCCAAGGCGATTGAGCAAGTTGTTGAAGTATTGAAAAAGGGAGGAATAATCATCTACCCAACCGATACCGTATATGGAATGGGTTGCGATATTACTAATCATAAAGCCATTGAAAAAATTTGCCGTTTAAGAGGTATTAAACCTGAAAAGGCCAACTTCTCTTTCATCTGCTCTGATTTAAGGCACATTTCAGACTATATAAAACCTATCGACACCACCACATTCAGGCTACTAAAAAAAGCTCTACCTGGCCCTTTTACATTTATACTGAATGCAAACGGAAATGTACCAAAACTACTAAGTTCCAACAAGAAAACTGTTGGTATAAGGGTACCTGATAATGATATTGCAAGAGAAATTGTGTTGCAGCTTGGAAATCCAATTCTATCTACTTCTATCTACGATGATGACGAAGTAATTGAATACTCTACAGATCCTGAACTGATCCACGAAAAATATGAAGACACTATAGACATCGTAATTGATGGTGGATATGGAGACAATGAACCATCTACGGTTGTAGACTGTACATCAGGAGATTTTGAAATCATCCGTCAAGGAAAAGGAAACCTGGAAAACTACCTATAAATGACCAAAATAATAAACTTACAAGCATTTAAAGACTTTTTACGATCAGGACAGATTGGAGGCATACTCCTTATGGTATGTGTTGCAATATCACTATTTATTGCAAACTCCAGTTATAAGGATGGCTTTTCTGCACTACTATCAACAGATTTAGGCTTTACATTTGGCTCTGGCTCTTATGTATTTACTGTTTCTGCTTGGATAAATGATGCGCTAATGGCTGTATTTTTTCTTCTTGTGGGCTTAGAGATCAAGAGAGAGCTGGTAGAAGGCGAGCTTTCATCTATTAAAAAGGCTTCCTTACCTGTAGTTGCTGCTCTTGGAGGAATGTTGGTACCCGCATTTATTTATTTCATTTTAAATAAAGATACCGCTACGGCATCTGGATGGGGAATTCCAATGGCTACCGACATTGCCTTTGCCTTAGCTATCATATCCATGCTGGGTAAAAGTGTTCCGGCCTCATTAAAAATATTTCTTGCTGCCCTGGCCATTGTTGATGACCTTGGCGCCATCCTGGTTATTGCTATTTTTTATACAAATGAGGTACATTTTCATTACCTCCTGATGGCTGGAGGGGTACTTGCGCTACTGCTGGTATTTAACTTCTTTAAGATAAAACCGCTTTATTTTTATCTTATACCCGGAGTGTTCTTATGGTACTTCATTCACCACTCAGGTATACACGCAACAATTGCAGGGGTATTGCTTGCCCTTACCATACCAACCAATTCAGATAACACAGAATCTCCTTTAGAAAAGCTTGAGCATTTATTAAATGGTCCTGTAAATTATTTTATCATGCCGATCTTTGCGCTGGCCAATACCAACATCACCTTTCAAAAAGAAATGCTTGGCGGTTTAGTATCGCCGCTGGGGCTTGGAATTGTGGCTGGTCTTTTTGCCGGAAAAACAATAGGTGTTACACTGTTCTCCTGGCTTGCAGTAAAGCTAAAACTGGGAACACTTCCGTCGCAATCAGGCTGGAAACACATTATTGGCTTGGGCATGTTGGCTGGTATAGGATTTACCATGTCCATATTTATATCCTTACTTTCATTTAGTGATGAAATGCATGTAACCGAAGCAAAATTTGCGATTCTTTGTGCTTCGGTTATTGCAGGATTAGTTGGTTTTGTTTTCCTAAAATCTATTAAAGGAAAAGCGCCGGTTAAGGCTTAAATTCTTTCATGAAGTTTTTAACACTGCCCTGAACATCATTGGCAGACAAGCTTTTCACAAAGGCAGTACCTATAATTGCACCATTAGCATATTTACATGCTTTATCAAAGGTTTCTTTACTACTTATACCAAAACCTATCATGGTTGGGTTTTTAAGTTTTAATGATGCAATTCTTGAAAAATATGCTTCGGTTGTATCAGATACCTGAAGATTTTTTCCTGTAGTTGCCGACGAGGATAGCAAGTAGATAAATCCATTACTTAAACCGTCGATTTTACGGATCCTTTCTTCAGAAGTTTGAGGAGTAACCAGGAATATATTACTTAAACCATATTTAGCAAAAACTGGTTCATATAACTCCTCATGTTCAACCATTGGGAGATCCGGAACTATACAACCATCAACGCCTACCTCTGCACAAGCTTTACAGAAATTCTCTACACCAAATTGAAGCATTGGGTTTACATACCCCATTAACAAAACCGGGATAGTTACCGTTTTACGTAAATCTTTAAGTTGCTCAAACAGCAGTCTTAAATCCATACCATTATCAAGCGCCTGTTTACTGCTCGCCTGTATAACCGGGCCATCAGCAACAGGATCAGAATATGGGAATCCTATTTCTAATAAGTCTGCACCTGAACGCTCTAGCTCTTCTGCAATTGCCACTGTATCTCCAAGATTAGGATAACCAGCTGTATAGTAAATTGATAATATATCTTTTTTTTCCTGAAATAACTTTTTAATTCTATTCATTTCTTTTATAATCCAAAATATTTCATGTAAGTATCCATATCCTTGTCACCGCGGCCCGACAAGCAAACCACTACATTCTCCCCACCTTTAAAATTCATTTTCTCCAGATAAGCCAGTGCATGAGCACTTTCTATTGCAGGGATAATACCCTCCATTTGAGTAAGCAATAAACCAGCTTCCAAAGACTCATCATCAGTTATGGAAACATACTGACCACGACCAGTTTTAAACAAATGTGCATGCTGAGGGCCAATGCCGGGATAATCTAATCCTGCTGACACAGAATGAGGTTCAACAACCTGACCATCTTCAGTTTGCATCAAAATACTTCTGCTGCCATGCAACACACCTTCCTTACCCAGTGTAGTTGTAGCTGCCGAAAACCCGCTATCAACCCCTTTACCTGCAGCCTCTACAGCGATTAGTTTTACCTTTTCATCATCAATAAAATGGTAAAACATGCCCATGGCATTACTACCACCCCCAACACAGGCCAACACATAATCCGGCTGGTCATTACCAGTTTGTTCTATCAATTGCTTCTTAGTCTCTTCTGAAATGATAGATTGAAAAAGTGCCACCATATCCGGGTACGGATGTGGCCCAACAACAGAACCTATTATATAATGGGTATCTACCGGATTATTAATCCAATCGCGCATGGCTTCGTTAGTAGCATCTTTTAACGTTTTACTTCCTGAAGTTGCAGGAACTACCTTAGCACCCAGCATTTTCATTCGTGCAACATTGGGAGCCTGTCTTTGAATATCAATCTCTCCCATATATACTACGCATTCTAATCCGCGTAATGCACACACTGTAGCAGTAGCCACACCATGTTGTCCGGCACCAGTTTCGGCAATAATACGTTTCTTACCTAAACGTTCTGCAAGCAATATTTGACCAATGGTATTATTGATCTTATGTGCGCCTGTATGATTCAGATCCTCACGTTTCAGAAAAATATTCGCGTTATATTTTTGCGATAATCGTTTAGCTAGATATAGTGGCGAGGGTCTGCCGACATAATCTTTAAGTAACTGATGAAATTCCTTCTGAAAGTCTTTATCCTCAATAATTTTAAGATAATTCTGTCGTAATTCTTCTACATTCGGATATAGCATTTCCGGAATATAAGCTCCGCCAAAATCTCCGTAGTATCCTTTTTCATTTACAAAATAGTTCATAGTCTTGTTCTTAAATCCTTGGTTGAGTAAACTCAATAGGACAACATATTTTTAAAGTCAATCAATTTATCTATATCCTTTAACCCAGGCTCCAATTCAAACTTGCTATTAATATCAATAGCATAAAAACGCACATCTTTTATTCTGTTTATTTCATCAATACTTTCCAAATCAATTCCCCCACTTAAAAAGTATGGTTTATCTAACACATATTTTTGAAGCAACTCCCAGTTAAAAGTCCTTCCTGAACCTCCATGATCGGGAGTCTGGGTATCAAATAAAAAGTAATCAACTGAATCAGCATATGCTTCCAACTGCTCAAAATCAAATTGTTCATCAATTCCAAACGCCTTTATTACTTCTATGTCTAATAATGCTTTTAGCTGGCTACAATAATTAGCAGATTCGTTTCCGTGTAATTGAACAGCATATAGTCCATATTCCAAAACCCGTTCAACCACTATTCTAAGCTCTTCATTTACAAAAACACCTGTTTTTTTGATATTAGAAGGCAGATCCTTAACAAACTGAGCTGAAAGATCCGCAATAAATCTTTTTGAGCCATTATAGAAAATAAATCCCATATAATCAGGCTGCAAGTCTGCCACCATTTCGATGTTTGATGGCACCTTCATTCCACATACTTTCAGTCTCTTATCCATTACCTTGATATTAAGTTTTTAAAACTATTCAAAGCATTCTTGCTCATTAAAGAAGCCTCTGCTTCATAAAAACAATCCGCAAAAGATTTAGTGTTATCTATTGTCTGAATAGCAAGTGCAGCATTGCAAAGCACAACATTTCGTTGAGCATCGGTACATTCATCATTAAGCACACTCATAAAAATCTTTGCCGATGATTCAACCGTATCCCCTCCTTTTATTTCCTGCTCATCAATCTGTGCAAACCCAAGATCAGCAACGGTTACCAACGATTCTCCATTTTTACTAAAAGTTTTAAAATCGCAAGTCAGCGAAACCTCATCAAAACCGTCCACCGCGTGCAGTATCGTATAGTTTTTATCAGTGTCCTGATATAAATAAGCATACAACCTGGCTAGTTCCAGACTAAACACGCCTACAATTTGATTTTTAGGTTGTGCTGGATTAACCATTGGTCCAAGCATGTTAAAAAAGGTTTTAACTCCTAATTCTTTACGTATAGGCGCAACAATTTTCATGGCCGGATTAAACAACGGGGCGTGGATAAAGCATATCCCTGCTGTATCTAAACTGCGTTTTAAAATATCCTGTTCGTTAGTAAATGTATAACCCAGGTACTCCATAACATTTGAAGAACCGCAGCCAGATGACACACCATAGTTACCATGCTTAGCCACTTTGTGACCTGCGCCAGCCACAACAAAAGAAGCAAGTGTAGATATGTTAAAGGTGTCTTTACCATCACCTCCTGTTCCACAAAGATCTACAAGCTCATAATCTGAAAAGTTCAGTTTCACACAAAGATCAAGCATAGCATCACGAAAGCCTTGAAGCTCAGCGACAGTAATGTTCCGCATCCCATAAGCCGTAATAAAAGCGGCAATCTGCGAAGTATTAAATTCGCCTAAGGCAATAGAAGTAAGTATCTTTTGTGCCTCTGCTCTACTGAAGGTTTTGTTTTCAAATAGGTGGTTAAGTATTTTCTTCATGTTATTTTCTTCTTAAAGAAGTTTTTCAAAATGTCGTAAAACAAAAAAGGTTGCCTTAAGCAACCCTCAAAATATTTTTATATAAAATAAAACGTTCAAAACGGGGTTACACTACGCTATTGCGTTGTGCCACCACCAGTTGTTAAGTCCGTTTGTAAGTATCATTAAAGCAAATATGGAATTGTTTTTGCAAAGCAGCAAATCTTTTATCAAAAAAAATAAAATTTATTACTTCTTTGCACGACGGGTTTACTTAATCAGGGCGTTCTTTTCCTTGGTAAAATGGTTAAAAACCAGTTTATCTGCCAATGCAGGCAATAACTTATTAATCCATACGGTTAGTTTGCCCTGCCCTGTCATAACTAAAGTGCGCTTTCTTGCAGCAATGCCATCAACGATACGAGTAGCCACTTCTTCAGCAGTCATCATTTTACCTTCTTCCATACTTGTTTCGCCATGAGCAGCACCATCTTTAGCTAATGCTGTAACCCGAATATTAGAAGCCGTAAAACCAGGGCAGGCTACCATCACATGAACACCGGTTTTAAGTAATTCAGTCCGCAGTGACTCCATAAAACCATTCAAGGCAAACTTGGAAGCAGAATAACCTGTACGACCAGGCAAACCACGATACCCCGCGATTGATGACACCCCTATTACACTGCCTTGTGTTTTTAAAATCTCGGGCAGCGCATATTTAGTGCAATAAACCGTACCCCAGAAATTCACATCCATCAGGTTTTTCAATACAGACAAGTCCAGATCATTGAACAATGCACGCATAGATAAGCCTGCATTATTAATTAATATATCTATCTTACTGAAAGTGACTAAGGCCTGTTTAACAAGCACTTCACATTCTTCTTCTTTACTCACATCTACCTGAAGTGCAATAGCTCTTATGCCATATCTTGCCTCCAGATCGGCGGTAATTTCGCAAAGTGTAACATATTGTCTGGCACCAAGAACCAGGTTAGCACCACGTTTAGCAAACTCCTCGGCACATGCTTTTCCAATACCAGATGATGCACCCGTAATTATGACTACTTTATTCTTAAAATCCATTCTAATTATTTAATTAATGAGTTTTCATAAGGTACTCTGGTAATAATAGACCTTCCTAGTGTGATCTCATCAGCATACTCCAACTCGCCTCCAAAGGCAATTCCTCTGGCAATTGTGGTAATTGGTATTTGAAAATCTTTAAGCCGTTTATACAAATAAAAGAGTGTAGTATCACCTTCCATTGTGGCGCTAAGTGCCAGTATTATTTCTTTTACCGGAGTTGTAGCGACCCGCTGTACCAATGAATCAATAAACAGATCAGATGGCCCTACTCCATCCATTGGAGATATTAAACCGCCAAGCACATGATAAACGCCAAAATATTGAGAAGTGTTTTCCACAGCCATAACATCTCTGGTATCTTCTACTACACAGATCACTTCCTTTTCGCGCTTAGTTGCTGAGCAAATTTCGCAAATATGGTTATCAGAAATATTATGACAAATGCCACAGTGCTTAATTTCTTTTCTAAGCCTTACAATTGCATTTCCAAAATGCTCCACTTCCTCCTGCTCTTTATTTAATAAATGCAGAACCAACCTTAAAGCTGTCTTTTGTCCAACGCCAGGTAACTTCGAAAATTCGTTAACAGCGTCCTCAAGCAATTTAGAAGAAAAGTTCATCTTACAAACTTAGATAAATTGTGAATGTAAATTTATATTTATCTCCTGATATTTAATTTTTATAAGTAGAAACTCATGAGGGTTTCTTACATTTAGAATCTTAACTAATCATAAAAAATGAGTCCAATTATACTTTTGTCTTTTCTGCTCGGTTACTTTGCACTGCTAATAGGTGTATCCTATTTTACATCCCGAAACAACTCCGACAACGCTTCATTTTTTATAGCAAACAGAAATTCCAAATGGTACCTGGTAGCATTTGGAATGATTGGAACGGCTCTTTCCGGCGTTACTTTTATTTCCGTACCCGGAGCGGTAGGTAAAAGCGAGTTTGGCTATTTCCAGTTTATACTGGGTAATGCTGTCGGTTTTGTCATTATCGCCACAGTACTACTGCCTTTATATTATAGGTTAAACATCATTTCTATATATACCTATCTTGAAAGACGTTTGGGCTTTTGGAGTTATAAGAGTGGTGCTGTTATCTTCTTAGTTTCGCGTACTATTGGCTCATCCTTCAGACTCTACCTTGTTGCTATCGTATTACAAAAATTCATATTTGACGCCTGGAATGTCCCTTTTTGGCTTACTATAGTTATCTGTCTGGTACTTATCTGGCTTTATACACACAAGGGGGGATTAAAAACCATTATCATTACCGACACATTACAGACCGTTTTCTTACTCTTATCTGTGGTGCTATCTATCATTTTTATTGCAAGGTCTTTAAACCTGGATATAGCCGGCACTTTTGAAGCGGTAAAAAACAGCAGCTATTCAAAAATCTTCTTTTGGGAAGATTTTATGGGCAGTAAAACGCACTTTATTAAACAATTCCTTGGGGGTATTTTTGTAACCATTGCCATGACAGGACTTGATCAGGATCTGATGCAAAAGAACCTGAGCATGAAAACAATAGGTGAAGCGCAAAAAAACATGTTCACCTTTACTGCGGTTTTTGTTGTAATGAATATTTTCTTTTTAAGTGTAGGTGCTTTATTGTACCTGTTTGCAGCAAAAAATGGAATTGATGTGGCTGCATTAAAAACGCCAGATCACCTTTACCCTGAAATTGCGTTAAATTACCTGAATGTTATTCCCGGCATTATTTTCATGCTCGGATTAACGGCTGCAACATTTGCGACAACAGATTCAGCATTGACTGCTTTAACCACTTCATTTTGCGTAGATTTCCTACACTTCGATAAAAAGGCTGATCAAAACGACCCAAAACTTGTAAGTAAAAGACATTATGTGCATGTTGGCTTTTCAATATTAATGGTTCTTGTGATCATGGTTTTTAAACTCATTAATGACGATTCTGTTGTGAACGCCATATTCAAAGCAGCCGGATATACTTATGGTCCATTGGTAGGATTATTCGGTTTTGGTATGCTGACTAAAAAAGCTGTAACAGATAAGCTTGTACCTTATATCTGTATCGTCTCGCCAATACTATGCTATATAATAGATATAAATTCATTAAACTGGTTTAATTACGCCCTGGGTTTTGAGCTTATCATATTAAATGGCGTGATTACGTTTATACTTCTTTGGATAACTGGGAAACAAACTACAACCCAGACCAAATTTTAAATATTATAATACCTATTAGAATGACAAGTGAAGAGAAAATAAGAAGCGCATTTGAAAACAAGAACTGGCAGGAAATAAAAGTTACCGACTCCTGGCAGATTTTCAAAATAATGGCCGAATTTGTTGACGGCTTTGAAAAGTTGGCTAAAATAGGCCCATGCGTAACCATCTTTGGATCGGCAAGAACTGCTGAAACAAATAAGTATTACCAAATAGCTGTTGAATGTGGCAAACTGTTAACAGACCGTGGCTACGGAGTTGTTACTGGTGGTGGACCTGGAATTATGGAAGCCGGAAATAAAGGTGCGCATACAAATGGTGGTAAATCGGTTGGTTTAAACATTGAATTACCTTTTGAGCAATTCCACAATAAATACATTGACCATAACAAACTCCTGGAGTTTGATTATTTCTTTGTAAGAAAGGTAATGTTCATGAAATACTCGCAAGGTTTTATTGTTTTACCGGGCGGTATGGGTACCATGGATGAGCTTTTTGAAGCAATAACGCTTATACAAACAGGTAAAATTGCAAGATTCCCAATCGTACTTGTTGGTAAGGATTACTGGACTGGATTAGTTGACTGGATAACCAGTACCATGTTAAATAAGGAACATAACATCCATGCAGAGGACTTAAACCTATTCAGGCTAGTTGATACAGCAGAAGAGGCTACCGAACATATTTTCAGGTTCTACGAAAAGTATGTTCTAAAACCAAACTTTTAGATTCTGCCCCCTTTACCCCTTCGGTCAGGAGTGATATTCATTTCTAAAAAAAAACAACTGTTGAGAGACGACATGCAAATATTTTGCCCTTCCGCAAAATATTTGAGGAGTCGAGCAATAGTTGTTTTTTTTAGAAATGGCTAACTCCGCCAGATACAACCAACTTCATAGCATCGGCAGCACTCATATTTAACGACTTAATCTTTTCGTTTTTAACAACGTAAACCTGACCGGCAAAAGAGTAAGAAAATGGAAAATAAACAATTGCCTCTCCAGGAAGTCCTATTGATTTAAGGTCAGCCTGAGTAAGAAAGCCTATCCTCTTTAAATCTCCTTCCACCTCCACAAGCACCGGGTGATTAAACTTCTTCTCATCGCCTACAAATGCTTCAGTAAGATCTTTAATAGATGAGTAAATAAACTTTACCACAGGAAGTCTGTCTAAAGCTTTCTGAAACCAATTGTACATTGGTTCAGTAACAAAGTTAGTTACAAAAATTCCTGCAGCCAGAATAATGGAAATTACCAATGCTAAGCCTAATCCGGGAATATTTCTGCTTGCCCCGGTTCTTGGATCTACGCCGAGAATATTGTTTACATTTAACCAACTGTCTACCGTAGTAACAGCCCAAATCACAATAAAAATACTTAGTGCAATAGGCAGCACAATCAACAACCCTTTAATAAGGTAATTTAACAACGCCCTACCAATTCTATTCATGATGCAAACTTAGATAAAACTACTCATAAAAATACACTCGTTTTACCCTTTGAGATACATTTGTTAATATTTCGTAGGGTATGGTATCTATTTGTTTTGCTAACTCAGAGATGGTAAGCTTTCCATTAAAAACGATCACCTCATCGCCCGTTTTCACGTCTAAACCAGTTACATCCAACATGCACATATCCATGCATATCACACCAACAGTAGGTACAAGCTGACCGTTAATCAGCATTTTACCAACGCCATTTCCAAATTTACGGTTATATCCGTCGGCATAACCAATTTTAACGGTTGCTATCATGCCTCCATTGGGCAGAGCCCCCCTTCTGCTATAACCAACGGTTTCATTAGGTTTTATAGGCTTTACCTGAGTTACTGTAGTTTTTAAAACCGCTACAGTTTGGAGTCCTTTATTATGAGATAACCCTCCGTCAAAACCATACAGTCCAATTCCAAGTCTAACCATGTCCAATTGGGCCTCGGGGTGACGGGAAATCCCTGATGTATTAGAAATATGCCTGATAAATGAGTAGCCTATTCCATCCTTAATCTTATCGGCCACAGACGTAAATCTTTCCAATTGATGTGCCGTAAATTCATCATGTTGGGGGTCATCGCTTCCAACCAGGTGAGAAAATACAGAAATCACCTTTACTTTCTCGGTTTCATTTAATTGTTGTAAAAGATCTACCAATTCCGGTTCTTCAAAACCTAGCCTGTGCATTCCTGTTTCTATTTTGAGATGGACGGAATAATTTTTCACATTTTCACTTAGAAAACCGATAAAGCTTTTTAGAATATCCAGATTATAAATCTCAGGCTCCAGCTTATGCTTAACTATTGCGTCGAAAGCAGAAGGTTCAGGACTCATTACCATAATAGGCATAGAAATACCTCCTTTTCTAAGAGCCACTCCCTCATCTGTATAAGCTACAGCAAGATAATCAACCTTATGGTATTGTAACAGGTTGGCAATTTCAAAACTACCACTACCATAAGAAAAAGCTTTTACCATTGCCATAACTTTTACGCCAGGTTTTACTTTATTTCTATAGAACTGCAGATTGCCTGCCAACGCATTTAAATCGATCTCCAGAACCGTATCGTGTATCTTTTGGGTAATCAGTTTACTGATCCGGGCAAACTCGAACCTGCGAGCTCCTTTAACTAAAATAGTTTCGTTACTAAAATGAAGAGATGGAAAGTTCTCGATAAAAGCTAATGTGCTATCAAAAAAGGAAGTTTCCATATCAAATAGCCTTGCAGCGGCAGAAATATGGGATCCAACCCCTATCAGCCTGTTTACATTCTTTTGCTTAAGCAGGGCGGATATCTCTGCATACAGATCCTCATCACTTTTCCCCGTTTCATACAGATCGGAAAGTATAAGAGTCTTTTTAGGGTGCTGGTTCTGCAGGTTTAAAAAATCAAGTGCAATGGCCAATGAGGAAATATCGGCACTATAAGAATCATCAATAACTGAACATTGATTGATTCCATTTTTCAGTTCCAAACGCATGCTAACAAGTGTCAGCTTTTCTAACAAAGCATCTGTTTGCTGAGGTGTGTAATCCAATGCAAGCAAGGTGGCCCAGCAAATAACACCGTTCTCAAGAGAAGCTTTATCGCTGAACGGAATTAAGCACTCTATTTCTTCGCCTTTAAACTTCGCTCTTATATAATTTCTGCCATCTATTGGCTCGATAAATAAAATCTGTAGATCTGCCTTTTGTTTAAAACTCCAGGAAAATTTTGATTTGCCTGGTAAATCATCTAAACTTAATCCCTCAGTATATTCCGGAGAATAAATAAACAACTCAGCATTTTTAAAAAGCTTTAACTTTTCGAGCAGCTTTTCTTTAACGGATGAAAAACCTTCTGCATGTGCTTCACCAATATTGGTTAAAATACCTATTGTTGGTTGTATAATTTCGGCAAGGCTATCCATTTCACCAGATTTGGAGATACCTGCTTCAAATATCCCCATGGTATGGTTCTCTTCAATTTCCCATACAGAAAGAGGCACACCAATTTGAGAATTAAAACTTTTCGGACTTCGAACTATATTAAAATCAGCTGCAAGCAATTGATACAACCACTCTTTAACTATAGTTTTACCATTGCTTCCGGTAATCGCAATTGTTTTTAGTGTATGATGTTCACGGTTGTATTTTGCTAAAGTTTGAAGCGCAACTAATACATCAGCAACCAACAGGACATTAGCATCAGGAAAACTACCAATGTAATCCTCATCACTGATTACAAAATTCTTAATTCCATTTGCATAAGCATCTTTAAGGTACTCATGCCCATTTCTTTTTGCATTCAAAGCAAAAAATAAAGACTCATCCGGATCAATTACGCTTCGGCTATCAATTACCAATTTGGTAATTATAGCCTGATCATTGGCTATGTATGATTTTGCACTTAAAATGCCGGCAACAAGAGAAATGGAATAATTGGGATTGCTCATGCCTCAAAATTAAACTTTTTTAAAGAAATGAATGAGGGCTCGTTCTAAAAGTATGGTCTTTATATGAGCTTTTCTAAAACTGAATATCAGTGAACCATTTTTTATAAATTGTCTGATAGGTCCCATTCTCCTTTAAAAGACCCAGAACTTCATTAAACTGATCACGAAGCTGAGTATCCCCTTTTTTCATGGCAATCGCATATTGAGAATCTGTTTTAGGCAGATACATCCCTACTTTTAGTTTTTTGTTTTTTTGTAAAAACCCGCCTGCAATTGGTGAATCATCGATAAGCAGATCTATTTTTCCTGCTTGTAACTTTCTGTATAATTCTTTGTTTGTTTCGGCATGTACCATATTGTTGCCCGGGAAATTAACATGAACATATCGCTCTGCCTCGGTTGCTTCTCTGATACCGATTGTTTTATTTCTAAGGTCATTTATGTCCTTTATGTCATCATCATTATTAACTACAGCACATAATCTAAAATGCAGATAGGGATTACTGAATTCAAGGATATGCCTCCGCGAGGGTGTAACAGTTACTGCAGAGCAGATGAGATCCAGCTCCCCTTTAAACAGCTTTTCGAGAATGGTTGCCCATAATGAAACTTCGTACTCTACCTCCAAATCAAGATGTTCGGTTATGGCTTTCATTAAGTCGACTTCGAAACCTTCAAAATTTTCAGAATTGTAATCTGAATGCATAGGAAATGGCGCTGCAGAATCTAATCCGACTTTCAATATTTTTTTTGGTTCCATAGAAGGAGAGTTAACTAAATGACATCCGAACGAAGCTAAAATACGCCTTTTCAGCAATAATTTAATAAAAAAACCCTAAAACAAACAAAATGTTTGAGATAATTATCGCTTTTTATTCATTTACAAGACATTA
>Ga0256874_1000150_pt1 | contig 13301 bp, 11 predicted proteins | sample MC6MC0417MT_FD_190189 | JGI IMG/M metagenome (GOLD analysis project Ga0256874, IMG submission 190189) | Metatranscriptome of enriched soil aggregate microbial communities from Iowa State University, Ames, United States - MC6-MC0417-MT... | ecosystem: Environmental > Terrestrial > Soil >...
TTGAACAACACCAGGTACATGGTCATCTGACCAAGACTGATATTGCCGTGCACGGCATCGATCACCACCCAGGCATAAGCCAGATAGAACGCCCCGGTGCCGAGCAGGCCGAGACCGAAACCCCAGCCATCACGCCGCAATGTCAGGCGCCGATCCTCGGCGTAGAGCTTGGCAAAGGTGTCGCGATAGCGCTGCAACAGCAACGGCGCAAAGCCGAACAGCTTGACCTCTTTGATGTAGGCCTCGTGGGACAGCAAGGTTTCAATGTAATTTTGCTGCCGACTCTCCGGGGCGCGGCGGGTGAACAGGCGGAAAGCGTCGCCGGAGAAATGCGCCTCGGCAAAGAACACCGGCAACGCGCCAATCACCAGCAACACCAGCGCCCACGGCGAAAAATGCACCAGCAGCACACCGAAGCTGATCAGCATGATCAGGTTCTGGATCAACCCCAGCGACTTCATCACCAACGCCAGCGGCCGGGTCGAGGCTTCGCGGCGTACGCGCACCAGTTTGTCGTAGAACTCGGAATTCTCGAACTGCACCAGCGACAGGGTCTGGGCCTTTTGCAGAATCAGTGTGTTGACCTTCTGCCCCAATTGCACCCGCAGCAGCGACTGCTGCACCGACAGGCCCCGTTGCGTGCCGGACAATAATGCCAACACCCCCGCCTCCATCAGCACGTAACGCAACACCGGCCACAGCGGTGCATCACCCTGCTGCGCGTGTAACTGCATCGCCGTCACCACTGCATCGACAATGCGCTGGCCCAGCCACGCGGCTAGCGCCGGCAGAACACCGGCAATCAGAGTGGCCAGCACCAGGCCCAGAAACAAACCGCGTGAGGTCGCCCAGACCAACAGCAAGGCGCGCCGGGCCTGATCGAACAGGGCGTTGAAGCGGGAAATCAAAGGCATGGCAGAACAAGCTCGATAGGTCGTACAGGGTGTCATGGTACTCCGCAGGTTTTATCCGTGCTGAAGCGCGGCGTTTTCAGAAGAAAAACATCTGGAAAAACTCCGGCCGTTGCGACGTCCAATGCTTTGCTATGGTTTAACCGCCTTTCGCGGAACCTGGCGAACATCGCCTCTCTCCGCGCCTACTGCCAGGAACGCCATCATGCGAATCAATCCCTACCTGATCTTCAACGGCAACTGCCGTGAAGCCTTCACCTTTTATGAGCAAGCGCTGCAAGGAAAACTCGAAGCAATCATGACATTCGGCGAAACACCCGCCGCCGAACACGTACCGAAAGAGCACCACAACCTGGTCATCCATACCTGCCTGAAGATTGGCGACCAGATGATCATGGCCTCCGACACCACGCCTGACCGGCCGACCGGGGGCATGAGCGGTTGCTCGATTTCACTCAACGTCGACAGCATTGCCGAAGCCGAGCGGGTATTTAATGCGCTGGCCAAGGACGGTCGCGTCGACATGCCGCTGGAGGCGACGTTCTGGGCCGCCCGCTTCGGCATGCTGATCGATCGCTTTGGCGTGTCGTGGATGGTCAATTGCGAGACTGACAAGTGATGCCGACGTTTCGCCAGGCATGAAAAAGCCCAACCTCTTCAGGTTGGGCTTTTTGATTTATCGTTGGGCCAGCTCATGCCGCACGCATTGTTCGTAATAGGTCTGCTTGACCGCTGCAGGTTTGAGCTTCGACGTGCTGTTGTAGGTCTGCTCGGTAATCCCCATTGCCGTCATGCGCATCCACGGTTGCTGGAACTTGCGCACCTGCAACTGCTTGCGCGCGCCATACAACGAGATCCCCGACAGCTTCGACTGTTGTGCGCCGGCGGCGATGTCCGAGCCCCAGGTACAGGCAAAACGATGACTCTTGCTCAACTCCTTCGCCTCAATGGCCGAAGCGAAAGCAGCCAGGGAAAGCGTTGCAACGGTTATGACAATCGTCCGCATATAGCCAACCTAACCTTTTGAAAAAAGGCGAGTTTGCCGGGGAAGCCCAAGCCTGGGGGCCAGCAAATTGCCGCATTTGCGAGATTGATCCGGGCCTGCGACGCGATCAGCGACAGCTGCCTACCTCAACCCGCAGACGCTCGGCGCCCTCTTCCGAGCATTCGATAGTGACCGGCAAGAAGCGCTCGATCACCGCGATATTGCTGTGCAGATGCTCGGTCATCCTTGGGGTGGTAAATGATCCACCGCCGGCCAGCGCCATCGGCAGCAGCAACTGGTCGGCGAGGTGTTCTGCCACCGCTGCGTCACTGCGCAACCAGTCTGCCGCCTGATTGATTGCGCTATCAGCGACCTTCTCCGCCCGTAACAACACTTGGCCAAAGGCACTGAAAACTTCGGTGACGTGCTCGAACACGTACTCCAGCAACAACACATTACCGGGACCACGCGCCGGATCGAGCGTGATCGGATGCAACGTTTCCGCTGCCCAGCGCAAGCGTTTGGCTACCTGATTCAATTCACGCTCGGCGACGCTCGGTGCGAGACCGGCCGTCAGTGCCAAGGCTTGCTGCGACAGCAGCGCCCCGCGCTCACACAGGTCCAGCGGCGTCAGTTGCGACGGCTGCACCGTGACGTCGATCTCACCGCCACCGGCCGGGACAAAGCCGTGACGCAGCAGATCCAGCTCAATGCCGGCCCCCATACGCCGCATCAACGGCAACCAGCTACGTGTAAGGAAATCGGCCGGCGGCGCTAATGGGTTATGCGTGCCGCCGCTGATCCGTACGCGACTTTTGCCCGGTGCCTGCAACAGCGCCGGCAGCAATGTCTGCAACACCAACGTGCAACTACCGGCCGTGCCGATCGCAAACCGGTAATCACCCGAACGAATCGCTCCCGGCTCGAAGCGCAGCTCCTGCGAGCCCAGTTCTGCTCCCGCGATCCGCGCGCCGCAGACTTCGGCAGCCGCCATCACTGCCGTTAAATGCTGACGCAACAATCCCGGCCGACTGCGGCGGGCACGGATCTGTTTAATGCGAAACGCCTGGCCTGTCACCATCGACAGGCTTAGCGCGCTGCGCAACACCTGACCGCCGCCAATCGCGCCGTCCAGTTCAATCACTTGCGATTCCATTTCAATCCTTACGCATACAACCCGACGATGTCCCTGAGGTAGTCATCCAGTCGTCGCGAGTCTTCCTGAGTTCTGAGTAATGTGGGCACATCGCGTTCGAGTTCGGCAGTGATGAACCTGTGCAGCGCCGGACGACGCGGGCCGTAGGCGCGCTCGTCGGCATTGCGTTTAAGTGCCAGCAGTTCGTCGACTTCAGCGAGCAGTGCGCGATCGTCGACCGTGGTCAGCAGGTCGGCGAAGGTCATCGGTGGACGCCCACGTTCCTGATCTATCCAGCGCACCGCCAGCAACGGCCGCAGCACGTAGAAGTACTTCTTGAACCGCACGCTGTCGCCTTGCAGGTACTGGCGAAAGTTGTTTTTCGCCATCGACAGATAGTGGTTGCGGGCAGCCGGCGGGCTGTAGAACGCTTCGGCCAGCTCCCGCAGTTGCGCAACCTGCGCGCTTTCGCTGCGGTACACCAATGGCGAGTCGAGCCACTCCAGCAACGTCGGATTGGACTTGCGCAACAACCCGAGGGTCTTGCGCAGTTCCCAGCCGCTGACGTCCAGTTCATCGTCCAATGGCCGCTCGATCACAGCGCGCGGCGTGTCGACCTGAACGAACCACTGCGGTTTTTCCACGTACACGAACCGTACGTCGTAGTCGCTGTCGGTCGAGGCAAAGCCCCAGGCCCGACTGCCGGACTCACAGGCGTACAACACCGTGACATTGCGCTCGCGCTCTATACGCGCCAACTCTTCCAGTACCCGCGCACGCATCGTGGCGCACAGCGGGTGGCGTTCTGCAAATTCCATGACTGCTGATCCTTTTATCCTTTGACGCACACCACTTGCCGCAGGGTGTGCAGCACTTCCACCAACTCGCGCTGGGCGTGCATGACTTTGTCGATGTCCTTGTAGGCCATCGGAATTTCGTCGATCACCGCTTCATCCTTGCGGCACTCCACATGCGCCGTGGCGCGGATCTGGTCTTCGACGGTGAAAGTGTTCTTTGCCTTCGTTCGGCTCATGGTGCGGCCGGCGCCGTGGCTGCAGGAGCTGAACGACTCTTCGTTGCCCAGGCCGCGCACAATGAAACTCTTGGCGCCCATCGAACCCGGAATGATCCCGACTTCACCTTTCTTCGCCGACACCGCACCTTTGCGGGTGACCAGGATTTCTTCGCCGAAATGCCGCTCTTTCTGCACGTAGTTGTGGTGGCAGTTGACCGCTTCCAGCGCCACCTCGAACGGCTTGCGAATGATCTGGTGCGTGGCCTGAATCACCGCGCGCATCATCAGTTCGCGGTTCTGTCTGGCGAAGTCTTGCGCCCAGCTCACCGCTTCCACGTAATCATCAAAGTGCTGGCTGCCTTCTTCGAAGTACGCCAGGTCACGATCCGGCAAGTTGGCGATGTGTTGCCGCATATCCGCCTGAGCCATCTGAATGAACAGGTTGCCAATGGCGTTGCCGACACCGCGAGAGCCACTGTGCAACATGAACCAGACCCGATTGGCTTCGTCCAGGCACACCTCGATGAAGTGGTTGCCGCTGCCGAGCGTGCCCAGATGCCCACGGTTGTTGGTGTTGGCCAGTTTCGGGTACTTGTCGGTGATCAGTTTGAAACGTGGCTGAAGCCCCGCCCAGGCCTGATCGGCTTGCTGCGGAATCTCGTCCCACGCGCCCTTGTCGCGCCGCGAACGGGTCGAACTGCGGCCATGGGGCACCGCTTGCTCGATGGCGCTGCGCAGGCCTTGCAGATTGTCCGGCAGGTCGGCTGCGGTCAGCGACGTGCGTGCGGCGATCATGCCGCAACCGATGTCCACACCGACGGCCGCAGGGATGATCGCGCCCACCGTCGGAATCACGCTGCCAATGGTCGAGCCCTTGCCCAGATGCACATCCGGCATCACCGCCAGATGCTTGAAGATGAATGGCATCTTTGCCGTGTTCATCAGCTGCTCGCGGGCCTCGTTTTCCACCGGGACGCCTTCGGTCCAGAGTTTGATCGGCTTGCCGTTGGCGACTTCGAGCAGTTGGTAAGTGTGTGCTTTCATTTCTCTATTCTTTATTCGTTGGCCGATGATTCGGCGTTGTTCCGTCATGTGCAGCGACAAAAAAACAGACACTGTGGCTCTGCCAGTCGAGCCCCCGTTGCCGGGGCGGGGTTCGAACCCGCGTTCCGATGGAGTACCTGTTGCATTCGCTGCCTTCTTTTTCAATAAGGTGGCACGACAAAAGTTGATGACTGTTGCGCGTCGCCGCGCACCGGGGTTAACCGGCCTCAGATGTACAGCCATCAGGCATTCGTGCCGTCACACACGCTGACAAGGGTTTGATGAGACGTCTTGGATGTAGTCCCACCGGCATTCAGCGCCTGTGACAAATCAATTCATTGCATGTTCTCGATCGCTTCGACCCAGTGCTGCGCGCCGTAACGACCACAGGTGAACTGCTCGACCACATCGAACACCGCATCGCTGAAACCGCCGACATTCAGAATGTCATCGCGGTCCGCTGCCTGCGTTGCATAACCCGGCTGGATATCGATGCACACCAGCCGCGCCTGCGGGTTGATCTGCTTGATTCGTTCCCATTGGCGCATGGTCTCGCTTGCTCCATGGCGTCGCGTATCGATCCAGGACTCGTTGTCCGATACCAGAATCAGCGTATCGACCTTGGCTTTGCTGTCCGCCAGTTTCTTCAGCGGCGCCGAGCAGTTGGTGCCTCCACCAAAGATACCGGCCAGTTTCTCCGCGTTGCTGATCACGCTGTCCCGTGGGTTGAGCTGGATGTCCACCACCTTCACTTCGAACGGCATCACCCGCGCCGCCGGCTGTTTGCGCAACACCGCTGCCGCGACCAGTGCCGCCACATCGATGCAACGCACTGCGGTGGTTGCACCCTGACGATAACCCGTCGCCGGGCTGCCCATTGAACCCGATACGTCCGGGCAAACCACCACCGCGCCTTCCAGCTTCGGCACGTTGGCCAGCGACAGCTCAAGTGCATCCTGCAACGCCTCGCGGATCTGCAGCGGTACGTTATCGCCAACCATCCGGTAGGCCGCCAGCAACTGGTACGGATAAACCCGCGCCTTGGCCACTTCTTGCGGATCTGCAAGTCGCGCTGCCACGTACTCGACGCAACCCGGTACCTCGAACGCGCCATGCCGCGCCAAGGTGTTGAGGTTGATGCGCAACCCCTGCCAGCCCATGTTGCAAGCCTGCGCCGCCCATTGCTCTTTGCTCAGGGTTTCGTTGCCGAGCAGTTGAAACGGTACTGCGGGTACTTCGTGACTCGCACCGCTGCGAAATGCCAACAAATCGCGGGTCAGTTGAGGCAATGCCTGCACATCCACCGGTTTGCCGATCAGCCAGGCGAAGAACGCTTCACGCCAAGCCTCAGCCGGTTTCGGATGAACCATCTTCACCACATCCGCCAGCGATGGCTGGTTGCCAATCGACGCTTGCAGCAGTTGACGTTCGGTCGCGCCGTTCAGCCAGTTCTGCACCAGACGCTTGGGTTGCGAACCAAGGGATTTGCGCCCGGTGGCGCCACTGCGCAGGATCTGCACGTAGTTGCGCAACATCTTGCCGCTGTCGATCACTTGTTCGAACGCCTCAGGTACCAACGTCGACCGGTTCGCCGTCAACGCCGCCAGCAACAACGCCGGCATGTCTTTCATGTGGCCCTTTTGGCGAGCGTAGACAGCAGCCTTCGCCACGAAACGGCTGTCGAGTTCAGCCACCAGCTTCAATACTTGATCCAGTTGACTCTCTGCACTGGCGTAAAACGTCTGGTTCAGACAACCGGTGACCGCCAGTTGAGCCAGTTGATGCTTCGGGGTGTAGGCATATGCCGAGGCACCGGAAGCATTCAAAGTGTCGCAGGCTGGCAGCTGTTTCGATTGCGTGTTGAAGAGTTTGAAGTTGGCCATCGTGGCGTCTCGCTGTGTTGTTCTGTTCGTTGCGATAGGTATTGCAGCGCCTGTGCCAGTTTTTGAGAGGCGCAAAATTTATTTTTTATCTTATTGATTTATATAGTTTTTTTATTTCTTATCGATTTCTTTGAGCTGAACCGACGACAAACCCCGCGTGAGAAACCTATCATTTAATATCGTCATTTATCTTTTGAGATAGCCATGCCCAACAAACGTACTGTCGCGATCGGTTTTGTCGGCGCCACGCTGGATCGCGTTGGCAAGGGCGCCAATCGCTGGAGCCACTGGCGACCGAGCGTTGGCCTGTGCCAGCAACCGGACGTGCTGATCCATCGCCTGGAACTGATTCACGGTATCGACGCACGCGACATCAGCCTCGCTGAACGGGTTCGCGCTGATATCCAGCAGGTCTCGCCGGAAACCGAAGTCCACCTGCACCCCATGGCACTGCGCAATCCGTGGGATTTCGAAGAGGTCTACGGCGCGCTGCATGACTTCACGACGGCCTACAGCTTCGATACCGAGCACGAGGACTATCTGGTTCACATCACCACCGGCACTCACGTCGCGCAGATTTGCTGGTTCCTGCTGACCGAAGCACGCTATTTGCCGGCACGCCTGATCCAGACTTCCCCCGCCCGACGCAAAAGCGAAGATGAACAAGCCACCGGCACCCACGCCCTGATCGACCTCGACCTGTCGCGCTATGACCGCATCGCCTCGCGTTTCGCCAACAAACGCCTCGAAGGCCTGGAGTTCTTGAAGTCCGGCATCGCCACCCGTAACGCGGCGTTCAACCGCTCCATCGAACAGATTGAACGGGTGGCTGTGCGTTCCAAGGCGCCTATGCTGCTGATCGGTCCGACCGGCGCCGGCAAATCGTTCCTCGCCCGACGCATCTACGAACTCAAGCGCAGCCGCCATCAAATGCAGGGCCGGTTTGTTGAGGTCAACTGCGCCACCCTGCGTGGCGACGGCGCGATGTCGGCTTTGTTTGGTCACGTCAAAGGCGCTTTCACCGGCGCGCAGAACGCCCGCGACGGCCTGCTGCGCGCCGCGGACGGCGGCATGTTGTTTCTCGATGAAATCGGTGAACTGGGCGCGGACGAACAGGCGATGCTGCTCAAGGCGATCGAAGAAAAGCGCTTCTTTCCGCTCGGTGCCGACAAGGAGGTCGATAGCGACTTCCTGATCATCGCCGGTACTCACCGCGATCTGCGCAGCCGCGTCGCCGAAGGCCTGTTCCGCGAAGATCTGTATGCGCGGATCAACCTCTGGACATTTGATTTGCCCGGCCTGGCCAGCCGTCGCGAAGACATCGAGCCCAACATCGATTTCGAGCTGGAACGTCACGCTCGCGACCATGGCCAGCTGGTGCGCTTCAACCTCGAAGCACGCCGACGCTACCTCGCTTTCGCCAGCTCTCGCGAAGCGGCATGGCTGGGTAACTTTCGCGAACTGTCGGCGTCGATTACCCGGATGGCCACACTGGCGGACAGCGGGCGAATTGATGAGGCGCAAGTGCAGGAAGAAATTGATCGGCTGCGTTATGCGTGGGGGCTGGTGCAAGCGGACGGCGTGTCGGATGACCTCCCGGGAGACGCCGATAGCCTCGACCTGTTTGATCGACTGCAATTGAAGGCGGTAATTGAAGTATGTCGGCAAGCTGACAGCCTGTCGGATGCCGGACGCAGACTGTTCGGCGTATCGCGCCAGGCCAAGGCGCAGCCGAATGATGCAGATCGCTTGAGAAAATACCTGAGCCGCTTCGGGATTGAATGGGCCGACTTGCAAGGCCGCAAAACATAGCGCCCTCGACTGGCGCACACAGCTTGCACGAAAGCAGATGCATTCATAAGCTCGACATTCATTGCCGGCCACCCGAAAAACAATACCCCATGAGAGCCACTACAACTTGAGCGAGCTTTTTGATTTCCTGGCAGCACTCGTCGCTTACGATGACTTCAGATCAAGGCGGCGCAGTAATCGTGTGTTTTCGCGCCGCTTTGTCGCGGTCATGTTTGTGGTCGGCTTGGTAGAAATCCTTCTACTTTCACATTGGGCCGGGTATCTGTGACTCTACCGCTCGTCCAACGGACAGCACCTTAGGCCCGTTCATACCTCCAATGAGTTACCCCCCATCGCGCGGAAGACTCAGATATGAACAAGTCGATTGCAACCCTGACGCTTGCAAGCCTGCTGTTGACTGGCTCGTTCCTCACGCAGACCAGTTCGGCAGCAACACCGACGGCCTCCTCCGAGACAAATCAGGCGCACAGCTCCGAGTCCAACGAGGAAAAAGCCAATAAAAAGGGCGAAGAAGCGTCAGGTTCAAACTCCGGCGCCGAACCGCAAGAAACACAGAAAGACGCCGCAACCTCCAGTGACTCGGAGGACATTAAGCAAGGTTCGAAACCTTAGTACCTGGGCGGCTGCCGCCGCCCCACTTGATTCACCTGACACGAATCACAATTGTCGACGCGAGCATGTCGCCCAGGCGTTTGCGCGAGCCAAAGAAGATGAAAATCCAGTCGAGGATGTTCAGAAACGGCGTTGTGATATTGCGTATGAACGATTGATACAGATTGCAGTTCAAGTAACTACGCTCATCAATCACCGACATCCCCAGCAGCTTTTTACCCAGGCTTTGCCCGTTGGGCATTGCGTCGGAAAACAGGTAATACGCCACACCCGTACCAAGAGCCAGGACAGCCACCACATTTGGCGGCAAACCAATAAACTCCGCCAGCCGTCCTACGAAGAGGATCAAAAAGTAGGTGATCAACGTATCGATGATCTGCCCACCCCAGCGACGGCCCAGCCCTGCGAGATTATTCGGCTTTTGATATTCACTGCTGGTATTGCTGATGTCCATGCGCCTTCGCTCGATCGGAATTTAGATGACTGAGTATCGGCAACCGATCGCCAATATTTAGTGGCGCTTCAGGGGCGAGCGCGCCCCAACCCCGCTAGAAACCTGCCGACATCAGCTGCGGATGTACGAGAACAAATTCGAGACGCTCACCTTGAAGCTCGGCGGGCGCTTGAAAATACCCAAGGCCTGGTCCGAGAGAATGACGCACTCACGACGGAGCTGTACTTTTCCGTCTCGCTGCACCCGGTCAACCCTCTGTAACAGTCCTGACACACAAGCTGTTGAATTGTAGAATCCGCCGCCTGATCAATCTACCCATCCTCGCTCGGAGAAAGGGAATTCATGCATAGCAAAAATACTAGTTACCGGCCAGACATTGATGGTCTGCGAGCGGTCGCTGTCATCCTCGTTCTGCTGTTCCATTTTGACTTGGGCATATCTGGGGGCTTTGTTGGCGTCGACGTCTTCTTCGTTATATCCGGATACCTGATCACCGAGGTCATTCGAAACGCGATCAACGCCGGCCGGTTTTCATTCTTCGACTTTTACGCGCGCCGACTACTACGTCTGCACCCGGCACTGGTCGTTACGGTGGGCGCCTGCATGGTCGCAGGCTTCGTGCTGATGGACCCAGCAGCATTCGCCGGGCTTGCAGCGTCGGCGAAGTACTCGATCTTCTCAGCGTCCAATTTCTATTTCTGGCTGAACCAAGGCTACTTCGACGCATCGGCGCAGACCCAGCCACTGCTACACACCTGGTCGCTTGCAGCTGAGTGGCAGTTCTATGCGATATGGCCCTTCATCGTTTGGGCAGCATTGAAGATTTCTGACCGGTTCCTGGCAATGTTGCTGGTGGCCATGACAGTCGGATCGCTGGCCGCCTCTCAAATCATGCTTGGCTACGACTCATCTGCCGCCTATTTCATGATGCCATTCCGGGTCTTTGAACTGTCGATCGGTGCACTGCTGGTTTTTGCGTCGAGGCATCGCGCCGGCCCTGCGGCTGAATCAGCTATCACTGCCACGGGCATCGCCCTGATTATCGCGTCGGCCATCGCTCTCGATTCCACCAGTCCATTCCCTGGCCTGCGTGCATTGGTTCCATGCCTTGGCGCCGCTGCCTGCATTTATGCGGGCAGGTCAGCCGTGGCTTCTGTGCTGCGGACGTGGCCGATGGTGAAGATGGGGCTCGTATCCTATTCGGTCTACCTGGTGCACTGGCCGATATCGGTCTTCTATAAGTACTACGTGTTCCGGTCGATCAGCCTTCCTGAGAAAGTTGCCCTACTCGTCGCCTCTATTGTTGCGGGCGTGGTGCTTTATCGCTGCGTTGAACGCCTGTTCATGAGCAGGTGGCAATTCATCAAGCCAGTTGGTCTCTCGCTGGTGACTGCATCGGTCGCCGCACTTGCGTACAGCACGACGCTTGTTATCGATCACGAAGGCATGAAGTCTCGAGTGCCTGCCAAGTACCTGGCCTTCGCAGCGGATCCTGCCAACTTCCACACTAACAATTACGGTGGGCATGGTTACAGCCTGGAGCCGCTCCTGGGTGATACGGCAGGGAGAAAGGTTGCGGTTATAGCCGGGGACAGTTTCGCACTTCAATACGCGAGCGGGCTCGACAGGGAACTGAAAGAAAAAGGGATTGCAATGACGGGAGTGTTTCGCCACGGCTGCGTCCTGTCGAATGAATACACGCGCATTTTGAACAACGTACCGCGACAGGATTGCAGGGAGTCCTACAGCAAGGCGCTATCAGAACTTGGAGGCAACAACTTGCCTTTCATTTTCGCGCAGAGCTGGGAAGGCTACAGCGGCATGATTGCCGACCATGAGGGAAACAACGCGGAGAACGCCCACAACAAAAACTACAGCGAAGTCATCACCGACATTTTGCACCGCGCGAGAGAGGATATTGGTGACCGACAGTTCATCATTGTCGGGAGCCAGCCATATATGTATGAAAAGATGAACGTTGTCTCCTGCCTTCTGCGTCCAAGGTACGTAACACAGGGGTGCGAAACACTTCTCAAGTACAACATAGAGTCGTCATCGCCATACGCCATTAACAAAGTGTTGAGGGAATTTGCAGAGTCTCATCCGAACACGTTCTATGTTGATGCCGCTCAAGCCTTCTGTAATGAAGGGATTTGCGAAACTGTCCGTGACGGCAAAATTCTCTATTCGGACGCGAACCATCTATCTATCGACGGATCGATAATCGCATCCAAGGAAATACTAAAAATGTTCCTGAGCATTTAATAGAATCGGCCCGGCACTTGGCCCGGCCGATTTCTTTGAATGGATCGACCACCTATAGGCTGTACAGATAGTTTCGTTTCCTCTGAACCGATTGATGACAGACGGTCCTGAACCAGGGTGCGCCCACAGATGGGTTCGAGTGATTCAAGGCAGACCGCACCTTGGGGAATGTCCGGAATCACTCGATCGACCTGATCAAGCCGATCGAGTGATTCATCTGTGCGTGAGTGTTTTCAGCGTTCAACCAGAGCGGCTTCGTACGACCTGCGCTGGACAGGGCCGACACAGCCAGGTGTGCGCTGACTGAAGCGTGATCAGCAGTCGTAGCAGTTGATCACTATTTGGCAACTTGAAGACATTCCACCCGGCTTCAAAATTCCTGCAAACCCGGTATTCGATTTTGTCCTTCGAAAATTAGGACTTGAGCAGTTCGATAGGCTGACGTGTTTTTGCGGTGTAATCGTCATGATTCTCGCGTGGCCATTGACCTTGGTATTTGCTCGCCTGATTTTTTCAACGATACGTGCCTACAACGAGCAATCTCAAATGGAAGCCCGCTAATCGGTCGACCCTCTTTAGCATTAAAAACCTGCTCGCGAAGCACTTCGCGAGCACGGCTACATTTAGCATCTGCTGCCCAATCCCATAGCTCATTATAATAATCAAGCTACTCCGCCATCTCTTTCTTCAGCGGCGAAATGCTAACCGCACATAGTCTTGACACGCCTGCAGCGCAATCAGTCCGCGGCCACCGGTGTCGGTGATGGCGATAATTCTTCGACCATGCGCTGAATTAAATCGGATTGCCAAGTCAATGATCGAGAAACAGCAAGATCTGCTCGGCCACAAGAACGGCAGCATCACCAGTCACTATTCGGGCGCTGAGCTCGGGCATCTGATTGAGGCTGCAAACATGGTATCAGCGACCGATTCGCGTGGGCCGGTGCTGACAATCTTGAAGAGGAAGCAGGCGTGAGAAATGGAGAAGTCACGCAAATGTCACGCGCATGAAAAAGGCCAATGCTGCGAACATTGGCCTAAATCATTGAATTATATGGTCGGGACGGAGTGATTCGAACACTCGACCCCTAGCACCCCATGCTAGTGCGCTACCGGACTGCGCTACGCCCCGACTGGTTTGAAACCTGCTCTTCATCTCGAAGAGCGCTCAAGAATATAGCGCAA
>Ga0256874_1000153_pt1 | contig 13178 bp, 14 predicted proteins | sample MC6MC0417MT_FD_190189 | JGI IMG/M metagenome (GOLD analysis project Ga0256874, IMG submission 190189) | Metatranscriptome of enriched soil aggregate microbial communities from Iowa State University, Ames, United States - MC6-MC0417-MT... | ecosystem: Environmental > Terrestrial > Soil >...
CTCTCATGCTTTCTGTAATTTATTAAGTAAGAAATTTGATTTTGTATTGGAAGAAAAAGCCGCCTTTCATTTTATCGGCGACTTTTTTCGATGGTTATTTTACGAGTCTGTAAATTAAAGTTTAACGCCCATTTCATTTACAAGAAAATCGGCTTTGTCAATTTTTGAAGCAACCCATAGTACATAACGGATGTCTACGCCAATTGATCTGCTGTAGCTATCATTCCATGCATAATCGTTTATTGTTGCTCCGAATGCACGGTCAAAATTTACGCCTACCAGCTCGCCATAGGCATTCATGATAGGAGAGCCTGAGTTTCCGCCAGTAGTGTCCATGTTGTAAAGAAAGGAAACTGGGACGTCGTTAAGGTCTTTCTTTGCATATGGACCAAAATCTTTGGCGTTCCAAAGTGTTTTGATTTGCTCTGGGTAAGCAAATTCTGGATTCCCTGTTGCACCTTTTTCAAGTATTCCTTTTATTGTGGTATATGGCCTCATGTATGAGGCATCGGCCGGCCAATAGCCTTTAACATAGCCGTAGGTTAACCTGAGAGTGCTGTTCGCATCAGGAATGAAGTCTTTGTTTAAGAACTTCTCTTTGATGTTTACATAGTCGCCCATAAGCTTATTTAATAGTCCATCTCTTCGGTCTTTTTCGGGTTTTAACTCATTGATTTGTTTTGCGATATCATCTTCAAAGAGAAGTAGTCCATCATTATATGTAGAAATAGATTTTGGAGATTGAAGCAATACGTTTAAAACATAATTGACTTCTTTTAGCTTGCTTACTTCAAAAACACTTTCGACATATTGATCAATAACATCATTGCTATTTGCTCCTTTACTGGTGATTTTGTTAACGGCAGTTACCTTTTGGATTGGGCTGAACTGAGAAGCGTCTTCAAGCATTCTTTTGAATATCTTTCTATCTGCGTCTATGTCATATGATTCGTAGGTGCTTGATAATGTTTGCTTAAGTTTTTGGATGTTTTGATCAAAAAACTCTTGCTTTTGAGCTGCGGGCTGAGCTTTAAGAGCGTTTTTGAACGCGTTTATGTTTTTAGCAACCGTTAAAAGGTTTGTTGAAGTATAAATCTGTGTAAGCCAAAGATCACGCTGGGCATCAGTATTGATAAGTTTATACAGATTGTCTATGTCGGACATCAGGTTTCCGTATTTTGCTTTAGCATTAACATTGTTGTTGATGAACTGGATAAGGGCTTCTTCTTCCTTTTTCTTTTTTGAAATTAGATCTATCCCTTTTAGTCCCTGTAGTTTGCCTCTATAGTTCTTTAAAACATTAGCGTTTCTTTTTATGCGTGTTGCCAGTTTAATTTCAGTAGTCTTGTCCTTTTTGCCAATAGTTTCCATTGTTGAATTTTGGAAATCATATAGGTTGGATACATAAGGGAGTAGAAATTTTTCCTGATACTCTATAAATGCAGCCGGACGATGGCGGAATGTTTTTCCAGGATATCCTAAGATGAAAACAAAATCCTCCTCGTTAGTGCCTTTAGGGTTTACTTTTAAGAATTTTTTAGGCGTATAAGGTACATTGTCTTTAGAGAATTTGGCGGGAGAGCCATCAGGTGCTACGTAAGCACGCATAAAAGAGAAATCTCCGGTATGACGAGGCCATACCCAATTGTCCGTTTCGCCTCCAAATTCGCCGATTTGTCTGTTAGGTACATATACAAGTCTAACATCCTGAATGGTTTTGTAGCGGAATAGTACATAGGTTTTTCCGATAAACATTTCGGATACCTCTGCTTTAATACTTGGGTCTTTCTTTTCTGCTTCGATAACGATGTTTTTCATTACATCATCGATTATTTTTAATCGGGAGGCAGGATCTTCTATCTGTGCTACAGCTCCTAAAACGCGATCAGATACATCTTCATAACTGTCAGTTATGCGGCATGTTAGTCCTTTTGCTTCAATTTCCTGTTCATGTGTTTTGGCAACAAATCCGTTTGTCAGGTAATCATGTTCTGCGGTGCTGGCGAGTTGTACCGCGCTGAAGGCGCAGTGGTGGTTGGTGATGATTAAGCCTTCATTTGAAACGAAAGATCCGGTGCAGCCACCAACATTTACAAGTGCATCAACCAGGCTGGTGCCTTTTGGGTTATATATGTTGTTTTGGTCAATTTTTAAACCAGCCTTTTTTAAGTCGAGTTTATGGATTTCACTTAATGGGAACATTCCTTCTTCCCATGGCTTATAACCCGATTGGATTATTCCGAGCGTAAGGAGTGAAGTGATAATTAAGGTTTTCTTATTCATCTTTATGATTAATATGATAGTTAAAATCGCAAATTTAGGGATTTTAATTATGCTTTTACCCATAGATGGCAGTATTGACTGCGTGGTTTTGTATTTTTGCAAATCATTTACATAGATTAAAATGGCAGAGGATTTACACATAATAACCGATATAAGTAAGGAGGAGCAATACCGCTCTTTGATTCCGCAAATCAAGGCTTTGATAAGTGGAGAAGACGATCAGATTGCTAACCTGGCTAATATTTCGGCAGCTTTAAAAGAACAGTTTAAGTGGTTTTGGGTTGGTTTTTATCTGGTAAAAGGTGACGAGTTGGTGCTTGGGCCTTTTCAGGGCCCTGTAGCTTGTACCAGAATAAAAAAAGGTAAAGGTGTTTGTGGTGCTTCATGGGAACAGGCAGAGACTTTGGTAGTGCCGGATGTGGATGCGTTTCCTGGTCATATTGCTTGTGCTTCTGCGTCAAGATCAGAAATTGTTTTGCCCGTTTTTAGTAATAATGAAATTATAGGAGTGTTAGATGTAGATAGTGAATATCTTTCTCATTTTGATGATATTGACGCTAAGTATCTAAAGGAAATAGTTAATTTAATAGATGCCTAAATTAGCCTATTCTTTTTATCAAAATACCGACGTAAATGATCTTGCTGTACAGTTGCTTGGTAAGATGTTGTTTACCCGAGTTGATGGCGAATTGACTGCTGGAGTTATAGTTGAAACAGAAGCTTATAAAGGAATAGAAGATAAAGCGTCTCATGCGTACGGAGGGCGCTTTACAAACCGCACTCAGGTTATTTATGAAGAGGGTGGCTTGTCCTATGTTTATCTCTGTTATGGCATTCATCATCTTTTTAATGTTGTTACCGCACCAAAAGGGACGCCACATGCTGTTTTAATTAGAGGGATTGAACCTGTAAAGGGAATAGATATAATGCTTAGGAGGAGGAATATGGTAATATTAAAGCCTAATATTACTGCAGGTCCGGGAGCACTTTCAAAAGCGATGGGGATAGATAAAGGCTTAAATGCAAAAGATCTATTGGGAGATGAGATATGGATTGAAGATAAAGGGATTGTTTTTCCTGGTGATCAGATCGTTTCATCAGCAAGAGTTGGTGTTGATTATGCCGAAGATCATGCTTTGCTTCCCTGGAGATATTACATCAGGGGGAATAAATTTGTGAGCAAACCCAACAAATAAAACTGATTTTTATAGTAGGTAAAACCATTATTGTTGATAACAAATGAGGCAGGTGATTTAATTATCTGCCTTTTTTTATTGATATTTGAATCGATGAATTTTGAGAACAATTTAGCCTTTGCTCAAAGCCTAGATCAGGCAGATCCGCTTAGTAGTTTTAGGCATGATTTCTTATTTCCGCAACAAAATGGAAAACCATTTATTTATCTGTGTGGTAATTCTTTAGGATTGCAACCTAAAGCTGTACGTAAGATAGTTGATGAGCAGTTAAACAACTGGCATAATCTGGCTGTAGAGGGTTGGTTTGAAGGTGATAATCCGTGGATGTTCTATCATAAAGAGCTGAAAAAACTGATGGCACCATTGGTTGGAGCAAGCGCTAAAGAGGTTTGTCCGATGAATACCTTAACGGTTAATTTGCACTTATTGATGGTAAGTTTTTATAAACCCGTTAAAGGTAGATTCAAGATCATCATGGAGGCAGGTGCCTTTCCGTCAGACCAATATGCAGTTGAAAGCCAGGTTCGATTTCACGGGTATGATCCTAAAGAAGCGATTATTGAGGTGGCCCCAAGAGTAGGTGAATATACATTAAGAACAGAAGATATTTTAACTCAGATTGACGAACATGGCGATGAAGTAGCATTAGTTTTATTTGGAGGGGTAAATTACTTTACCGGGCAATGGTTCGATATGGAAGCCATAACCAAGGCAGGGCATGCTAAAGGGGCTATTGTAGGCTTTGATCTGGCACATGCTGCAGGTAATGTTCCATTAAAATTACACGATTGGGATATCGACTTTGCCTGTTGGTGTTCTTATAAATATCAAAACTCAGGACCAGGTGGAATAAGTGGCATTTTTGTTCATGAAAAGCATTTTACAGATATCACACTGAATCGCTTTGCAGGATGGTGGGGATATCAGGAAGCGCAGCGATTTAAAATGGAAAAGGGCTTTTTGCCAGAAGCAGGTGCAGATGGGTGGCAGGTGAGCTGCACTCAGGTAATGCCTATGGCATTGTATTTTGCCTCATTGCAAATTTTCGAAAAAGCAGGGTTTATTGAGCCATTAAGAGTTAAAAGTAAAACTTTAACTTCTTATTTGTTTTATATTATAGATCAGGTTAATATGATATTAGGGTTTGAACAATTTGAAATTATAACCCCTCTAAGTGAAAACGATCGTGGCGCTCAGGTATCTATTATTGCAAAACAGAATGGAAAAGAGATTTTTGAGAAATTAACAGCAAATAATGTTCTGGGCGATTGGAGGGAACCTAATGTAATCAGACTGAGTCCGGTTCCTTTATATAATTCATTTGAAGATGTATTTCGTACGGGCGAACTTTTACTTCAAATTGCTAAAGGTATAATTTAGTACTATTTAAGAGATTTAATATGATAAACTATAATCCAAAAGACTGGTTCACTTTTATCTTTCATGTCCATAAGGCGGATACAATTCGGAAATTGTGGCCACTAATGATTAGCGTAGCCATTTTTTCGGCTATAATCGCCTTTTTAGAACTTAACTATCTGAAACTAGCAGAAACTACCTATGTTAAAAATATAGGAATGATGCACAACCTGCTGGGTTTTGTAATCTCTATGTTATTGGTATTTAGAACCAATACTTCTTACGACAGGTGGTGGGAAGGTAGGAGACTTCTGGGCGCACTAACCAATGTGAGTCGTAATTTTGCAATAAAGATTAAGTCGTTAAAACTAAAAGAAGAACATGTAGAGTTTTTTGAATATGGAATTCCGAAGTATGCCTTTGCTTTAAAAGAGCATTTGAGGGAAAAACAGTATTTCGGAAAAAACAGTTTCCTTATTGAGGTTGATGGTGGGAAGCACATTCCTAATCAGGTAGCGGCTAGTATTTCATCTAAAGTTTTTGAGTTGCAGGCAGCAGGAACTATCAGTCAGGAGCAATTAATTATACTTAATGCTGATGTTCAGCAGTTTACTGATATATGTGGTGGTTGTGAGCGAATTAAGAATACACCGATTCCGTATTCTTATAGTGCTTTCATTAAGAAATTCATTTTCATATATGTAATTACTTTGCCATTTGGATGGGTGTTTAGCTTAGGTTACTTTGTGGTTCCTATTGTGCCATTTATACTGTATGTACTGGCCAGTTTGGAGCTCATTGCAGAAGAGATTGAGAACCCTTTTGGATCTGATGCAAATGATTTGCCTGTTGACGAGATTTGTAATAACATTGAAAAGCATGTAGAGCAAATATTGCGATAAGATGGTTAAAATTGCCTGGCATCCTTTATTTGCACATCCTTTACCAGAGGGGCATCGTTTCCCAATGCTTAAGTATGAGTTGATCCCCGAGCAGTTATTACACCAGGGATTTATAACTAGTAAGAACCTTTTTGCTCCTGATAAAGTAAGTGAAGAGGTGATTTTGCTGACGCATAAGGAAGAGTATTGGGAGAAGCTAAGGGATTTAACGCTTCCTGCAAAGGAACAGCGAAGGATTGGGTTTCCTTTAACAGCACAGTTGGTAGAGCGCGAGGTGAGAATTGCCCAGGGAACGATAGATGGTGCCATTTATGCAAAGCAGTTTGGTATAGCTTTTAATGTTGCAGGTGGTACACATCATGCCGGGAGCAATTGGGGCGAGGGGTTTTGTTTGTTGAACGACCAGGCTATCGCGGCCAACTATTTGCTGAATAATGGCTTAGCTAATCGGATCTTAATTGTAGATTTAGATGTTCACCAGGGAAATGGTACAGCAGAGATCTTTTATGGTGAGCCGCGTGTATTTACATTTTCTATGCATGGCGACAAAAATTTCCCATTCAGAAAAGAGCAATCTGATTTAGATATAGCATTGGAGGATGGAATTGAAGACGAATTGTATTTAAGTAAATTAAAATCACATTTGCCCGCGCTGCTAAAACATAAACCTGATTTTGTATTTTACTTATCAGGAGTAGATGTACTTAGAAGCGATAAGTTAGGTAAGCTGGCTTTATCAAAAGCGGCTTGTATGGAAAGAGACAGGATGGTATTGCAGTTTTGTAAAGACAATAATTTACCCGTTCAGGTGAGTATGGGCGGAGGGTATTCGCCAGATATAAAAGATATAGTGGATGCACATTGCAACACATTTAAAGTTGGTATAGATATTTTTGAATAATTATGAAGATTGTTATTGCAGAAAAGCCTTCAGTGGCTCGTGAGTTGGCTAAAGTCTTCGGCGCTACTACAAAAAAAGACGGCTATATAGAGGGTAAGGGATATTCTTTTACCTGGGCATTTGGGCATTTGCTTCAATTGGCTCCTCCTCAAGAGTATGGTTTTATTGGATGGAGGAGGCAACATTTACCAATGCTGCCTAAAAAATTTAAGCTTGGCATTAGAAAAATAAAAACCAAGGATGGGTTGGTGGAAGATCCGGGCGTTAGGAAACAGCTGGACATCATTAAGAAATTGTTTGATGAAGCTACCGAGATCATTGTGGCAACGGATGCCGGGCGGGAAGGTGAGCTTATTTTCCGTTATATCTACTATTTTTTAAAATGTAAAAAACCCTTCAAAAGGCTGTGGATCTCGTCGCAAACTGACGAAGCGATTAAGGAAGGTTTTAGAAATCTAAAGCCGGGAACAGATTATGATACACTTTTTAATTCGGCACATTGCAGATCTGAATCAGATTGGCTGGTAGGAATGAATGCAACCCAGGCACTTAGTATATCGGCAGGAGCGCGGTCGGTGCTCTCATTGGGGAGGGTTCAAACACCTACTTTAGCAATGATCTGCTCCCGCTTTCTGGAAATTAAGCATTTTGTGCCGCAACTATATTATCAGCTTGCCATACAGTTAGACAAGGATGGTCAGCTGTTTAAAGCAATTTCCGTAAATAACTTTGATAAGAAGGAGGAAGCAGAAGAATTGTTCGCAAAAATTGAGGACGTTGCATCTGGTTTTCCAAATGGGGGTAAGATCTTAACTGTAGAAGCAAAACCAAGAAAAGAACCACCTCCCTTATTACATGATTTAAGTAGCTTACAGCAAGAAGCCAACAAACGCAAAGGGTTTACAGCAGATCAGACGCTGAACTTGTTGCAGGGCTTATATGAAAGTAAATTGGTTACTTATCCCCGTACAGGGAGCAGGTATATCGGTGATGATGTTTTTGCTGGTGTTCCTAACCTGATAGATAAGCTGAAGGTGCATAAGGATTTTGGGAAACAGGCCGATTTTCTACAAACGGTACCTTTGAATAAGAGAAGTGTAAATGCAAAGAAGGTAACGGATCACCATGCTATTTTGCCTACAGGAGAATCTCCTTATCAATTGAGTGGCGATAAACAGGCCATTTATGATATGGTAGTTGGCCGGATGCTTGAAGCGTTCCACCAGGAATGCGTAAAAGAAATTACAAAGATAACAATTGAAGCCGGATCAGTTTTTATGGCAAATGGAACAGTAATTCGTTCTGCTGGCTGGAGATCGGTATTTAATGAATCGGATGACGAAAAGAAGGATGAAGAAAATCCATCATTACCGAAAGTAAAGGCAGGCGAAGAGCTTCCCATTGTAAATAAGGCTTTACTTGAGAAGCAAACAAAGCCTAAACCGCTGTATAATGAAGCGTCCTTATTAAAAGCCCTTGAAACCTCAGGAAAAGATATAGAGGATGAAGAATTGAGGTATGCAATGAAAGACAGCGGATTGGGAACTCCCGCTACCAGGGCTGCTATTATTGAAACCTTGATTAACCGTGAATATATTGTCAGGGAATAAAGAAACCTTGTTCCTACAACTAAAGGCTTAGCGGTTTATGATGTGGTAAAAGATCAGAAAATTGCACAAGCAGAATTAACCGGACAGTGGGAAAAGAGATTGGAGGAAATCCGCTCAGGCGCGTCGGTAGCTGATTTTAAAGCTGAAATTACTGATTATACCAGGACTATTACGAACGAGTTGTTACAATCGGGAATGGGACTGGCAGAAAAGTTCGCAAAAGACGAGAAGCCGGAAGAGAAAGTAAGTTAAGAGATCAGAATTTTTTGTAAGTATATTCGCTTACATTAACCATATGAAAAGAAGATTATGTATTCCATACTGATTTTTATTGCTGTGTTTGTGCTGTTTACAGTTTGGGTGCTTAACTTTCCTGTTTTCGGGCGAGTACCTGAAGGTGCTCGCTTAGCGCGTATAAAAAAATTACCTAATTATAGGGATGGTGCACTTGAAAACTTGTCGCCAACCCCTATGAAACCTGATAACGTAAGTTATTGGGATATGATAAAAGGAATGTTACGGGGCAATGTAAATGGGGCTCCTAAAAGTCCGGTACCTACCATTAAACCCGACTTTACACAAGATGCTTCCGAGACTAAAATAACCTGGTTTGGGCATTCTTCTTATCTGGTACAAACAGATGGGCAAAATATATTGGTTGACCCCGTGTTAAGCGAAAGGCCATCTCCATTTTCATTTATCGGGACCAAAAGGTTTTTAGGGACAGATTTTTTAAAGGCCGAAGAGTTTCCTGAACTGGATATTGTCTTAATTACTCATGATCATTATGATCATCTGGATTATGAAGCCATTTTAAAATTAAAGGATAAAACAAATCGCTTCATAGTTTCATTAGGTGTAGGATCACATTTGGAGAAGTGGGGAGTGCCTGCTTCAAGGATTACTGAAATGTCATGGGGAGAGGAAATTGTTTTTAATACGCTGAAATTTACTGCGCTTCCTGCCCGTCATTTTACTGGAAGGAAGTTTAAAAGAAATCAGACGGTATGGTCTGCATTTGTTTTACAAACATCAAAAGATAAATTGTATTTAGGGGGAGATTCGGGATATGATACACATTTTAAAGATGCCGGCGAGCAATATGGACCCTTTGATATTGCAATATTGGAATGCGGGCAGTACAATACCTACTGGCCTTTAATACATATGTTCCCTGAGCAAACTGTTAAGGCTGCAATAGATTTGGGTGCAAAGGTTCTGCTGCCTGTTCACTGGGGGAAATTTAAATTAGCTATGCACGACTGGAATGATCCGATTATTAGGGTTGTTAATAAGGCAAACGAAGAAAGTTTGAAAATTGCTACTCCATTAATGGGTGAATCTGTAATTTTAAATAAGAATTATCCTTCTAGCAAATGGTGGTTGGCCGATAACTTATAATCTTAAACAATATTGATAAATAGATGTTGTTTATCTGATAGTCATCTATAACTTAAAACAATGAAAACTGATTTTGTAGAAATTTTTCAAACCATTAGGGCATCGCTGCAGCCTTATGCTACTGTGGGTTTTAGTAATAGAGTAAACAGTGAAACTTCCTTTGACCTTTGGAGTGACAAGAATGTAGTGATTGAAGGAAAGCAAAGAAATGAAGTTTTCTTTGCAAGCGTAATTATACAAAAGGGACATGTGGGTTTTTATTATATGCCGGTATACACAGAGCCTGATATGAAAAAGATTTTTGGTCCTGATCTGCTTAAGTTGTTAAATGGTAAATCATGTTTCCATATCAACAAACTGGATGACGCATTGATGTTGCAAATAGAGGAAGCTCTGGCGGCTGGGTTTAAACTTTATAAAGAAAAGGGTTGGGTATAAAACCAGTTTGGCAACAAGATGTAATTACCAGTTTTGGGAATATTGGTATTACCACACATGATATTGAATCGTTAGAATACAAACTGCTAACCATTGGAGCAGGGGAGGTTGTAATTAACCTTATTCCACTTATAAATGCTTATCGCCCTGAAGATCTGATATTGTTGCAAGAGCAATATCAATTGAAAAATATTTCTGTAGTGCATTTATGGGAAGATATATGGGAAACTAGAAAAGCACAGGTAATAGGACGAATCTCTTCTATTCTTGGTCTGAATAAACGTATTCATGCGCGCAAAACTAAGATTATTCAAATTACACAAAAACAGGCCGATGATTTCTTAAATAATAATCATCTGCAGGCATCGGCCAAATCTAATTACAAATTCGGGCTAAGTTTAGATGATCAGATTATTGCAGTTGCTTGTTTTAGTAACCTCAGGTATATGAAAGGAGTTAGTCCAGGCTACAGATCTGCTGAGCTAATCAGGTTTGCCAGTTTATCTGGTTATACGGTTATCGGAGGTTTTACCAAGTTATTACAACATTTTATTAAGACCTATAAGCCAGATGACATAATGAGTTATGCGGATAGGGATTGGTCGTTAGGGAAAGCTTACGAGCAATCGGGTTTTAAACTCGCTGATGTTACACCGCCTTTGGAGATTTGGCTGAAGAAAGATACTTTGGTTAGGTACTTTCCTCATAGGTTACCGGCTGAGTTTATCCAAGAGGAGTATTTAGAGATTTATAATACTGGTAATTTAAAATATATTTTATACTTATAATGCATCAAAATCCTTTGTTGATCATTTTGGGGCCAACTGCATCTGGTAAAACCAAGCTCGCTGTGAAATTGGCCGAAGCGCTAAATGGCGAGATAATCAGTGCAGATAGCAGGCAAATCTTTAGGGGTATGGATATTGGTACTGGCAAAGATCTTAGTGAGTATGCGGTGAATGGAAAAATTATTCCATATCATTTGATCGATATTAAACAAGCAGGAGAAAGATATAACGTAAACGAATTTAAAGAGGACTTCTTTGCTATTTTTCAGAAATTAACTGACCAAAATGTACTTCCTATACTTTGTGGTGGTACAGGGATGTATGTTCACAGTATTCTTCAAAATCATGAATACACCGCTATACCAGTAAATAGTGAACTGAGGGACACCTTAAAAGAACTGAACAATGAGTTATTAATGAACAAGTTGTCTGCTTATCCATCCGAATTTACAAAACAGGCAGATCAATCATCCCATAAAAGAATGATCAGGGCAATTGAGATTGCAGAATACCTGATGCATAACGATTTGCAATCAATTGAAAGACCTGGAATTGATCCACTGGTGATTGGTTTAACATCGGATGTTGAGTTGCGGAGACAGAAAGTGATCAATCGTCTTGAGCTTAGGTTTAATGAAGGTATGATAGATGAAGTGAAAGGGTTAATTGCTGAAGGAGTTACTAAAGAAGATCTTGTTTTTTATGGCCTGGAGTATAAATTTATTGCAGCTTATCTTTTCGATGAGCTTAGCTATTCGGAATTAAAAGAAAGACTTGCTATAGCGATTTTCCAATTTGCAAAACGCCAAATGACCTTTTTTAGGAAGATGGAGAAGGATGGTGTTAAAATAAACTGGTTTAATACAGAGTTAAATCCGGATGAGTTACTTGATGGTGTTCTAAGTATTTATAAATTGAAATATAAGGATCGTAGTTAAGCTATGTGATATAATTGTTAGTGTTATTTAAAAGTTGTTATTCGTATAATAATATATTTCTTTTCAATGTATGGCATGCAATTTGTAAATGATCAGGTGTATAGCAAAAAAACTATGCATTAAATTTAAATAAACGATCAAATGAAAAATTCTACAAAATTCTTTGCGACTGCAGTAGCTGCAGTGGCGTTATTTTTTAGCACTAATGCCAGTGCTCAAAAACTAGGTATTGGAGTGAACCTGGGTGTTCCAACGAACGATGGTTATAGTTTTGCTTTAGGGGCTGATGCTAGACTTCAGTTTGACGTATCGAAACAAATATCTATTCCTGTAACTACAGGTTATACTCATTTTCTTGGAAAAGAAGTGGCAGGAGTTGATGTGCCTGATTTTGGTTATATTCCACTAAAAGCTGGTGTGAAAATATTCTTTGATGAAACAGGTTCAGGCCTTTACGGTTTAGGTGAACTGGGAGCTGCTTTCGGAGTTACCAATGGTTCAGGAACTTCGTTTCTTTATTCACCTGCACTAGGTTATTCATGGAGCAATGGTTTGGATTTGGGAGTGAAATATGAAGGACTTTCAAAAGGAGGAGGAAATTTAGGACAAGTAGCTTTACGTGTAGCTTACGGTTTTAAATTATAGTATTAACCAATAAAGTTTATAGCCCTGCCTGAATTTCAGGCAGGGTTTTTTGTTGCATAATTTATTAAGGGTATAATAATTATTTTCTTAAAACCAAGTTGAAACTAATTACGTAAATATACTTACTTAAACATACTTATGTTTTATCAACTTGAAAATCAATGTTATGAGAAAAATTACTAAATTATTTGCTGTCGCGACAATGTTCGTTGCACTTGGAACAACTGGATTAAAAGCGCAAACCATGGGCGAGGAAAGTCCGATAGGAGTAAGGCTTGGAATTGGAGTGAGTGGAGGGATTGGAGAAGACGGATCACCATTTAAAAATTCATATGGTGCAGATGCCCGGTTGCAGCTTGATCTGACCAAACAAGTGTCTATTACTGCTACAGGTGGGTACACCAGATTAATAGCCAAAGACAATGGAACTGATTATGATTTTATTCCTGCTAAAGGAGGAATAAAGGTTTTTCCAATTGGATCTATGTATGCGCTTGGAGAAATTGGAGCAGGTTTTGCTATTAAAGACAACTCTAAAACCGCGTTAATCTGGTCTGGGGGATTAGGGTATGCTTGGAAAGGTGGGCTTGATATTAGTGCCAGATACGAAGGTTATAATCAAGACAGCTCATCGAGCACTTATCAACCAGCAAATGGTCAGTTTGCACTGAGGCTTGCCTACGGGTTTAAGTTATAATGCTGAATTTGAATATTTTA
>Ga0256874_1000155_pt1 | contig 13150 bp, 7 predicted proteins | sample MC6MC0417MT_FD_190189 | JGI IMG/M metagenome (GOLD analysis project Ga0256874, IMG submission 190189) | Metatranscriptome of enriched soil aggregate microbial communities from Iowa State University, Ames, United States - MC6-MC0417-MT... | ecosystem: Environmental > Terrestrial > Soil >...
ATAATCAGGGCTTTGTCGTACATAAGATGGCGGAGGCGATGGGATTCGAACTCATGGACCTGTTACAGTCGACGGTTTTCAAGTCCATACCAAAAATAAGTAATTTCAATGGGTTATGGCGAAAAATATTCCGCTTTGATTGCGCACAAGTGCCCTTCAGAACGGCCGTTAACGGCTAACTCAGCCTCTTCGGCTTCGGATACGCGTAAACAACGTGTTCACGGCCTCAATATCCCCAAGCAATTCATCAGGATGCGTTACGGGACGCTGTTGGCCGGCTGCATGTGAATGCGCGCTCACATTGCGACAGCATCGATCGTGCAGGCGTTGCACTTCACGGAACTCATGCTCCTGCACAGTCATCACGCCGTTAAGTCGGCCTACTGAAATTCCGTCGCGAAACCGGACAACGGTTTCGTTGAGTATCGTGTCCTCGATACCGATTTCGATCGTCACGCGAAGATCACTGTATGCATTACGGATCGCATACCGCTCAGTGTCTCCGGGAGGGGTGTTGAAGGTTGCTGCAATTTGCTGCTGGTCACGACGGTGTTGCGCGATGCGCTCGCGGTGCCGGCGCATGTCATGCGGCAAACCGGCATCGACGTAGCCAGGGCCTTCCGCCCGGTAGCTGATCGACCTCACTTCAGGTGCAAGACCTGCATCTTGGCAGAGCGTTAACAGTTCACCGAAGAATACAGCATCGTGGGTGAATACAATGACTTGCCGGTTGGCAGACTCTTCGACTATCCGTTGCGCGACGGCGGTTCTATGGCTGTGGTCGAGGCTTGAGACCGGGTCGTCGAAAACGATTCCGGAAGTCGATCCCGACTGGTGAAGCTCAGCGAAGAAGTAGGCAAGCGCACACATACGCTGCTCTGCCTCGCTCAACACTTGGTGCGGGGCAAGCTGGCAGTCCAACAGCTGAATTCCCAGGCGAACTGCGCCGGCCTCACCGGCTGAGCTGACTCCAGCTTCAACGTGCCTAAGCTCCAGCCTAATGAGCTCCTCGTTCATGCGGCCAGCCAGCGTCTCACTGACGTAAGTCCGAGTCAGCTGGCCAGCCAGAACGCTAATCGGCCTTGTGGCTGCAATGTCATTTAGGCAATTCTGGAGCCGAGCCCTGTGGGCCAGGTTATCAATAACCCGTGCTATGCCTTCGATATGCTCGGAAAGTAGCTGCCGCGCTTCCAACTCTTTCGACCGTAGCTTTTTGGCCGCTAAAGCCTCTGCGTCCAAGTTTGCGCGCAGGCGGCCCGCCTCTATGCGAAGTACTTCCGCAACGTGCGTGATCGACGCCACCGGATTCGCTCCACGATACCCAGGACAGTCCTGCCATACCCCAGTAGCCACAGCTCTTTTAAGCCACTGAAGTCGGGCGACCATGTCATCCTTAAAGGCCTGGATATCGTCCGGAAGTGCTGGCACACGCGCCCTCAGGCTCTCCAGCATGTTAGGGGCAACTGTGAAGTCGACACTTGCTGGACCGACTTCTCGAACGATCTGATGCCAAGCGTTGCGTGCAGCCTGAGCAGTCTCCGCCGCCCGATCTCGAATATAGTGATCGAATCGCTGCAAGCGGTCCTGCGCTTCAGGGCTGAGCTCTTGCTGGCAAAGTACACAGACTGCATCGTCATCGGTGACCGGGAAGGCCTGTCCTGGATATGCGGTGCTGGACGAATACTCACGAGCAGCGTTGAATAGCAACGCCCAAGGACCGTGCCCCGTTCCAGGAAGTAGCTGTGTAGCATCTCCGGCCTGCAACATAGCGGACGCTGCATGTTCAGCTATCTCAGCCTCAACGACGGCACGATGTGCCTGGTGCTTGGCATCGATAGCCTCATCAGACACTACGCCGGCCACCACAGCAAAAAGACTGGCTGATTCATCGACCCGCGTTGCAGCATGGTCAAGTAGCGAGGCCCGGGCAGTTGGGTCCGCTTCGCTGATTTCCTGCGGAAGTCGTACACGCTCTGCCTGCTCATGATCGGCGAGCGTAGCCAATTCACGCGCTAGCGTCAGATCAGTGGTTGGGCCAATCGGATGCACCGCTCGTCCGGCATCGGTGTCGGCCGGAATGACACTGAACGGTGTCGTGTCTGTTGCAAGGCCCGCGATCTCAGCCTGTAGCGCGGGGCGCAGAGCCTGATTGAGCCCATTCGCCAACTGCTGGAGATAAGTCAGAGCAGATGGCTGAAAGTTGGCAGTTTCTCGTGACTGGAGGTAATGCCGAGCGCAGTCGCCATCAAAAACGGAAATGCCCCGGAGTTCTGGCCGCGGTACGTTATCGCGATGACTGCTCCAGGTCGTCTGTTCGGCGGTGCCGTCCAGCGCGAAGTCAATAGCAGCGCTAGGTATGAGTTGCTGGTAATCCGCAGCGTAAGCATTGGCGTAGACAGAACCAGGGCTCCGGGCACGACATGCCTGTTTCAGTACCCGTGCGTAACCGGACTTCCCCGTGCCGTTTCCGCCGTACACGATAGTCAGGCCATGCGGCTGGAAGTTCAAAGCCTCACTGTTGGGGATCTTCCCCACGTTCGTAAGTGAATGCAGGGATTGCAATACGACGGTGTGCTCCCGATTAGCCTCGGCGGGGAAGTGGTCTACGGCGAATAGGACAGGCTGAAGAACCGGCAGAAATGCGCTTCGCACCCCGTGGTGTTGCTTAGCGAGATCAAGAATTTCGACAAGATCCTGATCAATCCAGTCACCCTGGACGCACAACCGACGCAAGGCGTCGCTGCGCCAAGGCGGCAGCCTTTCCGACCAAGCCAGTACTTCCTCGTATATAGGCATGCCTTACCCCTCTGTCCGTGAGTTTTAAAGGATAGTGCACCAATCGCTACCTGGTGGCCGGCCGGCGAGCTCTGAGTCTGAATGACAACGTTCGCGCATCTCCGTCGCGTTGTTACAATCTGACCGTATGGGATGTTGCTCCTGCTTCTGCACACGCAGAATCAGTTGCTCTTCAGGAGTAGCTGGAGCAAGTACGAAATACCAAAGCTCCATTTGGCGAGCACTGAGGGCGCTTTCTCAACAGGCAGTTTCCGATCCAAAACCGAACCCCGGGAAGGACAGCTATTGGCCGATAGCTGCCGCTCACGAACGGCGGCTTTCGGAGAAAAGCGGCCACTTAACGGCGTGTATCAAGGCATCGGCCGTTCAAACTACGGTGCCCCCAGTATTAATACACAATATGATGTACAACCACCGGCGGCCGATGACAGGAGTCGCACCTGCACATGGATCTTAAAGAATGACGGAAACTGCAATCACGGCCCCAGCGAGTCATGTTCCACCTTTTACCTCGGTACGCACGGCCGCACAGGCATTGCCATTTAGTGAATTACGCTGGGAGAACTTTGAAAAGCTGTGTTATCGATTGGCGGGGAAACAAGCTGATATCGAATCTCATAGCCTTTATGGGAGGGCAGGACAAGCGCAGCAGGGCATAGACATTTTTGCTCGAAAGCGCAACGGCAGGTACGACACCTGGCAGGCCAAATGCTATGCAAAGTACACCCCGAGAGACCTGAATAAAGCCTGTGCGACGTTCCTAGCCGGGGGCTGGGTGGGAAAGACTGATATTTTCTATATAGCCGTGCAATGTCCAGTGGATGACGTCGGTCTGCAGGATGCGATTGAAGCTCAGGCCGAACTATTCCATGCCCAAGGAATAGCCCTCAAGGTGCTTGGCGGTCATGACTTGTGCGACGCTTTGCGAAATTACCCAGATGTAGTATTGGAGTTTTTTGGGCGTGAGTGTGCTAAGGCATTTTTTGGAGACACCGTAAGTCAGGAACTGCTGTTGCGGCTAGATGGTAGCGAACTGCATAAGATCAGAGCGCAACTCCATCGTGTCTATCGAGGTGGTTTCGAGCTTCTGGACCGAATTCCGGTGAATGCCCCAACACCCTTTTCCGATCGGACGCAGGCTCCCATTTCACTGCTTGACCGTTTCTCTACACCTGACGTTCTGCTGAAGGAAACTGTCATGAGCCAGGCGGCGTCTGGCCAGAGTGATGCATCAACTTCGCTCATGTCCGAACCGCAGCGAACTGACGCACATTCACCGGTGAAAAAAGAAGAAAGCCGTCAGGCGGAAAATTACCGTCGCACCCCAATCTTGGGATGGCTGGCAGAGTCCGACCAGATCGCTGTCGTGGGGCATGCTGGTAGTGGAAAAAGTACTGTGCTGCGGTGCCTAGCGCTTGATCTGCTCGGTGAACAGGAGCGATTTACTGAAGTCGCGAAACGCTGGGGCCGCCATTTACCGTTATTCATTTCTTTCGCCAAGTGGGTGCGCCTCAGTGAAGCCAATGACGGAACTATAGGCATCAAAGAATTAATCCGTTCGACTTGGCAGCCTCAGTTAACTGGTGACCTCGTAGCATTGATTGATCAAGCAATTGATGAATCCCGGGTAGTCCTTCTTGTCGACGGGCTGGACGAATGGGCCAACGAGCAAGCGGCTCGCACGACCTTGCTCACAATGCTAACAATTGTGTCCGCACACAACATACCGGTGGTCGTCAGTGCTCGCCCCGGAGGGCTTTCAAAAATCGGAGGAGTTCCCGACAGCTGGGCAGTGGGGCTGCTTGCACCGTTGTCAAAGGTTCAACAGAGGGAAATCGCCACAACGTGGTTTTCGCGAAACGTGGGTTGCAGCATCGATCAATCTTCCAATGAAGAATCAATCACCTGGCAAACTCAGCGTTTTTTCAAAGAGCTTGATAAAGGACGTGGGTTGGCCACGCTCGCGGAGACGCCGCTGTTATTGCTGGGATTGATCGCATTGGCCGTTCGGCAGTTGGTGTTGCCAATTAACAAGGTGCAGGCGCTGAGCCAGTTGACTGACCTCTTGTTGGAAGTACATCCGTCTAGCCGGGCTACAGCGGCTGGGGACGTAAGTCCTCGATTTTCCTCCGCGGCATCAATCGACGTTCGCAGGGAAGCGCTCGCCGCGCTTGCATTCGAAATTCGTATGGAGGGCGGGGACGCGGGGTATCCCCTTCAACTGGCTCGTAAATGTATAAAAACATTTCTCACTGACCCTGAAGGATATTGCTACACGCCTCGCGAGGCTTCTGAAGTAGCCAACGAGATCCTTGCGGTCAACGCTGAGACCATGGGCTTGCTAGTTGAAAAAGGGCGCAATGAGGTGGGTTTTGTACATGCGAGCCTGGAGGAATATCTGGCATCCGTTCATATACATGGCTGGCCGATCGAGGCGATCTTGAATTTTGTGCGGGCGAATGCAAGCAGTTTTCGGTGGAGAAGTGTATTCGGCGATTTGATTGCAGGGAACACCAGGCGGTCTGAAGCCGAGCAAATCGTGCAGGTTATCGATGAGCCTGAGGTTGATGTGATCGGCGCATTACAGCGGCGCTTGCTTCTTGCCAATGTCGTGTTTGGAGGGGCAGAGATCAATCGACCTACTGCTATCAAGCTGGCTGAACGAAGTCTGAACATCATTGGAGGGGCGGGGTGGGGTGGAGAGCGGAGTGCCCATCTTGCTGCTGCGCTAGGGGGAATTTACAACCCGACACTCAGAGAACAAACCTCGGAAAATATTAATCGCTGGGGCATACGGACAGCAGAGTATTTGCAAGATTTTTATTCCGCATTAGCACGATGGCCGCGTTCAGATTATCTGCTTAGCTTGTTGAAACACGGGCTTAAGGATGAGAGTCCCGCCAATTCTCGAGTCGCCGCTCAGTCCTTGGCAGTCGTATACAACGGCGATCTTGAGGTAGAAAGCTGGCTGGTGGGGTTACTTCGCGGTGACTCAGATTTGTCGGTGGTGGCACGGGCTCTGGAGGCCCTGACCCTCGGTTGGTCCGATAATCAGATGTTGATTGATTTTCTAACCACAGCATCTGTTGCTGTGGACAAGGCGCTTAAGCTGAGCGCGATCTGGTGCAAGGTACAATTAGGGTTGCACCAGGATACTGATCTATCTGCGCTACTTTCATTGTGTGGTTGGCGTCATGGAGTCGGCTACTTGCATAGTGCACAGGTAGGGGAAAGTTTGGTACAGGGGTGGTTGAACAACCCCAAAATAGTTGAGATTTGCCTAAATACCCTAAACGGACGAACCACGCACCACGATGAAATTGAGAAGGATATCGCACAACTTTATCTTCTCAGCTGTAGTCCTGACAATACGCAGATATGTGCATGGATCTCGCGTGAGTTGCAGTCAGAGCATCCGTTCCTCTTGCGAATGGGGAAGGATTGGAGCCAGCTTTTGAAATTCTCGGAAGTGAATAGTGAGGTCAGAGAATATCTCGTGCTCGCGGTTATTTCTAAGAAGGTGGAGTATCAAGAGTATGTCGTGAGACCGGTGTATAATTGCCTTCAAGACTCAAGAATTAAACAGCACTTGATGGACAGGGTAAGAAAGGCTGAGGGTTTTTCAGTGTTCTGGGCTCTGGCTCCTTTGATTGAAGGTTGGGCAGCTGAGCTTCCTGAAGTTCGCGAGTTGGTGCAAGAGGTACTTCTGTGGCCAGATGAGCGAAAATTACATCTGATAGGCTTGTACCCCAAGATGCTTAGTCGCGAAGCGTGCATTGAGGAGTTGTTGAAAATTCTCAATGGTCACCATAAGGTACGGTTCGACTTAGTGCTTGCTGCTTTCAGCCAGTTAAACGTTTCCGAAAATAAAGAAATTCAAGATATTTTGGTAAGCACTGTATTATGCGAGCCAGATCACATGTTTTCAGGTTCTGGTCAGTTGATCGCACTTTACCCTCAAGAAGGCAGGGTTAAAGCGTTTGCTCTCGAAACTTTGAAAGGCCGTTACCCACCCATTGGGCTGCTAGCTTCAGCCTATCGTGAAGACTTAGCCGTTCAGCAAATTATCGCTCAGAGTGTTGGTTCTCTCTCAGCTGTCATGCGGTTGCAAATCATTGATGCTGCCTCCAATGAATTCGACCGAAACGATACCGCCAAGAAAATCTTGGAAGATTATGATCATGAAGTAGACGGCCCTCTCAAAACACACGCTGCTATAAAATACTATCAAGCACTACTCTCCATCGACGCAGACCGAAAGCCCGTTCTCGATCGCCTGCTTATAGATGCAATGGTGGTCGGACACGATCATGATGCTCGGCGCGCTGCTGCGTTCGCCGGCTTAGTCGTATGCGGAGCGACGGAGCAATTTGCCGTCCTCGAGTGGGGAAAAAAACCCCTGGATATATCGTTAGGTCGTTATTCTAATGAACCCCCAGCGCTGATTAGGTTGATGGCCGAGCACTGGGAGGATTTGGAAAAGAGCTTCGGAGGGCAATTAGTTTCAAGAATAGGAAGCTTTACTGACGAAGCGCATTTTTGGGAGCTTATAGCGCCATACGTGTCCGTTAATGCAGTTTTGCGCCAGCGCTTTCTCGACTATTGCTCGTCCACTACAGAATATCTTCGCATCCCAGTATTGCAGGCGCTTGCTAAGGAGGTTCCGAGAAGCGATCTGCTACTGCAGCACTGTTTGACTGGGACTAGGATTCGTAGAAACAGTCCAGATCACTCCTGGCATAGAATGCGGAGCTATTTCGAGGCTTCCTATATATTGCGACAGCAATTCTCCGAGAACGGTGACGTGTTAGCTCAATTAGAATCGACTGTTCGTGAGAGTGATTTCGACTTTGGTGTTGCAGCGCTGGCCATTTACGATCCCTACAACACCAATCTGGACGAAGTAGTATCTGCGCTAGAAAATAACGATTACGATTATGAAAGCTTTGTTGGACCTATCATTGTCGGAGTTGAAAGGCTTCAAAGCGTAAAGCTCGAGAAGCTGGTTGGAGCAATGGTAAATCGACCAAATCATTCGATTTGGGATTTTCAGGACAGGGTTAATCATGCTATTAAATCTAGAATTGGCACAGATGATGAATTTGCTTGCTTGATTGGTGCACGGTTGACGTTAAGTTCGTCCGAGAGCGAGGTTTCAAGCTACTCGCGTTATTTGGCATCAGCGGGGAGGCTCAACGAAGAAATTCATGGGCATTGTCTACGTTTGCTAAATGATAGATCTTCACCTTTGTCCATCCCAGCGCATGGATACGATTCTACAGCCGACGTTGTAAGACCAGTCGTTCACTCTCTTCTTGATGTTCTAGCAGGTCCAATTTATTAGCTTATGGAGTCCGTGTCGTATGACTAAGCATTTTGGACGCTGTCAGCGTTAGATCGAGGAGCAGTTGGACGGGCGTGACCGTTTCTGGGCGTTTGCGGCTACTTGCGAACGTCCGCTTATGGCCCATAGCGTCCTTTGAGGTCTGACACATGGAATTCCAGCCTATGCTCAATCGGCCCCCACACTTCGCGCCGATCCGGGAGGCTTTACGTGGCGCTGTGGAAGCCACACACGCTAGGCCGGTCCGGCTCTTTACCTGTGGTCTGGTCTGGCGACTGCGTAATGGAACATTGTAAAAAGGATTGGACGTGAGCGATGCATTGGCGACATTGCACCTGTAGCCGGCGGTCAGGATTCAGACCTTAAAAAATGCTGGACTACATCAGCTAGGCGATTGGGCCCCACGACGGTAGTGCTCCAGTGATCTCGCCACTGTGTTCTTCTTGATCTGGAAGCAGTCGAATTACTTGCGCCAGCAAAAGCCATTTCTAAAGACCGACGCCCGTCAGTTTTCCCTTGGAATGCGAGATCAAGGCAGCCCGAGCCCTTTCCGCAATTTATTTTGAAGTGCTGGTTTTACTACCTTTAAACGGATCGGAAATTTGTGTGGTGCGGAAAAATAGTGGCCATAAGTTCTTGATTTATAGACAGAAGATTGTGGACTTAAAATCCCGTGTTTTGTTGGACATGCCCAATTTAATCGTCGGTCGGCTAGCTTTGATCAAAATGCTTGCGAAGAAGCGCCCAGGGAAGGGCTGTTTACCCAGCAGCTGGCATATCGGAAGCTTGCAGGACTAAAGCTGATACCAATTTTGATACCATCAGCTGCTAAAAGGCGTATTCTGGTGCGATCTCGTGCGTGCTAACCGACTGATTTTATTGCGCTTTTTGCCGCATCACGATGCATCTAAGATCGCATCGTGATGTTAGCTGTAGAGATCAAGAGTTATTCCTGCGAAGCATTCTGAATAGCGAGGGTGCGGCTGGAGCGCTTGGCCCGAGTCAAAGTGCGCTGAAGCGGGGAAGTCCCGTCATCAACCAAGGGGGGCGCGTAAAGTTTGGCGGCGATTGTACTGGTCTGGCTCTTTAAACGATAGGGCGATGACGCCCCGATCGCCGATCGGCGCATGCGCCGGACAGTTTTTCACAGATGAAGGTTCACTATCGGTTACAAACTGTGGCTAAAATGCCACCTTTCACCGAGCGTCCGGTAACGGCGCGGGCCAAGGACGTGCCATGTGTATTCAGACCACTGCATAAGACGCGGGGCTTCAGGCCGCCGGCGCGCAGTTTGTTCACTTCTGACGTGTGACGATTTCCGTGAAACTCATCATTGCTGCTATTTATGTCATTTCGATTGCATACGTTCACTTGCGTGGCCGTGTGCGGCACAAACTCGGTCGACAGCTGAGCGACCATTCGACGTTTCTCGCGCCGATCAACTGCTTTCTGTATCTGTTTTCAAAAAAGCCCAACAAACCGTACCTCGACCCGAGCGAGTTTCCGGACTTGAGCCCGTTGCAGGCGCACTGGGAGGAAATCCGCGAAGAAGGGCAGAATCTGCTGCGTGCCGGTGAGATCAAACGCTCCAATCAGTACGACGACGTTGGCTTCAACTCGTTCTTCAAAAGCGGCTGGAAGCGTTTCTACCTGAAATGGTATGGCGAGAGCCATCCGTCGGCGATGAAGCTGTGCCCGCGCACTACCGAACTGGTGCAAAGCATTGGTTCGATCAAGGCCGCGATGTTTGCCGAGCTGCCTCCGGGTTCGAAACTGGTGCGTCACCGTGACCCGTATGCCGGTTCCTATCGCTATCACCTGGGCCTGGACACACCGAACGACGCTGGCTGCTATATCAACGTCGATGGTGAGAGCTACCACTGGCGTGACGGCGAAGCGGTGATGTTCGACGAGACGTTTATCCATTACGCCGAAAACACCACCGACAAGAACCGCATCATCCTGTTCTGCGACATTGAACGTCCGATGACGTACCGCTGGGCGGCGGCGTTCAACGCCTGGTTCAGCCGTACGGTGATGTCGGCGGCGGGTGCGCCCAATGATGCTGGTGACCGTACTGGCGGGATCAACCGTTTGTTTACCCGGATCTACAAGATTCGCCTGCGTGGCAAAGAACTGAAAAAGCGTAATCGTAAGCGCTACTACATGGAAAAGTGGGCGATCTTCGGCGGTTTGCTGGCGATCTTCATTCTGATCTGATCAATGTAATGAATTAACTTACGCCTTCGCGAGCAAGCTCGCTCCCACAGTGGAATTGGGTGAATGCGAATTTCGCATTCGACTCAGAACCCTGTGGGAGCGAGCTTGCTCGCGAAGACTCTCTCAAATACAACCTGTCAGTTGCCTGACGATCCTTGGATTGTCATTCACCGGAGGCTTTCTTTGTCCTCTTGGCTGGCGCAGCCTTGGTGGCGGCCTTCGCTTTTGGCTTTGCCGGCGCTTTGCCACCCAGACTGCGTTTAAGCAGCTCGGTCAAATCGATAACATCCGCGGTCTTGCGCTCTTCCTCACCACCCACCGTTTCCACATCCTCGATCTTGCCTTCATGGGCCTTTTTCTCGACCAGGGCCATGATCTTGTCTTCAAATTCATCCTTATAGTCTTCAGGCTTCCAGTCTGCACTCATGTCCTGCACCAGCCGTTTGGCCATGTCCAGTTCACCCTTGGCCAACTGCGGTTTGGTCACTTCGCTGCCCAGTTCCAGCGTATCGAGGCTGCGAACTTCCTGCGGCCAGCGCAACTTCACCAGTACCAGCGCTGACTCCAGCGGCATCAGCGCCGCAAGGTATTGGCGCGTATGCAGTACCACGCGGGCGAGGGCAACTTTGTTGGTCTTGCTCAAGGTTTCGCGCAGCAATGCGTAGACCTTGCCGCCGCGCTTGTCTGGCGCCAGGTAGTAAGGGGTATCGATGTTTTGCAGGGGAATCTGTTCGGCGTCGACAAAAGAGAATATGTCGATGGTCTGCGTGGAGACAGGGTGCGCCGAGCGGATTTCCTCTTCGCTGAGCACCACATAGCGGCCCTTTTCATAAGCCACACCTTTGACGATATGCTCCTTGGTGACTTCCTTGCCGGTGACTTTGTTGACCCGTTTGTAGCCCACCGGATCCATGCTGCGGCTGTCGAGCCAATCGAAATCCACGCCCTGCGACGAGGTCGCCGAGACCAGTGCGACAGGGATGTGTACCAGTCCGAAACTGATCGCGCCTTTCCAGATTGCCCGAGCCATGGTGAGTTCTCCGAGTGATGATTGGATGACCTGCAGCCCCGGCGGAAAGTTTCCCCGGAATGCGCGGGTTGGCGATGACTTGGTCAAGCCGTGTTACATGTTGTTTAAGACACGCGGGTTAACAAATCCGAACCCAGAGCGTAGCGTGGACTCGAAGGCTCTATCCCCGGCCCATCAGGAGGCAGCGTCATGAACCGAATTCTGCTTGGCATCGTCGTCCTGACCCTCAGTGGCGGTCTGGTTCATGCCGACGTCTTGCTGGCGCAAAGCCCGACCGGCAACAGCAATAACCCCTACAACAGCCCGATCCGCCGGGCCAACCCCAACAGCATGCAAGGCACCCAGCCCAGCGCTCCACCCATCCGAGGGCCGAACACGGTACCGACACCGCGTCAGCCCACCGTCGAGAACCGTGGCATCGGCAATGGCCAGCCGATCCGCTCGGTGCCAAGCACGCCGCCCACATTTATTCCCAATCCACCTTCGCGCAGCGGAGGCAGCAACCGTTGAACGGCAGGACTGAGGTTCTGTCAGCCCTTCAAGCGAACAAAAGGAATCGTGCATGTTGCGTAAAACCCTTCTAGCCACGCTGTGTGCCGGCGCGCTGATCAGCGTTCCGGCGTTTGCCGCCGCCCCCAAAGAGCTGCAAAGCGAACAGGGCACCCTCGAAGTCACGACCATCACCGCAGGCCTTGAGCATCCTTGGGCGCTGGCGTTTCTGCCGGACCGCCAAGGCATGCTGGTGACCGAACGGCCCGGCAATCTGCGCGTGGTCGCGGCCGACGGCACACTGTCGGCGCCGATCTCCGGCGTGCCGCAGGTCTGGGCCAAGGGGCAGGGCGGGTTGCTGGATGTCGTGCTGTCGCCGGACTTCAAACAGGATCGTCTGGTCTACCTGTCCTATGCCGAAGGTGGCGGTGCCGGCGACAAGGCCGGCACCGCCGTGGGTCGCGGGCGGCTCTCGGATGACTTGAAGACGCTGAAGGATTTCAAAGTGATCTTCCGCCAGGAGCCGAAGCTTTCGGTTGGCAACCATTTCGGCTCGCGACTGGTGTTCGATCGCGACGGTTATCTGTTCATCACCCTGGGTGAGAACAACGACCGGCCGACCGCACAGGATCTCGACAAGCTGCAAGGCAAGGTCGTGCGCATCTACCCGGACGGCAAGGTGCCAGATGACAACCCCTTTGTCGGCCAGTCCGGCGTACGGCCCGAGATCTGGGCCTACGGCCTGCGCAACCCGCAGGGCGCGGCGCTCAATCCGTGGACCGGCACGCTGTGGGAGAACGAACACGGCCCGCGCGGTGGCGATGAGGTGAACATCATTGAACGCGGCAAGAATTACGGTTGGCCGCTGGCAACCCATGGCATCAATTATTCAATGCTGCCGATCCCGGAAGCCCAAGGTAAAACCGCCGAAGGCACCGTCGCGCCGCACCATGTCTGGGAGAAGTCGCCGGGCGTGACCGGCATGGCGTTTTACGACGCCGACCGCTTTAAACCGTGGCAGCACAACGCGTTTATCGGAGCCTTGGTGACTCAGGAACTGATTCGCTTGCAGTTCGATGGTGACAAGGTGGTGCACGAGGAGCGTTTGCTCGGTGAACTGAATCAGCGTATTCGCGATGTGCGGCAAGGGCCGGATGGTTATTTGTATGTACTGACCGATGAGGAGAAGGGTTCGTTGTACAAAATCGGCCTGAAGCCCACACCTTGACGGGTATCCCCCTGTAGGAGCTGTCGAGTGCAACGAGGCTGCG
>Ga0256874_1000169_pt1 | contig 12831 bp, 9 predicted proteins | sample MC6MC0417MT_FD_190189 | JGI IMG/M metagenome (GOLD analysis project Ga0256874, IMG submission 190189) | Metatranscriptome of enriched soil aggregate microbial communities from Iowa State University, Ames, United States - MC6-MC0417-MT... | ecosystem: Environmental > Terrestrial > Soil >...
CTTGTACCTATAAAGATTTTATTGATGTGTTAGTTCTGTTATAGGTTCACCTATACAGCCACTAGGCATCTGAATATGGAGCATTGCAGCCAGGGTAGCTGCAATATCTGTCATGTAATGAGTTTTATTTGTTTTTCCTGGTTTTACATTCCATCCCATAAATACACACGGAATGTGCGAGTCATATGGGAACCATGCACCATGAGTTGTTCCTGTTTTTCCGCCTTCGAAATAGTTTGATTTCAATATATAATAAACATCGCCACTTCTACGTGCATTATATCCATTAGTAATGGCTTTCTTTATTGGTTCAGGTAGGGTAGAGCTGGCTAATTTAGTGAGATCTACTGCATCCATAACTCCATCTTGCTCCTTTATTGTTGCAATTGTTAATGCTTTTATTGCATCAAAGTCGGCATTGGCGTCCTTAATAGCTTGATGGTTGAAGTAAAACTGGCTGTTAGTGGAAGTGATGATTGCCTTTTTTACTTTAAATTTTTCTTCAATTGTAGTATTTAAACTCTTTATAACCGGAGAGTCATTGAATAGCCCCCCAGGTAGTTTATTCTCAGTCATAAAACCTGGAACATGCGCTGCCCCATGATCAGCAGATAAAAACACTAGATAATTTCCTTTGCCAATTTTAGTATCCAGATAATTAAAGAACTGTTCCAAATCTTTATCTAACCTTAGGTACGTGTCCTCTGCTTCTATTGAATTTGGCCCATATTGATGTCCAACATAGTCTGTTGCAGAACAGCTGACAGCAAGGAAATCAGTGGAACTTCCCTCACCAAGATGCTCTGAATTTATAGCAAGTTTAGCCAACTCTAAAGTCATTGTGTTTCCATAAGGGGAACTTTTTATCATATCATAGTTCTTTCCTGCATACAATTTGAAAGGGTGAGGGAAAGTAGGTGTTTGTTCTCCTCTAGATTTTCCTTCATATTCTTTGTTGTCGGTAGTGCTTTGATCATAAGTTTCAATTGGATATAATGTATTCCAGTTCTTCTCAAAATACTTGTCTGCCATTTTCAACTTGTTATAATCTACTACCCATGATGGTAATTGAGTCATGTAGTGTGTACTGGTAATCCAATCGCCAGTTCCCCCATCAAACCAATAGGCCGCATTTGCAGAATGACCTGCTGGTAAAATTGATCCTCTGTCTTTTAGTGATATGCCAATTACTTTACTTTTAAAGTTTGTAGCTAAACGAAGTTCATCAGTAATGGTTGTGGTAAGTAAGTTTTTAGGAGACATTAAGCCAGCTCTGGTATCACTACCTACCGTTTTAACTGTGGTATCTTCGGCACAATAAACTCCGCGTTTTAATTGTGGATCGTACCAATCGTTTCCAATGATCCCGTTAATAGCTGGAACTGATCCGGTATAGATACTTGAGTGTCCGCATGCTGTATAGGTAGGAGTGTATGGAATAAAAGTATTCTCAGCAGAGAACCCTTCATTTACCATTCGCTTAAATCCACCATTTGAATACCTGTTATAGTAACGATACAGATAGTCCCATCTCATTTGATCAACAACTAATCCTACCACTAATTTTGGTCTGTTTAATGTAGTGGAAGATGTGTTTTTTGCAGGTGCTGTTTTTTTTTGTGCTATTGATCCCGTCGAGAATAGGGCTAAAATGGTAAATAAAAGGATAATTCTTTTCATCATTATTTGTTGAATTTTTAGAGTTTATAAGGCAATAGAACAGTTTTGTTAGGATTTTATAAAGTTAATTACTTGGCCATAGGTATCCTTTAATATAGTGTAAAAGTTTTATGGTATTTCAGCCACTACGAAAGTACTTCCACCTATATAAATAAGGTCATCAGCATTTGCATTTTTCTTAGCTGCATTTATTGCAAGTTCAACGGTTGAGAATACGGACCCTTTTAGTCCATGTTTTTCTGCTTCACTTGCAAGATCTTGAGCAGGCAGTGCCCTTTCAAGTTGGGGCTGGCAAAAATAATACATGGCTTTTGCAGGAAGAAGATCCAATACACCGCTAATGTCTTTATCCTTAACCATCCCAATTACAACATGAAGTTTGTTATGTGGTGTATCATTAATATTTTGCATTACTTCTGTTATACCTGCAATATTATGTCCGGTATCGCAAACTATTAGCGGGTTTTTACTTAATATTTGCCAACGTCCCATTAAACCGGTTAAACCTTTTACATCTTTTAGTGCGGCATAAAGTGCATCATTATCAATCTTGAAGTTTAATGTTCTTAAAGTCTCGACTGCCTGAATAACAGTTAAAATATTCTTTAATTGATACGTTCCAGTAAGATCAAGCAAGAGATTTTCAATCAATATATTTCCATTCTGTGAGATGGAAACATTTAAATACTCATCTTCTTTAACTGACTTGCTAATCTGCATTTGCTGGTCGGCAAAAAGAATCGGGCTTTGTGTGTCCTTTGCTTTTTGAATAAAAACCTGATTGGTTTCTGGATGGCTTTCCCCAATTACGACAGGAATACCTGGTTTTATAATTCCAGCTTTTTCTCCTGCAATTTCCTTTAATGTATTACCGAGGATGTTGGTGTGATCAAGACTAATATTGGTGATAACAGACAATTCTGGAGTTATAATGTTTGTTGAGTCTAATCGGCCACCCAAACCTACTTCAATTATAGCAATATCTACATTCTGTTCAGAAAAATATGAAAATGCCATGGCTACGGTAACTTCAAAAAAAGAAGGACTAAGTTCTTCAATGATTTCTTGTTGTTGATCAACAAAATCTATTACGAAATCTTTAGAAACCATTTCGCCATTAATTCTGATGCGTTCCCTGAAATCCTTTAGATGAGGGGAGGTATACAATCCGGTTTTATAACCTGCTTGTTGAAAAATGGCGGCTAACATGTGGGAGGTTGAACCTTTCCCATTTGTGCCGCCAATATGTATCGTCTTAAAATTATTTTGCGGATTATCCAGCCTTTCGCACATAGCGATGGTATTGTGCAAATCCTTTTTAAAGGCAACAGCACCAACCCTGGTAAACATTGGTAGTTTGCGGTATAAATAATCTATGGTTTGTTCGTAATTCATTTCTGATGCTTAATAACATCACAAAAGTATCAAAGCTACCTGATTATTTAACTTTAAAGTTGAAAACAACTACACCAATTTGAATATCTGGGGCGGTTTCTGATGGCGCTAAACGAGCACCCATTAAAGCTTCCTTGCATTTTTGCCATAACTCCCTATCATTTAGGGTAGTTCCTTTAACTCCAGGGGTAGCATCTATAACAAGACCGGCTTTGTTTATTTTTATACGTACAGCGATTTTACCAGTTTTCTGGCCATCATCCTGTGGCGTAACGAGGTTTGTAAATTTTCTTAATGCAATAGGAGTTTCACCAAAGCCAGAGCCACCTTCGCCATAATTATTGGCTAGCGGATCCCCATTTTTACTTCCCTGATTTCCTGGTGTATCACCTGTTCCATCACCTGCACCAGTTCCCTTACTGGATTTTCCTTTGTATAAGGCATTTTGATTAACAACTGGTTTTGAAGGTTTTGTTTCTGTATTGGTAGCAGTAGGAGTAGCTTCTTTCTTAGTTGCTTTGCTCTTTACAACTACGGCATCTTCAGAATTTTGGGTAACGATCTCTTTTTCGCTTGTTTGTGGAGTAGGAGTCTCTTTAGTTACTTCTTCTGGTGTTACTTTATCTGGGTTACGGTTATTTGCATTCGGATCGGCAGATGGCTCTTCTATACTGGTGTAATCTGAACCCATACCTGTAGGAGAAGTTCCATAGTTAACAACCATACCACCCATACCTGCTTCTTCAGGCTCAAAGCTCCCTATAACGATAAAGAAGCTTAAAGCAAGCAATGCCGCCATGATACCGGTAGATATTGCCAGTGCCTTGGGATAATTGTTTTCTTCTTTAGGATAAGTCATTATTTCTTAGGTTCTACAGCGAGTACAACTTTGAGTTTCAGTTTGTTACCTACATCGTAGATAGACATCACATTTTCAATAGAAACCTTTCTTTCAGCGTAAACGACTATAGTTAAATCCGGTGATGCCTTTTGCATGGTTTCAACTACAGCCAGAATATTTTCAGGCTTGGTAGGTTGCTTGTCTACAAAATAATTTAAATTATCATCTATAGATATAGTAACGGTTTTTTGGGAATTAGATTGTTGTCCTGCTTCTGAACGAGGTAGTAATAACTTCACTACCTGTGGATTAACTACAGCTGATGCCAATAGAAAAAACAAAAGCAGGAAGAACATGATATCGTTCAAAGCAGAGGTATGTACCTCTACAGTTCCTTTATTTCTTTTGCGTAAATTCATTATTTTCCTGGCTCCTCTAATAGATCAATAAATTCGATAGCATCAGTTTCCATTCTTAAAATTATGCGCTCAACCATCATATTTAAAATATGATATAGTACATAAGCAATAATACCTATAATCAGTCCTGTTGCTGAGGTAATCATTTTTGTGTAAAGACCACCAGATATCGTACCAATTTCAATAGCGCCCTTAATGGAAACGTCATGGAAAATAGTAATTACCCCGATAATTGTTCCTACGAAACCAAGCATGGGAGCAATACCTGCAATAATTCCTAATATGCCTATGTTTTTCTCTAATTTCGATACTTCTAACTTTCCATTGTTTTCAATGGCAGCTTCAATATCTTTAATAGGGCGACCAATTCGTTTTAATCCTTTCTCAAGCATTCTTGCCAATGGAGAGTTGTTATTGCGACATAAAGTTATTGCATTTTCTAATCTCCCATCATGAATGTATTGCTTAATCTGAAGCATTAGATTTGATTCAGTTTTAGAAGCTTTTCTTATTGTCAGGTATCTTTCAACAAAGATCACTAATCCCAAAAATGCCAAAAAAGCTAGAGGGAGCATTACCCATCCCCCTTTAAATAAAAGGTCTATGAAATGAAGCTCTGGTGGAGCAGTTGTAATTGCTTGGTTTAAGTTATTAGCGGTATCAATAAGCTTGTTAGCGGTATCAGTTGCACCTTGTAATAAAACGATCATATTTATTGTGGTTTGTGTGTGTGTTTATTTTGATGTATATAAATTCCTGGATCTTTTAATTTTGTAACTAGTAGTTTGCGTCCTTCTCTGGCACTTTCCTCATCTTTAAATGTTGCAATGCTAATTTTCAATCTCCTTTTACCAGGAAGGGTTGGGATAACTTTTGCAGTTATACCTATTGCTTTCATTTGGGCGATAAATTTATCTGCTTCCTTTTGATTAATTACTGAAGCACCAATAACTTCCCATGTAACAGGACCTTCAGGGCCACTAACTGTAGTTCCGGAAACAGCTGGCGTTGGAGCAGGACTAACAGCCAAACTATCCTTTTTTATTGAATCTGCAGTTTGTATTGCTCTCTCGTTAGCTATTCTGATACTATCTGCCTGGGCAATTGAATCAGTTTTGATTTTATCATTATTTTTGATCAGTTCAGAATTATCGTGAAGACCATTGTCGGATTTATTTAAAGCACCATTAAAAAGTTCGGGCTTAATAAAATACGCGGCCAATCCTATTGCTACTATTATTGCAAAGGCAATAATAATTTTTAGGTAGAACGGAAGTCCATGATTTTCTTCTTCAATCTCTATTGGTTCAGCAATCTGTGGCTCTAGTGGACTTGGTGTGTTAAAGAATGGAGTATTGGTAACTTTTGGAGCAATAGGCTCTTCAACAACATTTGAGTCATCATCTAAACCCTCTGGGGTTTCAATCGAAATTGAAGAGGTAGGTTTTTGGGCTATTTTAACTTCTGATATCTCGTCATAAACAGGTTGGTCATCCCGTGCAGGTTTTTCTTCATGATGATGAACAATAACTTCTATCTCATCTGACCCATCACTCAAATCGGCATTATTATCTTCAAGATTCAATTGCTCTTCTGTAATGATAGGCTCTTGTTCAAAAGAAAGTGGTTGTTCAATAGCTTGTTCATCAGCTATTTCAGGTTCCGCAATGTTTTCATTAATAATGGCAGTTGCGTCTTCTTTTAAAGGAGGTAAACCATAAAAGTCAAAGCCAAAGTTTAGTTGATCTTTGGGGTTAAAAATTAAGTTTCCAGGTGTGCCAGATAGTATACCTATTTCTCCAAAATCAGCGTATTGCTTCTCGGAAAGCTGCTTTATTGTCTCATCAGTAAACTGGTCAATATAATAAGTAGCCGCCTCGGTTGATATGTTCCTTTTTTTACTGATGTAGGCGATAAGAGATTGAGATTCTCTATTCTCTTCTGCAAATGCCAAAGTATAACTTGGCGGCAGAAAAGAGTGTGTTTCAACATCGTACCTTCCTGGCGATTTCTTTTTATAAAAAGTACCCAGTCCAGAAATTCCAACTTCTTTACGAGTTTTTATAAGTTCAGTAAGGTATGATAAGATATCCATTCTGGTAAAAATAAATTTTAATTCCGTATCAACCAATTATTAATTAAAAACCTATTAGAATGAGTAGCTTATACCTCCGAAAACATTGAGCCCAATTACCTCATAATGCAGGTATCTGCTATACGATGAGTTTAACAGATTGTTGGCTCTGGCGAATGCAGAAAACTTATTATTTATTTTATATGATACTCCGGCTCCTAGATCAACAAATCCCTTAACAGTAACTACAGTTTCATTTGCAGGATCAGGTGTATAATAAGGATTAGCAGGAGCTGCAGTATAAATTTTTGCTTTGCTATCATCCTGAAGCGCTACAGAAGCATTAAGGGTTACTTTTTTGTTGATCACATATGATAGATCAGAACTTAAACGCATTTGAGGTTTAAACCAGCTTTGTGTTTCTGCGGCTGGTTTATAATCTTCAAAATTTAATTTACCTGTCCATTTTAAGGCATCACTTACCTGTACAGAGAGTTCCCCTTCTATTCCAATAAGTTTCATAGTTCCGAAATCGTAGATCACATCAAATTTATTGAAATTTGAAAAGTTGTTTACGAACAATGGCATGTCTTCAATGCTCTTGTGGTATACTCTTGCCTTGTATCCAAAACCAGGACCGCCTGTGCCTTTAATACCGCCACTGATACTTAGTTTTTCGATAGAATTTCTGATGGTAATATTGTTGTTCAAGAATGGATTCTCATCACTAAATTGTTTTAAAGAACTACGGTTTACATCACCTTTTACTTCTCCAAATATTTGCAGGTAATCAGGTATTAATGTAAAATCAGCTGTAACAGCCGGGAAAATTCTACTTGATGAGAATGCGCCAAATTCCTGTACAAAATTAATTCCAGCGGTTATTTTTACACCGCTGGCCTGTAATCTGATATAAGGATTTAACTTTAAAAGATTGTTGCCAACACTTACTAGCTCATCTTTAGTGCTTCCGAATTCAGTTGATGCAGCAAGACCTAAGTTAAACTTACTGATTCTCTTATTTACATATCCATTTAAAACAACTGAGTTTTCTTTGGCATTAAATTTATCACTCCAGATATATCCGTTAAGTTTCAATGCATAACTAAGGGCGTCGGGATCTTCTGTGTATTTATTTACAAGTTCCCCTTCTGCTTCAAAGAAATTAAGTGTTTGTTTTTCAGGATCGGGATTTAATGTCGGATTGTTCTTATCAATGCCATAGAAATATAATCCGTTTCTTTGAAAATTAACACGACCACTTAAGGTAACAACATCGCCAATGCTACGGCCAAAAACACTAAGTTTTTGCTGACTAGACTGTTGTTTATTTAGCTTGCCTGACTGACTAAAATGCTGAAAATATCCACCAGCTTGCATAGCCTCATCACGGCCCAGGTTTATATAGGCCTCGCCAAAAATAGTTTTCGCAGATCCAAAACCACCTTTAATATAGTTGTTTATTAGCTCTTCTTGTTTTTCGGCAACTACTTCCTGGGCTTGTAATTTATTGATGTCGGAATTTAGTTCTAATTTTCTGTCAGTAAGGCTATAGTTAAATTTAGCCTTGTATGTTTTTATATCGTTCAGATCAGGGCTTCTTCTCAGTTTTACTGCCTCTGCTAAAATAGGTTTGTAAGGTCTTACAACTTCAATTTCTTCGGTAACAGCCTTCTCATCCGTCTTCTTTTCTGTAGTCTTGGTATCCTGAGCTTTCAACCCTAGGGATGTAGCTGTGATAAAGAAAAGGGTACTATATATTAATTTAGTTAATCTCATGTCGCTTAATCTTATTTAATTTTTTCTAATTTCTCTTTAGCAGTTGGAACGATATCATCCTTGCCTTCATAATTGTCGATAATACTTAAGAGCGTACTTTTAGCTTGTAACTTATCTTTTAGAGCTACATAATTATCTGCCAATAAAAGGAACGATTTGGCAACCCAATAGTCATAAGAGGCCATATTGTTAATCAGATCAAAACATGTTTTAGTTGAGGTTTTATAATCACCTTTGGCATATTGTACTGCAGCAATATTGTATTTAGCTTCGGCTGCTGCCAGGGTTTTAGTTTTACTTACTACATTATTGAAGGCTTTTACTGCACTTGTTGTATCGGCCTTTAATAAATAGGCCTTACCCGCATATAGATCAGCACTGTTCTTCTCTTCCTCAGAACCTTTTTCAGACTCTTTAATCAACTGAACATACTTGATCATATCATCAGGCATCTTTAATGCGTCGTAGGCTTTCAGGAGGTTATTTATAGCGTAACTATGGTGAACTTTGTAATCGGCAGTAGTTTCTAGTCTTTTTAAGTAAACAATTGCTTCGTTATATTTCTTCTGATCTAAAAACAATTGAGAAATACTTACCAGTGAACGTTCAGTATAATCACTTGTCCAGTCATTAAGAATGTACTCATAATCTGCAACAGCTTCCAGAGGGCGACCAAGTTTAACCAATGACTCAGCTCTAACAAACTTAGCTTCTTTGTCGTGTATTGCTTTCGGATACTTATCAAAATAAGCATTTACAGCTTCAAAAGCACCTTTGAAGTCGCCTTTTAAATAAAGGTTATTCGCTCCCTGGAAAACTATATTATCTTGTTCTGCTTCGGAGAAATTACCTAGGGGAGTTGAATTAGCATAAGTGATGAAACCTTGTGAATCACCACGGTCAACATAGATATTTTTGATAGATTCTAATGCCTGTTTTGCTTCTTCGCTACTGGCGTAATCTCTGATTACTTTTTTGAACGACTCTAATGCCTGATCGTCTTTATCCTGATTATATTGAACAAGGCCAATGGTAACCAAGGCTCTTGGAACATAACTGCTATTAGGATATAAACTAACTAAACTAATCAGATCTGTACTGGATTTATCGAAATTGCCAATGTTGAAATAAGTATAGGCAGTTTCGAAACCAGCATCATCAGCATAATTAGAATTAGGGAACTGTTTAAGAAGATCCTGCATGGTTCCAATTTTAGCCTCATTTTGATTTTCCAATCCCTGGATCATACCACGTTGAAAAAGTGCATAATCTTCGCCCGTAGATCTGGCATTGATGATCTTGTTATAGTTTACAAGTGCATTGCCGTAACTTTTATTTACAAAATAAGAGTCAGCTAACCTTATGATGGCATCGTTAACTGTTTTTTGATCCTTATCGTTACCCGCTAAGAAGCGTTCAAAGTATGTAGCTGCTTTTCCGTAGCTTTCGTTTTCAAATGCAGCGTAGGCAAGGGCATAATTTGCAAAATTATAAACCCCGGTTTTATCAGCATCAGGCATTCCAAGGAATGTTTCGAAATGTTTAACAGCTTCACCAAATTTTCTTAATTCGTAAGAAGCCTCGGCTTTCCAATACGTACTTAATGCGTGAATTTCTTTATCCTCGGGGAACTTCTCAGAACGTAAGAACATTGATAAAGCGTTAGGGAATGCTCGTTCGTTATAAAACTCCAGTCCTCTAAAGTAAGTCACTTTTTGATAAGCTTCTCTGGCCTCTGGCGATTTGCTTTGAATCGGTTCAAGAATATCTATTGCAGCCTGATAGTTTTTACTAGTCAATAGAATTTCTCCAAGTAAGGTTTTTGCTTCGTTAATTTTGCGAGAAGTTGGAAACTGTTTTAAAAAGTTCTGGGTTGCTTCAAGAGCTTGCTGATTAAAGTCCAGTTCATAACTTAACCTTGCATAATTGATCCACGATTCTTCTTGTATAACTTTATCAAAATCAAGTCTTGAGGCCCTGAAGAAGGCACTTCTTGCTTTCTCTTTGTCTTTAAGAATAATGAAAGAGCGACCTAAAGTGTACATCCCGCTTTGAAGGTATACATCATCCGTATCAAGCTTTTCCAAAATTGAAACTGATTCAGGATATCTTTTCAATTGAAATAACGAGTATCCGTATTGATAAATGAAAAGGTTATTTTTAACATTTGATTTATCTTTAGCGTAGAACTCTTTGAAATACTTCTCTGCATTTACAAAATCAGATTTTGCAAAATATGAAGCAGCAATAAGACTTAACATCTCTGCCTCATATTGTTGTTTTGAAGATTTAAGAATGGGCAGGGCGTATTCTAATACATCATCATATCTTTCATCAAGATAATACATTGAAGTAATGTAATAAGGATAACTAGCTTCGTATGTTGGAGATCCTTTAAGTTTCTCAAAGTTGCTTAATGCAGTTTTATATTCTTTGTTGAGGTAATTGATGTACGCAAAATAATAGGTAGCACTTTCCTGGAAAGGAGATTTTTCTTTTTTAACAGTTTCAAATAAAGGCTCGGCCTTTTCAATGTCGTTCTGTAAAAAATAAGCGTATCCTTGCTTAAACTGATATTCTAAACGTTGCTTAGCAGAAAGAGTAGAAGGATCTGTTTTTTCAAACCACTCTAATGCTTTCTTGTAGTTTTTCTGATCAAAATATGATTTTCCTACATGAAAATAGGCAAGTTTTGTATTGGGATTAAGTGGATAATCTTTTATGAAATTTTGAAATAAACTCTCTGCATCATTATTACCCAATTCTAATGCGCAAACAGCAGCATAGAATTTAGCATTTTCTTTTAATAAGGAAAGTTCCGAGTTGCTTTCCTGTTGTGTTCCTGGTTTTTGTCTAAGCTGTTCAACCAGTTTAAATTGCTGGGCAGCAGCAACGTATTTTTCATTGTCAAGCAGTTCGAGTCCTGTTTGATAATTTTTATTGAGGTTAACTAGTAGGCTCGACTGGGCATAACTTGCAGTATAGCCGCCTGCTAGTAACAGCGGAATAAAAAAGTATTTTTTTTGCATCTGATTTCAAATATGGTTGGTACTAATATAGATATAGTATTGTGTCTTGATAGCATAAGAAATTAACATGTGTTAATAACACAGGTTTAACGAACAGAAAAAGAAAATGGTATAAAAAAGCTGTTAAAGAAAGTTAATCTCTTTGAGAGGCTAGTAAATAAAGTACTGCCATCCTTACGGCAACCCCATTTTCTACCTGTTCTAAGATGATTGATTGTTTGCTGTCAGCAACATCACTAGTAATCTCTACACCGCGATTAATTGGGCCTGGATGCATTACAATTATTTCTTTATCAAGATTGTCCAAAATCTGTTTATTCAGCCCATACATCATGGCGTATTCTCTTAATGAAGGGAAATATTTAATGTCTTGTCTTTCCAGCTGGATGCGGAGCATATTTGCCACATCACACCAGTTAAGTGCTTTAATCAGATCATGCTCAACCTTTACACCAAGGCTTTGGATGTGCTTGGGAATTAAAGTAGTAGGGCCGCAAACCATCACCTCAGCACCAAGCTTTTGTAAGCAAAGAATATTTGATATGGCAACTCTGGAGTGCAGGATATCGCCAACGATTACTACTTTTTTTCCGGCTACATCGCCCAGTTTCTGGCGAATGGAAAAAGCATCAAGTAGCGCTTGGGTGGGATGCTCATGTGCACCATCTCCTGCGTTTATAATTTGAGCTTTAATATGCTTACTTAAAAATTGTCCGGCTCCGGCATATGGATGTCTCATCACTACCATATCCACTTTCATAGCCAGGATATTGTTTACAGTATCTATTAGCGTTTCTCCTTTACTCACAGAGGAAGAAGACGCTGCAAAATTAACCACATCAGCTGAAAGCCTCTTTTCTGCCAGTTCGAAAGAAAGTTTGGTTCTGGTGGAGTTTTCGAAGAAGATATTTGCAATGGTGATATCTCTTAACGATGGAACCCTCTTGATAGGTCGGTTAATTACATCCTTAAAGTTATCTGCAGTTTCAAAAATTAATTCAATATCATTCCGGTTAATATCTTTGATACCTAAAAGATGTCGGGTTGATAATTTCTCTACTGCCATACTATTTATTGCTTTCTGATAATAAGATAACTTTGTCTTCTCCTTCGGTTTCTTTCCAGCTTACCTTAACCTTTTGTGAGTTTAGGCTGTCTACCTTCTGGCCGATATAATCTGGCTCGATAGGTAGTTGTCTGGAAAAACGCCTGTCTATTAACACCATTAGTTCAACCTTTTCAGGCCTTCCATATGCAAGTAATGCATCCATTGCAGCCCTAATTGTTCTGCCGGTCCACAATACATCATCAATAAGGATAACATTCTGGCCTTCAATTATAAAATCTATGGTATTGCTGTTTGCAGAAACTATTCCGTCCTTTCTCCTAAAGTCATCTCTAAAAAAGGTGATGTCCAGATTGCCTTTTTTAATGTTGGTTTTTTTAAGGATTTGTGAAAGCTCTTGTTGCACCCTGTCGGCAAAGTAACTGCCTCTTGGCTGTATACCTATTAAAACAGTATTAGAAAAATCGATGTGATTCTCAATTAATTGATGACAAAGTCGCTTAATTGTGATTTGGAATTTTTGTCCGTCTAGCAGGGTTCTCTTTTGC
>Ga0256874_1000175_pt1 | contig 12703 bp, 11 predicted proteins | sample MC6MC0417MT_FD_190189 | JGI IMG/M metagenome (GOLD analysis project Ga0256874, IMG submission 190189) | Metatranscriptome of enriched soil aggregate microbial communities from Iowa State University, Ames, United States - MC6-MC0417-MT... | ecosystem: Environmental > Terrestrial > Soil >...
CTTAACTGTATATATGAAAAAAACCTTTACTACTAGTTCTATTCTTGCTGACTACTGTTACTGCATTTTCACAAATGAATGGCGACTATAATTATAGTATCGCCATTAGAGGATATAGTATGTTAGAGATGCCTAAAGTATTTAATGAAACCAGCTCCGATAAGTTTACGGATGCTTATTTTAACGGAGTGATGGTTAAATTTAACGATAACCAGTTTAGCTATCGCTTAAACGGAACCTATTATAATAAATCCAAAAAGTTTTTCAATGAGTGTGAAACCTGTCAGGAAGCCGATGGTAAACTGCTCGATTACTCCTTTAAATTAGGATTTGAAAAGAACTTTAATTATTCCCGTATTCAACCCTATGTCGGACTTGATTTGGGCTATCGTTACAACAGGTTTAAAGGTAGCTTGCAGAATAGAAACCAATTGAGAGACGTGAGTGCAGATGCCGTAGGCCAGGAGATCGAATCCACTAAGCACGGGATTATGGTGTCCCCGGTTGTAGGCTTTAAAATCAACCCAATACCTCAGATTTCTATTTTCGCCGAAGGTACTCTGGATCTTTTGTACTCTTTCGAGAAACAGAAAACGATTTTGCAGGATATTAATAATACCCGTACAGTCAATAACGACCGGACAACGGAATTTCTTTTAAATCCTTTTTCAGTAGGGATTCAAATCCACCTAGGTAGCAATAAATAGCTTTCTACTTCATATATGCCTTTATTTGGAGTTTACCTATTGTTAACAAATCAAATAATTCCGTATGTTTGCGTGAACAAATTGAACACACTTACCAAATGAAACTGCATGAGCTTACCGCTCAAATCTAACTTAAACAAGTCTCATGCAAGCTTCATAACACCTAAAGCGTAAACACACAGATGAAAATTGCCTTAATTACGGGAGTAACGGGACAGGATGGAGCCTATTTAGCCGAATTTTTGTTAAAAAAGGGATATTTTGTTCATGGACTGAAAAGAAGGTCTTCATCTTTTAATACAGAGCGTATAGATCACCTTTATCAGGATCAGCACGAAAATAATGTGAAATTCAAACTTCATTATGGTGATCTAACGGATTCAACCAATTTAATTCGTATCGTTCAGGAAACCCAACCCGATGAGATTTATAACCTGGCTGCAATGAGCCATGTTAAAGTGAGCTTTGAAACACCTGAATATACCGCAAATGCCGATGGAATCGGAACACTTAGGTTATTAGAAGCCGTTCGGATATTGGGTCTTACCAAAAAAACTAAGGTTTATCAGGCTTCTACTTCCGAGTTGTACGGATTGGTTCAGGCCGTTCCTCAAAGCGAAACAACACCTTTCTATCCACGGTCACCCTATGCAGCAGCAAAAATGTATGCTTACTGGATTACGGTTAATTACAGAGAGGCTTATAATATGTTTGCCTGCAACGGCATTTTGTTTAATCACGAAAGTCCGGTTAGAGGCGAAACCTTTGTTACCCGTAAAATCACCCGTGCGGCATGTAAAATAGCATTGGGCCTCCAGAGCTGCCTTTACCTTGGCAACCTCTCGGCACAACGCGACTGGGGTCACGCAAAAGACTACATCGAAGCCATGTGGTTAATTCTGCAACAGGAAAAACCAGAAGATTATGTAATCGCTACAGGCGTTACTACTACGGTAAGAGATTTTGTTAAAATGAGCTTTGCCGAATTGGGAATTGAAATTGAGTTCAGTGGAAAAGACCAATACGAGCGAGGTGTAATTATTGATGTTGATCAGGATTTAATTGTTCAACTAGGATTAAATGACGAGTATTTAAAACCGGGTACCATTGTGGTACAGGTTGATGAAAAATATTTCAGACCAACAGAGGTTGATTTGCTATTGGGCGATCCAACAAAAGCCAATACCAAACTGGGCTGGAAACCTAAATACGATCTTCCGCTATTAGTAAAAGACATGGTTCATTCCGATCTCCATTTGATGAAAAAGGATGAGTACTTAAAGCAAGGCGGCTTTAAAACATTAAATTATTTCGAATAAGCTATTTCATACACGATCAATTACCTATGAAGTTTAAAAATATACTTACAGCATTACTTTTTTTCTTTGCCATTGCCATTTCTCAATCGGCATTTTCGCAAACCAATTATGCGGATGTAAAAGTTGATGACCTAACGGATACACAGATCCGACAATTAATGCAGAGAGCAGAATCGGTAGGATATAATGATGCGCAGCTAGAGCAAATGGCCGCGGCTCAGGGTATGAACGCAACTGAAATTCAGAAACTCCGTTTAAGGGTTGAGAAGATCAGGAAACAGGAAGGTGGTCAAAGCAATGATAAATCAGATACCAATGGTTCTAACAAAAACCAACAAAATGGAAATGAGTTGGACAGATCCAGAGGCTTTGATAAACAAAATGTACGCGATACCACTAAAAATAACAATAAAACCGATTCAAGTGGTAATCTGAAAACTAAAAAGGCTCTGGAAGAGGAAAAGCTCGAAGAAATGAAAAAGCTTTTCGAAGGCCTTAAACCAAAAATATTTGGGGAGGACCTGTTTAAAAACGAGAACCTGACTTTTGAGCCAAACCTTCGTATGGCCACGCCTAAAAGTTATGTGGTTGGTCCTGATGATGAATTGTTGATCGATTTAAGTGGCGACAATGAAGCCAACTATAAACTTAAGGTAAGTCCTGATGGTACCATACGCTTACAATATGTAGGTTTAATCTCAGTTGGTGGGTTAACTATCGAACAGGCCACTTCAAAGATTCGTTCAAGCATGGCAAGTACCTACCCAAGTTTAAGATCTGGCAGAACCAGCGTTGCCATAACCTTGGGTAATATCAGAAGCATTAAAGTAACTGTAATAGGAGAGGTTGTTAAGCCAGGATCATACACTGTTCCTTCGCTGTTTACCGTATTTAATGCATTATATGAATCAGGAGGGCCCAACAGGAATGGGTCTTTCCGTAAAATACAGGTGGTTAGGAACAATAAAGTCGTATCTACTATAGATGTTTATGATTTTCTTTTAAACGGAATCCAGCTAAACAATATCCGCTTGCAGGATCAGGATGTGATCAATGTACCGGTCTATCAAACACGGGTTGAAATGGCGGGAGAAGTTAAACGCCCGGCATTGTACGAGGCTTTAAATACAGAGACTTTAGAAGATATGGTTCGGTTTGCCGGTGGTTTCTCTAACGATGCTTATACTGCGCAGATCAAGGTACTTCAAAAAACAAATAAAGAACGTAAGATCACGGATGTACCGGCTGATGATTACAATAAATATAATCCATTAAATGGCGACAAATATGTGGTCGAGGCCATTCTGGATCGTTTTGAAAACAGGGTAGAGATTTCAGGTGCGGTTTTCCGTCCGGGGCAGTTTGAGCTTGATGATAATTTGACCTTAAAAGAATTGATTGCTAAGGCTGATGGTTTAAAAGAAGATGCATTTTTAAACAGGGGTTATATTTCAAGGTTAAATGCCGATAACAGTTTATCACTTTTATCATTTGATGTAGCCAAAATATTGGCAGGTACAGAAGCAGACATTAAGCTGCAGAGAGAAGATAAAGTAACCATTTCTTCAATATTTGATTTAAGAGAAGAATATAAAGTAACCATTCAGGGAGAAGTTAGAGAACCGGGTATTTTCGAATATGGTGATAACATGAATCTGGAATCATTGATTCAGATGGCAGGTGGTTTTAAAGAAGGTGCTACACCAAATCGTATTGAAATATCAAGAAGAATCAAAAATAGTGATGCAACTTCTGTGTCTGCACAAACGGCCGAAGTGTTTACTGTCAATGTAGATCAGAATTTAAAAGTTCAGGAGAAAGACTTTACATTAAAGCCATTCGACATTGTTTCTATTCGTAGTTCTGAAAGCTACCAGGTACAGCGACAGATTAAAGTGGAAGGAGAAGTACTTTATCCAGGAATTTATACAATTACTAAAAAGGATGAGCGAATTTCCGATATTATTAAAAGAGCAGGTGGTTTAAGTCCTTTGGCTTATGTAGAAGGAGCATCCTTAAAGCGTACCGGTGGTGCAGAGGCAAGGGCAATAGATAGCCTGGAAAGAAGAAAGGAAGAGAAAGAAAAACTAATGAACTTGCAGCGTTTAAAGCAGTCTGGTGCTAAAGACACAACAACAATAGAAAAAGATTTACAAGTTCTACGAAGTGACTTGGTTGGAATTGATCTGGAAAGAATTTTGAAAAAACCTTTATCAAGAAATGATTTAATCGTTGAAGATGGTGATGTTATCAGGGTTCCTAAGGAATTGCAGACAGTAAGAGTAACAGGTGAGGTTTTAAAGCCAAACAGCATAGTGTATATTAAAGGAAGAAGCTTTAAAGGCTATGTTGATGGAGCCGGAGGTTTTAGTTACAATGCGTATAAAAAAGGAGCTTATATTGTATATTCAAATGGTTCAGTTGCCGCGGCTAAGAAATTTCTTTTCTTTAATAATTATCCGCAGGTTAAGCCAGGAGCAGAGATTTTTGTGCCAAAACGTGCAGAGAGAGAGAAGATTGGGATTCAAGGAATTGTTGGAATTTCAACGGCTATAGCGTCATTGGCTGCTATATTTATTACTTTGGTTAAATAGAATTAATATATTTCTAGAAATTTGATTAGGTCGTTAATCGACAGGATAATGCTAAGTTTGATATGAAAGAAAGCACAGTAGAAAAGGATGATATCTCGTTAAAAATACTTTCAACTAAGCTAGAAGAATGGTATATGTTTCTCTTGTCAAAGTGGCTGATCATAGTTGTTTGTGGAATCCTCGGTGGGGCTTTGGGATTTGCTTATGCTTGGTTTAAGAAGCCTATTTATACTGCTACTACCACATTTGTTTTAGAAGAAGGCGATAAAGCTGGTGGACTTGGTCAGTATGCTGGCTTAGCGTCGATGGTAGGAATTGATTTAGGCGGCGGCGGCGGTGGTATTTTTCAAGGAGATAACATCATTGAACTATATAAATCTCGTAGCATGGTTGAAAAAACTTTATTGACCCAGGTTAACGTTGACGGTAAGGGCCAACTACTGATAGATATATATCTTAATATGAATAAAAGGCGAGAGAGCTGGAAGGAGAATCCTCAACTCTCTGGGTTGAAGTTCACTAAAGAAATTTCTCAAAACGAAAAAAACACCAGCAAGCGTCTTCAAGATAGTGTATTAGGTAAAGCAGTTGAGGATATTAATAAAAATTATTTAAAAGTAGAGAAACCGGATAAAAGTTTGAGTATTCTTGAAATTAAATTTAAGGCTCCAAACGAGTTTTTCGCAAAATCTTTTAATGACAATATCGTACAGAATGTAAATGATTTTTATGTACAGACCAAGACTAAGAAGTCGCTTGAAAATTTGGCTATTCTTGAGCACCAAACAGATTCAGTACGAAATGTATTAAATGGTGCTATTTATCAAAGTGCAGCAGTAGCTGACGCTACGCCTAATATAAACCCCACTCGTTTAGTTTTAAGGGCCCCTGCGCAGCGTTCTCAATTTAATGCGGAAGCTAATAAATTAGTCTTAAGTGAGCTGGTTAAGAATTTAGAGCTATCTAAGCTTACATTAAGAAAAGAAACCCCTTTAATCCAGATAGTAGATAAGCCGATATTTCCTTTGTATACCGAGAGATTAAGCGAAATTGCTGGAACCGTTATTGGAGGATTTTTATCAATTTTCTTTATCATTATTTATCTTCTGTTTCAGAGATATTATAGAACAATATTTAAATGAAAGTTTTAGGTATAATTCCAGCTCGTTATAATTCTACCAGACTGCCGGGAAAGCCATTATTAGATATACTGGGAAAAAGCATGATCCAGAGGGTATATGAACAGGCAAATCAGGCATCGAACTTAGACGAATTGATCGTAGCAACCGATGATCACAGAATATTTGATCATGTAAGGGGTTTTGGTGGAAATGTAATTCTTACTTCTGAACAACACCAGAGCGGGACAACAAGATGTGCTGAGGTAGCTGAAAGATATGGGGGCTTTGATGTAATTGTCAATATTCAAGGCGATGAACCTTTTATAGGTCCAAGTCAGATTGATTTATTGACCAACTGTTTCAAAAGTCACGAAATTGAAATTGCTACTCTGGCAAAGAGAATCTTGGATATGGAGACACTTCTCAACTCAGATAATCCCAAAGTTCTTTTAAATGTACATAATGATGCCATCTACTTTAGCAGATCAGTTATTCCTTTTGTAAGAGGCTGGGAACAAGAATTATGGTTGGATAAACACATTTTCTATAAACACATAGGACTTTATGCCTATCGGGCGGAAATATTATTAAGTATCGCTAAACTAGCACCTTCTTCCTTAGAATTGTCTGAGAAATTGGAACAATTGGGATGGTTAGAAAATGGCTACAAAATCAGAGTAAATTTAACGGAAGATGAAACCCTTTCGATTGACTCAATAAATGATTATAACGAAGCACTTCTTTTAGCAAGAAGAGAAAAATTATGAAAAGTGTTATCAATGAAGTCGCAGAAGCTATAAAGATCGAGGCTAATGAAATACACAATTACGTTGAGTATTTTGATCGGGAGGTTTTTAATAGGGCATTAAATTTGCTTTATTCTGTGAAAGGTAGAATAATAATAACAGGTGTTGGTAAATCGGGGCACATCGCAAATAAAATGGCAGCTACCTTTTCGAGCACAGGTAGCCCATCTTTTTTCTTACATCCAACGGAAGCTCTTCATGGCGATTTAGGAATTGTCTCTGAAGATGATGTTATCATCGTTCTTAGCAGAAGTGGTGAAAGCGAGGAACTCAATCTTATCATTCCTTTTTTAAAAAAAAGGAATATTAAAATAGTTACAGTGACTTCTAATCCTAATTCAACCTTAAGTGGGTACGCCGATATTAATCTTCTTTATCACATCTCACGCGAGGCTTGTCCTAATAATTTGGCTCCAACAACATCGACTACTTTAACTTTAGCTATTGGTGACGGGCTGGCCATTGGTTTAATGTTAATGAAGAACTTTAAAGAAGAAGACTTTGCACAACATCATCCAGGTGGAAGATTAGGAAGAAGATTAACCCTGACTGCAAGAGATATCTTAATCGGGAAAAAGGATCTTGTTGTTCTAAATGCTGCTGAATGTAATATGGAAGAAATTCTGAATGCATTAACATCAAGTGGGCTTGGCATTGTATTATTCTCTAATTCTTTAGGATTATTTGAAGGAATCATTACTGATGGTGACATTCGAAGACTATTGAAAGAACATAGAGATGAGTTTTTTTCTCTTGATGTTGAAAGATTCATAAACTACGAGCCAGTTAAAATTGCTGGTTCATTAAAAGCAATTGATGTTCTAAAAATAATGGAAGAAAGAGACAAACCACTTAATGTCGTTCCTGTTATCAATGATTCTAATCAAATAGAAGGAATAATACGACTACACGAATTATATAAATTATTGAACTAATGTCTGTAACAGTTACCGTAAAAGGACCAGTGAGAAATCTGGAAATTGGAAATCATCTCCCCCTAACGTTTATTGCTGGTCCCTGTGTTATTGAAAGCAGGGAGTTTGCTTTGGAGACGGCAGGTCAATTAAAGGAAGTTTTTGCAAGTATTGGTGCCAATTTTATTTACAAATCCTCGTTTGATAAAGCGAATAGAAGTTCTGATAGCTCGTTTAGAGGATTGGGAATCGCTGAGGGTTTAGATATACTAAAAGAGGTTAGAGAAAAAATAGGTGTTTCAATTCTAACAGATGTCCATAATGAAGATCAAGTTGATGATGTGGCTGCAGTTGTAGATATGTTACAAACACCTGCATTTCTTTGTAGACAAACGGATTTTATTACTAAAGTTACAAGTACGGGAAAACCAGTTAACATTAAGAAGGGGCAATTTCTATCGCCATATGAAATGAAAAACGTATTGAAAAAGGCTACCGCTGGAGGAAATAACCAAATTTGCTTATGTGAACGGGGAACTTCTTTTGGATATGGTAACCTTGTCGTTGATATGCGCTCCCTTCCAATTATGTCTTCTTTTGGAAATCCTGTGGTTTTTGATGCTACTCATTCGGTCCAATTGCCCGGTATGCAAGGGGATAGTAGTGGTGGGCAAAGAGAGTTTGTCCCATATTTAGCAGCAGCAGCAGTAACATCGGGAATAGCAGCAGTGTTTATTGAAACTCATCCTGATCCGGATAAAGCACCTTGTGATGGGCCAAATATGTTGCCATTTAATGATTTAGTTCATGTACTCAAAAGATTAAAGAGTATTGATGAATTGATTAAAAATAGAAACTAATACTTGAAAAAGGTAGGTATACTTGCATTTGTTACTTTTCTAAACTTAGGTTTAGCTTTTTTCTCACAGCTGTATATAATTTCAGTTTTGGGAGCTGGGAAGGATAGCGATGCACTTTTTGCAGGTATGGCATTGCCTCAGTTGCTCTTGACAGTATTGAGTGGATCTCTGATAAATGTTCTGGTTCCCTTATTTGTAGGAACCGAAAAGGAAAAATTAAAGAGAGAAATATGGGGGTTTATTTTCATTATAGGTCTCATATTTGGGATTATTAGCCTTTTCTTGGTTCTTACAGCGGGAATATGGACGTCTTTAATAGCTCCTGGATTTACAGGAAATAGTAAAGATGTATTAATCCATGTCACGCGTATACAGCTGCTTGGTATGGTATTCACGGCAATTTCTGGTATACTTTGGGCGTACAATTACTCAATCAAGCGATTTATCATTACAGAATCATCGCAATTTGTTGCTGGTTGTACTGGCCTCATTTGTTTATATTTTTTTCTGCCTAAATATGGCATTGTCGGAGCTGCTTGGATTTTTACGGGGAAACTATTTGTGCAGGTAGCGTTTTTAATTCCTTTTTTAGGATTTAAGTTCCCAAATTTTAAAAGTGACATTTTTAAAATTGCTTGGGTTAGAATAAGGCCTCTAATTGGGGGTAGTATTCTTTATAAAACTGATCCGATAATTGATCGATTTCTTGCCTCATTGGCGCCTGCGGGAGCATTATCAATTTTATATCTATCTCAACAAATCTATAATGCCGGAACCCAAATCCTTTCCAAAACTTTGGTTGTTCCGACTCTTCCCACTCTGACCGAATTGGCAAAAAAGAAAGAATGGGAACAATATAAAGGACTCTTTTGGAAAAAATTTTACATCTTGCTGTCGGTTAATTTGGTTTTAATAGTCATAGGGCTTTCGGTTTTTAAATTTGTAATTCCGAACATTTCAATATTCCAGAATAAATACGACTATGATTATTTCTATCAAATACTTTTATTGTCATCTTTGTCATTTATTATACCATCACTTGGCCAATTAATGGGTAATTCGTTTTATGCGGTTGGTGAAACACGAAAGATCACTAAATTGGGAATTACCGCATTTTTATGCGGAGTACCCCTTAAATTTGTTCTTTTCTATTTTTTTAATATTAAAGGTCTTGCATTTGCAATATCTCTATCTTACCTCGTTTCATTTGTGATTATGATGATTGCAATTAATAAAAAATTTAAATTCAATGCTTAAAAAATTGTTGGCAGGGGTTTTCTTGAAGAAGAAAGGAATCCCTTTTATGAATACTAATCCGAAATATTCCAAATTCAATATAGGAATTGGAACATATGGTAATCCCGAAATTAAGTTTGCTAACTCGGGTAATAACTTTATTGTGGGAAATTATTGTTCAATAGCTAATGGGGTCAAAATTATGTTAGGCGGTGAGCATAGAATTGATTGGGTCTCTACTTATCCTTTTAACAGGACTATGTTGTCGGCAAGCAATATAAAAGGACACCCTAGGTCCAAAGGTGATGTTGTTATTGGAAATGATGTTTGGATTGGCTTAAACACGCTTGTCATGTCGGGAGTTAGAATTGGTAACGGGGCAGTTATTGCGGCAAATAGTACCGTTGTGAAGGATATACCTGACTATGCTATTTATGGTGGTAACCCTGCTAAATTTATTAAATGGAGATTTAGTGAGGAAATAATAGAAAAGATGAATCACATCCAATGGTGGAATTGGTCAGAGCAGAGAATTGAGGATAATGTGGATTTGATTTTATCAGACGATATCGGAACATTTGTGAAAAAATTTGAGAATGGAAGTTAAAAATTGTCCTTTAGGTTGCAGTCCAGATGATACTCTTGTCATGTCTGGCAGAGACCGCCTACATAATAGGCCCGGTATATTCCAAATTGTAATGTGTAAAACTTGTGGACTGATGCGAACTAATCCTAGACCCGAGCCGCAAGAAATGGGACAATATTATCCTGACGATTACAAGCCATTTCTAACTACTGTAATAGGTTCAGAAACATCCATTCAAAAAAGAAGCTTTAAAACAGATATTGTAAATTTTTTTAGAGGCGATTCTAAGCCACTTCCTAACATTGGAGTTGGAAGAATGATTGAAATAGGGTGTGCTTCGGGTGCATATCTTGATGAGATGTCAAAAAAAGGTTGGGATGTTGAGGGCATAGAGTTTTCCCCAACTGCCGCCGAAAATGCAAGGAAGAAAGGATTTAAGATCCATACGGGGCCAGTTGAAGCCGCACCCGAACCGAGTGTTAGCTTTGATTTGATAACAGGATGGATGGTGATGGAGCATTTACACGAGCCTCTGGAGGTTTTAAAAAGGCTAAATATATGGACACGGAAAGAGGGGTATTTCGTTTTTTCTGTACCCGACGCATCCAGTTGGGAGTTCGGGTACTTTAAAGGTGATTGGTTTGCTCAGCAACTTCCTACTCATTTATATCACTACACTCCTTCTACAATAAAAAAGCTTTTGGAATTAAGCGGTTGGAAAGTTGAGAAAATAATATGGCATAAAAATCCTGCTAATTTATTAAAAAGTTTGCTATACAGAGCCCAAGATTCTAATAATAAAGCAAGAGAAGCCAATTTAAACAAAATGATAAAGGGTGAGAAGTTTAATTGGTTACATTTAATACTCGGGTGGTTAACTGGTGTAACAAGACAAAGCGGTAGAATGACGATATGGGCAAAAAAAATATAAATATAGGGTGGAGATTTGCCAATCCAGATGCCAAAATTGCAAGTGTTAGAATAAGAGGATTGAACATTATTGATTACATTAATAAATCAAATAACGGTTTTAATCTTGAAATATTTGATGTAAGGAGATTATCGATATATGATATAGTGATTTTTTCTAAGACCTACACTTCTAATGATATAGATATAGCTTTAAAGTTAAAGAAAAATGGGCAGGTAGTTTTTTTTGACATTTGTGATAATCACTTTTTACTTGGTGCAGAAAGAGTTAAGTTGCTTAATCAAATGTTGTCGATATCAGATAGAATAATTGTTTCAACTGATGCACTAAAAGAGGTTATGGTGACGATGAATATACCTGAAACCAAGATTTCTGTCATACCTGATGCAATAGACAACTATAACCCATCCAAATCACTTTTTTCTCTGACTAGACTAGTGGGGAGAATTAAATTATCATTATTCTTTAAAAAACTCGATTCTACCTCTTTAAAGAAGGAAAGAAGAATTATATGGTTCGGGAATCATGAAGGAAGTGTTTCTGATAGTGGAATGGCACATTTAAGTAAGCTTAAAGATTTATTAACCAATATTAACGAGGAAATACCGATATCGCTCACCGTACTTAGCAATTCGCGAAGTAAATTCCAAAGTATTTTTTCGACTTGGTCTATACCGTGCCTTTATTATGAATGGAATATTCTTACTCAAGAGGCTGTCCTTAGCTCCCATGGAATTGCAATTATTCCTGTAAATCTTAATGATTTTACAATTGTAAAAACTAATAATAGGGTGCTTACCTCTATAATAAATGGATTGAACGTTGTTGCTGATGAAATTCCTTCCTATAGAGAATTTAATAGATGTATTTTTTTAAACGATTGGGAAAAGGGATTACGTACTTATTTGACAGATTCCCAAAGAGGAAGAGAGGATAACAGACAGGGAAGAGAAATAATCGAAAAAAATTATAATTTGAACAAGATCTCCAATGAGTGGATCAGAACTTTTTCTATAAGATGATCATACCTAATGCCATCATACATATACAGCGAAGTCATTCAGATAGGAAGTTTCTAATCTTAGGAAAAGGACCTTCATTTCAAAGTTTAGACGAAATCGATAGTTCTGAATACATTTCCATCGGAATAAATCATGTCTGTGAAGCAAAAAAAGTTGATTATGCACACATAATAGATATTGAAGTATTGGATCATATAGGAGAAAAAGTCTATGAAAATGCTCAGTATTTAATAATGCCTTTTGTGCCACACGAACGTTCGAAAATAAAAATCAATGGTAAAATAATTTTCTGGCCATCAAAAATGACATTGATTGAATGGGTAGAAAGAATTCCATTACTTGACAAGTTATACAAAGAGGGCAGATTGCTTTCTTATGACCTTTCTTCTGTTAACTATATTAAATATATACCCGAATTAAGAGTAGAAGTTCAAACATTTAGTGCTGCGACTATTGTTAGCTTACTTGCTACAACTGAAATCAAAAGAATATATTTTCTTGGTATTGATGGTGGTAACCTATATGATTCTACTTTTGATAAGTATTCTAGCCAAACCAAACTTCAAACGGGCCAGGAAAATTATAACATTCAATTTAAAGAAATTGC
>Ga0256874_1000177_pt1 | contig 12687 bp, 9 predicted proteins | sample MC6MC0417MT_FD_190189 | JGI IMG/M metagenome (GOLD analysis project Ga0256874, IMG submission 190189) | Metatranscriptome of enriched soil aggregate microbial communities from Iowa State University, Ames, United States - MC6-MC0417-MT... | ecosystem: Environmental > Terrestrial > Soil >...
ATGCTGCCGCGATCAACCTTGTCGAGGCCGGCGATCAGGTGCAGCAAGGTGCTTTTGCCGCTGCCGGATTCGCCCATCAGCGCCAGACTGCTACCGGCTTCGAGCGTCAGGTCGACGCCTTGCAGCACCGGGAGCGGGCCTTGGGGAGTGAGGTAACTTTTGAACACGCCTTGAACCTGAAGCATGAGCCAACCTGATCGATGAACCTGGCCCCAAGGATAGCGGCCCTGAATGGTTTTTGTCCGTTGACGATCATCGCCGCGCCAGACCAGCGCCCTACCCTCCGGGACGGATCCCCCATAACGATAAAAACCGGAGACACCATGCCCAGTTTCATATTGAGCCCCCGTGGCCTGCTCGCCTGCCTGATCACCGCATGCCTGAGCCAATCGGCGATGGCCGCCAACGCGTCTGTTGTCCCCAGCGCCCAGACCATCGCCAGTAATGCTGCCGTCCTGCAACAGCTGCCCTTCAGCGACCGCACCGATTATGAGTCAGTCAGCAAAGGCCTGATTGCGCCATTCAAGGGCCAGGTCAAGGACGCTGCCGGCAAGGTGATCTGGGACGTGCAGGCCTACGATTTCCTCGATAAGGATCAGGCGCCGGAGTCGGTCAACCCGAGCCTGTGGCGCCTGGCCCAACTGAGTGCCCACGCCGGGCTGTTCGAGGTCAGCCCCAGGCTCTATCAGGTGCGCGGTCTGGACCTGGCGAACATGACCATCATCGAAGGTGATGACGGGCTGATCATCATCGACCCGCTGACCATGGCTGAAACCGCCAGGGCGGCGCTGGATCTGTACTACGCCAACCGCCCGCGCAAGCCAGTGGTGGCGGTGATTTACAGCCATACCCACGTCGACCATTTCGGTGGCGTGCGCGGAGTGATCGACGAGGCCGACGTCAAGGCCGGCAAGGTCAAGGTGTTCGCCCCGGCCGGGTTCATGGAACACGTGATGAGCGAGAACGTCTACGCCGGCAACGCCATGAGCCGCCGTGCGCAGTACCAGTTCGGCAGCCTGTTGCCGCGCGGTGAACAGGGTCAGGTCGACGCCGGGCTGGGCAAGAGCACGCCTTCTGGCGGCACGATTACCTTGATCGCGCCCACCGATCTGATCGCCAAGGAACTGGAAACCCGTACCATCGCCGGCGTGCAAGTCGAGTTTCAGCTGACGCCCGGCACCGAAGCCCCGGCGGAAATGAACCTGTATCTGCCCGAACTGAAAGCCTTGTGCATGGCCGAAAACGCCACGCAAATGATGCACAACATCCTCACGCCACGTGGCGCGCAGGTGCGCGATGCCAAAGCCTGGTCGCAATACCTGGACGACAGTCTGGCGCGCTATGGCGACAAGGCAGATGTGTTGTTTGCCCAGCACAACTGGCCGACGTGGGGTGGCGAACGGATCCGCACATTCCTCGCCGATCAGCGCGACATGTATGCATTTCTCAACGACCGGACCCTGCATCTGCTGAATCAGGGCCTGACCCCGCTGGAAATCGCCGACGCCATCAAGCAACTGCCGGGGTCGCTGGATCAGAAGTGGTACACCCGCGGTTACTACGGCTCGCTGAGCTTCAACACCCGCGCGGTGTATCAGCGCTACATGGGGTTCTATGACGGCAACCCGGCCAATCTCAATCCGCTGCCACCGGCGGACACCGCCAAACGTACCGTCGAGGCCATGGGTGGCGGCGCGGCAGTGCTGGACAAAATGCGCACGGCGATGGCCGCCGGTGACTATCGCTGGGCCGCACAATTGGGCAATCAGTTGCTGTTCGCCGAACCGGACAACGCCGACGCGCGAAAGGCTCAGGCCGAGTCCCTGGAGCAGTTGGGTTACCAGAGCGAGAACGCCACCTGGCGCAACATGTACCTGACCGGGGCCATGGAATTGCGCAACGGCGTGCCGGCACACGCCGGGACTTCGGTGTCGGTGGACATGGTCCGCGCGATGAGCCCGGAGATGTTCTTCGATTATCTGGCAGTTCGCCTGGACAGCGACAAAGCCGTCGGCCATGACCTGACACTGAACTGGACATTCGAGGATCAGAAGAAGGACTTCAATCTGACGTTGCGCAATGGTGTCCTGACGCACCGCGCCGGTCTCAATCCGGCGGCAGATGCGGGCATCAGTCTGAGCAAGGACACGCTGGAGAAGATCAGCCTCAAGCAACTGGATTTCCCGACGGCGATGCAGAAGGGCCTGATCAAGTTGCAGGGTAACGGCAAGAAGTTCGCCGAGTTGATGGGCAGCCTCGATACGTTCGGGCCGCAGTTCAACATCGTCACGCCTTAAACCGCATCACGCCCTTCGCGAGCAAGCTCGCTCCCACAGAGTTGCGCGGCACCCTGTGGGAGCAAGCTTGCTCGCGAAAGCGCTCCCACAGCATTGCGCTGCACCCTGTGGGAGCGGGCTTGCTCGCGAAGGCGTCGGTCCAGACTACACAGAAACCACTTCAACCACCGGCATCCGCCAGCGCTGTTCAATCACATCCCGCGTCGGCCCATACAACCGCAAAATCAGCGTAAACGCCCCGCTCTGTGGCGTTGGCAGCCAATTGCTCGACACGCTCTGTTCAGGCGCCCCACTCTGCATCATTAACGTCAGGCCGCCATCGTTATCCGCCTGCAATACATCGCGACTGCTCAGGCAATAACGATCGATCGCGTTCGCCACCAGTTGCCGATCGGGCAAGTCATACAACGTCAGCGACCAGAACTCACTGGCTGGCGGCAACTGTCCCGGGGCGAAGCGCAGACGATAACGCCGTCCGCCCTGCAACGGTTGTCCCTGATTATCCAGACGGGCGCCGGTGTAGAACGCCTCCTCGACGCTGTTGCCGTAGATCCCGATGCTGGCGGCCACCGCCCGATTGAGGTAATTGCCGTGCATCGCTTCACGGTTGCCGAACAACCCGAGCGTGGTGCGGGTCTTGCCCACCGCCTCCTGCAGTTGGGTTTGCGCCTGCTGGATGCCGACGAGCAGCGCCTGCTGCGCCTCGGCCGGCAGCGCAGCAAAATCGAACGCCTGTCCCGGGACGATGCCGATTCGCGCAAAACGCTCGCGCAACCCTTGCTCCGCAGGCGGCGTCGGACACAGCGTCAGGATCTGGTTGAGCACGCTGATGAACGCCGGCCCCAGCCCGGTCTTGCTGTCCCACGCCGGCCAGGCAATCGCCGGCGCCGCGAGGGGTGCAGCGCTGCCGGTGTATTCATGCAAACCACGCAAGCGGTACTGCGCCTGCAACGCACGTACGGCGGGCATGTCATCAGCGTTCTTCAGGCCCGTGCGGCCAAGGATCATGACGATCTCGGTTTCGCTGCGCAGCACGCCTTTGATTCCGTCCGGCACCACACCCTGCCAGTGCGGCCCGGCGATCAGATAATCGCCCGCTGCGCGACCGGTACTGAGCACACCGACATAGCCGAAATTGTGGGTGTACTGATCGACCAGTTGATGCACGTAATAGCGGTCCCGGGTTACCGCCGGAACGCTCAATACCTGCGGTTCGCTGCGCAGATCGAGCCAGGCCCAGGAGTACGGCGTGTCGTTGTTCGGTGTGACGATTTCGCGATTGGCCGGAGTGTAGAGCTGGCTGTAATGACGAAAGCGATTGAAGCCGCCGACGTATTCCGGCGCACTCGGATTGAACAGCTGTTTTTCCAGGGTCTGGTAGTGCATGAGCATCGGGTAGGCGTAAATCCATGCCTGCTGCGCAATCGCTTGCAACTCAGAGGGTTCGCCGGCCAGCAAGCAGCGAGGAAGCATCAGACTGGCGCCCAGCAGTCCCATGCCACCGAGCACCCTGCGGCGGCTGTAAACAACGCTCATGGCTCGACCCTCGCAATGCTCGGCAACTGATAACGGCCATCCAGCGCCGGTTGTTTGGGCAGGTACAGCCGCAACAGCAGATTGAACGGACCTTGTGGGGTCGGCAGCCAATTGCCTTGTTGCGCCTGCGCCGGAGGATTCGGTTGCAGCAGCAGGGTCAAACCGCCATCGGCGTCGTATTGCAGATTCGCGCTACGATCACCCAAGGCGTAACGCTGGATCGGATTGGCTGCAAGCAACTGGGTCTTGCCGTCGTACAGCGTCAGCGACCAGAACGCATTCACCGGCGGCAACTGTCCGGCCGGGAAGTGCAGACGATAAGCCTGGCGTCCGTCGAGCAACTGACCTTCGGCATCGCGCAGCGCCATCGGGTAAACCGCTTCGGCTGCATCATTGGCATAGATGTAGCGCCAGGCCACGGCGGCGCGCGTCAGGTCATCATCGCCGAACTTGCCGACATTGGTTGGCGACGGCAACCAGCCTTGCTGCTCGCGAGCCAACTGACTGGACGCCACGCGCACCTGCTCACGCCCCGCCTCAGCACCGGCCGCCACCGCGTCACGCAGGGTGTCTGCCGGGGTAAACGGCGCTCCGGGGATCACACCAATGGCGGCGAAACGCGCCAGTCTGCTCTGCTCGCGGGTCGTCCATTCATGCAACGGTGCCAAGGCGTTGAAGGTTTCGAACAGCGTCTGCGCGGCGCCCTGTTTGGTGTCGTGATACGCCGGCAACTGCAGCGGCGGCAGTGGCGCCGGCGCGGTGCTGTCCAGCACTCGCGACAGAGGTTGCAAGGCATAACCCGTGAGGACTTTTGCCGCTTGTTTCTGATCGCTCTCACCTTTGACTTCAGTGCGGCCGAGCAAAAACACCACGCGGCTGGGTGAACGGATCACGCCGTTGAAACCGGCCGGGACTGGGCCCTTCCAGTCCGGCCCGGCAATCAGGTAACGCCCGGCCTGATTGCCGGTGGCGCGCGTGCCAATGTAGTCAAGGTTGTCGGTGCGCAAGTCGACCAGTTGAAAGCTGTAGTAGCGCTCTTCAACCGCTGGCACCTCAAGCACCATCGGCTCGGCGCGCAGGTCGAGCAAGGCGCGGGAATAGAACGTGTCGTTGTTCGGCGACACCACTTTGTTGTCTTGCGGGCCGAGCAGACGCGGTTCGCTGTAGAGCCGGTTGAACGGCAGTTTGGCATTGATCGCGGTCAGCACCTTGTCGTGTTCGACGGTGGCATAAGCGAACACATACGCCTCTTGTGCCAGGGCTTTGGCCTGGTTTGCATCAAGGTCGGCGGCGTGCACGGTGCCCAGGCTGGTGCCGAGGGCAAGCGCGGAAATCCAGTGGCGCATAAAGATTCTCCTGAAGCAATAAATCCCCTGTGGGAGCGGGCTTGCTCGCGAAAGCGCTGTTTCAGGCGATGAATACCGCTGAACGTGGCGACGCCTTCGCGAGCAAGCCCGCTCCCACATCGGGTTTTGCATGGCTGTTGAAAAATTACTTGGCCCAGCGCCGCAGATCCGACGGCGTGTAATCGTCGGTCTTCGCGGCAAACCCGACCCGCATCGGCTCGGTCTCTTCGTTGGTCAGACCGCCGGCGTAATAACGCCCCGCGATCAGGTCATAAGAGGTCTCGAGCACGTTGTAGGTAAAGCCATGGTCGTATTGGGCAATCGCGTGCAGCTCACCGCTGCGCCACAGTTCGCCGCGGCTGTCGTACTGGTCGGACTGGGCGATCTGCCAACTATCCTCGTCCACATAAAACCGTCGTTTGGCGTAGATGTGCCGGGCATTGGGTTTGAGCGTGGCTTCCACCACCCACACCCGATGCTTCTCGTAGCGCGCCAGATCCTGGTTGATGTGGTTGGGCTTGATTACCTCGTCGTACTTGAGCGAATGGCTGCCGATTTTGTAGCTGTTGTAGGGAATGAACAGCTCCTGCTTGCCGATCAGTTTCCAGTCGAAACGATCCGGCGCGCCGTTGTAGCCATCGATGTTGTCGGCGGTGATCAGGCCGTTGCTGTATCGCGCGCTGTTGTCATAGGCGAGCATCGGCGCACGCCGTACCCGGCGTTGGCCCGGCAAGTATTGCCAGGCCGAACGCGGCTCGGCGACCTGGTCGATCGGCTCGTGCACCAGCACCGCTTCGCCGGACAACCGCGCCGGTTCCAGTACCCGGCTCTTGAACAGAAACAGCGTGTTGGCATTGGGCTCAAGCCCGGAAACGGTCTCGGCAAAGTTGATCAGCGACTGATTGCGCACGTAGCTGGTGGCACCGTTTTCGCGCACCAGCGCCGCGCTGCTGATGCGCTCGTAACTGCCGCCGCGATAGCGGGTCATGTGGTTCCACATCACCTCCAGCCCTTCGGTCGGCAATGGAAACGGAATGCCCCGCGCATAGTCATGCAAACCGTTGCCACCGTCGGCCAGGCTGGTTTTCGCGACGTTGGTGCGGCTCTGCTCCAGGACATCCTTGGGCAGGTTGGCGCTGCGGTGCGTGGGGTAGATGTTCATCTTGTAGCTGTCGGGATAGCGCTTGAACAAGGCGATCTGCCCGGGGCTGAGAAACTTCTGGTACTGCGCGACGTTCTGCGCGGTGATGGTGAACAGCGGTTTTTCCGCCGCATACGGATCGCTGTAACTGCCCTTGTTGTCGACCGTGCCGGCATTGCTCGCCAGGCCTCCGGTCCAGGCCGGAATGGAACCGTCGGCGTTGGCCGCCATCTCCGAACCCATCGGCGTCAGCGTCTTGCCCAGCGGCGCCGGATCGTTACCTTTGGCCTGCGCCAGACCGACACTGCACGCCAGCGCGAGCACACACATTTGCATACGCATGATGATTCTCCTTAGAAGTCTGCCTTGAAGCTGACGGATGCGAAGTCGCGGTCGTCGAGGGTGCTGTAATCGTTGGAACCGAAGAACGCGTTGTAAGCCAGCTCCACGCTGTAATCGTTCATGTAGACGCCCGTCAGGCTCAGGCCAAGGGCCTGCTGGCCTTCCTGAAACGGCCCTTGCGGGTCGTAGGAATAGCCCGAAACGTCGTGCCGCCAGTTGATCGCCGGAATCAGGTTGATCCCCGGCAACACGTCGCTGTATTCAAGGCTGGCGCGCAGGCGATAGCCCCACGACCACTCCGTGGCAAAGCCCTTGTCGGTGCAGTACTGATTGGTGACGCCGGAAGCGACCGTGTTGCACGCCGTGCCGTTGCGCGGTGCGCTGCGCCCGAATGCCGAGTTGCGCCCCAGACGCTCGTCGCCGAGGTCATCGATGTGCACGACCCCCACCTCGCCGAACAGACTCAAGCGTGTGGCGCCGAGGATGTTGTCGAAGGCCTGGGTCGCGGAGCCGGTCATCTGCCAGACGCCTTTGCGCACCCAGCCGTCATAGCGACTGCCACCATTGGTGTTGAAACCCGGCGGCAGGTCGAGCCAGGAACTGCCGCCCGCGCCGGAGATCACTGCGACGTTGATGTCCGGTGCGTTGATCGCCAACGGCATGTTCGGCCGATAGCTCAGTTCACCGGCGAGCGAGATGCCGCTGACCGGTTCCACGCCGTTGAGGCTGATGCCATACAGGTGAATGTTTTCCGGAAACGCCGCGGCGTAGCTCGGTGCCTGAATGCCCCCGGGAAAGGTTCCGGGCAGCGCCGAATTGCGCGCATCGAGGCTGAAGTACGGCAGCCGCGAGTGATAGTTGATGTAGTAGAACGCCGCCTCGGCATCGTTCAGCGCCGCAATGATGTTGCGCAGGGCGAAGCCGAACTGGCCGTTGTCCGACGGCGACTCGTTGCCGCGCGAATAGGCGTACAGCCCCGCAGCCTGCATCTGTTGATCGGTCTGCACCTGGCTCAGATAGAGCGGCCCGCAGCCCTTCTGGATCGCATCGCTGGAAGCGAAAAATGTTCCGCAACCATCCAGCACGCTGGGGCGCCAGTTGTACTGGTAAAAACCTTCGAGGTTGAGGCTGTCGGAAATGCCGAAGCTGAACGAGACCATCTCCACCGGCAACTGGCCTTCCTTGATTTCCACGCCGGGCCGGTTGAAAGCGGAAATATCCAGCGGGTTGATCACGTTGATGCCGTTCTGGATCAGCAACGATTCGCCCCACGACAACACCTGATTGCCCACCTTGACATTGAGCGGATGATCGTCGATCTGGAAGTCCTTCCAGACGTACGCGTCGAGAGCCTTGAAGCCTTTGAATTTCGACAGGTCATCCCAGCCCGAATCATCGAATTTCTTGAAGCGGCCGTTGCCATCCTCGTACGCCGCGTCATACCAGTATTTGAAGCGGATGAACGCGCCCTGCCCCTGACCGTCGAGGCTGAAGTCGGTCAGGCCTTTGAAGTTCTGCGAGATCGGATCACCCCTCTCGAAATTCAGCCGATTATCGTCGGCGCTGACGCTCGTGCCATCGGCGCGTACGCCCTGGGCCTGCAAGGCGTTGGCGCGGGTCATCAGGCTTTTGTCAGGGTTTTGCGTCGACCAGCTGCTGCCCAGGGTCAGGGTGGTTTTGGTCGACAGGCTCCAGTCTTCGTCGAGTTCGAAACTGGTGGCATAGGCGGGACTCGACAGTGCGGCGAGGATCGCCAGAGTCAGGGGTTGCGTATGGCTGTGGCCACGCCGAAAAAGTCGCGGACGGACTTGGGGCGTAACCGAGCATATTCTTGTCATTATTGGGCTCCGGTCAGGTTTGCTCAGCACTGACACGGTGCCCAACCCTCAGCCTCTACACGCAAGCGATGGCCGACAAAAAACAATCATCGGCGCGCTTATATCGGGTTGAGGCGAAACTGCTTGGGCGTGATGCCGAACTGTTTGCGGAATGCGCGGATGAAGTTGCTCGGCTGGCGGTAACCGAGACGCTCGGCGATACGTTCGATCGGCTGATCACCGGCAGTGAGCCAGTGCCGCGCCAGTTCCAGGCTGTCATTGCGACTGGGCGTACAAGGTTCGGCCTGCCAATGCCGGAGCATGCTCTGGTGCAGAAACGGATTGGCGCCGAGCAGCGTTTCGTCGAGTAACGAGCGATGCAGCGTCAGCCGTGGATATTCACTCTGCGCGACGTCGATTCCGGCGTCACGCAGCCAGGCGCCGGCAGCTTGCGGGGGGCATAGACCGACGCTGGCAAACACTTGCCCGGGCGGCTTGCCGAGCCGGCGGGCGATGTTGCGCACCAAGGTGATCGTCGCCGCATCCAGGCCAAAGTGATGCGCCTGACCTTGCACCGGGCGCAGCTGCAAATGGGCGAACGCGCCGCTCTCCTGCAACTCGGCGACCACGTAATTGGTGACCCTGGGCACGAACGTCACGAAGCAATCGAGGCTGGCTCGCAGGGTCGCTGCCGAGTCGAGCAGAATATTCAGCCCTTGCAGGCACGTTGTCGCCAAACCGTTGACCAGTTCGCAGCCAAAAGTCGACGCAGCACCCGCCTGCTCACACTCGCGCCACAGTTGCTCGACTGCCTGCGCAGGAATCTGCCGACCCTGATCGTCAAGCGCTGTCGGGCAGATCCCGGCCCGAACCAGCAAGGTCTGCGGGCACAGTCCGGACTGCTCGGCATGGCCAAGAATGGTGCGGGTGAAAGCGCTGGAGGCGAACAGGGGTTGGGGCATGACGACAAGCTTTGCGAAGGACAAGCGTGTACTTATGCCAGCCAACGTGGTATCGATCCAATGCATTAAAAGTATCCGCAGAATGCAGGAGACGCATGATGGATTTGCGCCAGCTTCGCCACCTCGTGGCCCTCGCCGATTACCGCAATTTTGGTCGCGCCGCCGAAGCAATCAACCTCAGCCAACCGGCGTTCAGTCGCAGCATCCAGACCCTGGAGCGCGATCTCGGCTGCGAGTTGGTCGAGCGCAGCAGCCGCGAGTTCCGTCTGACCGGCCAGGGTGAACTGGTGCTGCAACACGCGCGGCGCCTGCTGGCTGGCAGTCAGGCATTGCACAACGAGTTGACGCAATACAACGGCCTGACCGGCGGCGAACTGCAATTCGGCTGTGGCCCCTACCCGGCGCAAGTGCTGGTCCCTGAGGCACTGGCCGAATTCATCCAGGCGCACCCGGCGATTCGCACGCGTTTTCATCAGGGCGACTGGCAGCAACTGTCACTGTGGCTGCGCGAACAGCAGATCGAATTCCTGGTGGCGGACGCACGCTACTTCATCGGCGACCCGCAGTATCAGGTGCAATTGCTGCGCACCCGGCCCGGGCGTTTTTTCTGCCGCGCCGGACACCCGCTCGCCGGGCAGAAGAACCTCAAACTGCGGGCGTTGCTCGACTATCCGGTGGTGGGTACGCGGATCCCGCCGATGATCCGCAAGATTCTTGCCGACGTACTCGGCGAGCCGGATTTCAATCCCGGCGTCGAGTGCGCCCAATTCGACGCGATCCAGCGCGTGGTGCTGCGCTCGGACGCCGTGGGCCTGGCCACCCTGGAGGCCCTGCGCGAACAGGTTGATCAGGGCTTGATTCACCTGCTCGAATTCATCGACGTGCCCCGCGACGATCCGGCCCTGCATCTGAGTTACGGCATTGTCACCCGCGTCGGCTATTCCATGACCCCGGCCGCGCGGGCGATGGTCGAAGCAATCCTGAACGTCGATCAGCGCCTGCTGGCGGCCAACCAATAACCCTGAAGATTTCGCAACTTCGAAATCCCGCAGCCTGACCTTCCGCTTTCGCGAGCAGGCTCGCTTGTATGTTTAGACTTGAAGGGGTGGGGTCGATTGCTCCGTGCTGATCGAACGCGGTCAAGTGTGGGAGCGAGCTTGCTCGCGAAGAGGCCGGTACGCACAACCCGTCCATAGGCTGACACACCGCTATCGCGAGCAGGCTCGCTCCCAAAGTGTCGGGGAAATGGCCGGGGTCTGTGGATCGCCCAAGGCGCACAGCAGGCAATGCATGGCTTCTTCGCGACTGCGTTCGAAGCGATAGCGCGCCTCGATGTACAGCGCCAGTTTCAGTTCCACCGGATCCTCCAGCGGCAACGGAGCCTGGTGCAAGCCCAGCACACTGGCGACGCGACTCGGCAGACTCAGGCCAAAGGGCTGACGATCGGCGATCAGCTTCGCCGCCAGAGTACTTTGCGTGGTCAGGCTAATCGTGCGACGCATCCCCTTGAGGCCCAGCTGCAGATCCACCGGGCTCAGGCCGTCGCGGCGGCTGGACACCTGAATCTGCGGTTGCTGCAAATACGCCTGCAAGGTACGCGGCGGCTCTTTCAATGCCGAGCCATAGGCGAACACATAGTGATCCGCCGCAAGGCTGCGCTTGTGCAAGCCACTGAGCCCGGCCAGCGGTTGATCGATGTCGATGAGGATGTCGAGTTCCTGCAAGGCATCGCGCCGGCGTGGCTGAAAGTAGCGTACCTGCCAGTCGGCATGCGGCACTTGCAGCAAGGCATCGAGCAATACCGGCTGCAGACAATCCAGGCAACTGATGCGCAGCAACGGGTTGTTCTGCCGCGCCGCCGGAATCATCCGCAAGCCGTCACGCAATGATTCCAGCGCGTTACGCACGTAATCCGCCAACCGGTGCGCCACCAGTGTCGGGGTCACCCCCAGACGACTCTTGATGAACAACGGATCCCCGCACAATTCGCGCAGACGCCGCAGCGCATTGCTCATGGCCGGCTGCGACAGACACATGACTTCGGCGGCGCGGGTGACACTGCGCTGCTGATAGATCGCATCAAAGGCAAGCAGCAGGTTGAGGTCGAGCTGGCGTAAATCAAGCATGGTCTTGCTCCGGCAAATCGCTTAACGTCGGGCAGCCTAACCAGTGTCCCGGAACAAGCGGTGAGCCCTACATGACAAAAATCAATCAGCCGCCCGCCAACGCCTTTTACGCCCCGACCTTGCTGCCGGCGATCGAGGAATTGCTTGCGCGCGGAGTTACCCGCGAAGCCATTGAAGCGCAGTTTCATCGCAGCCTGTTCGACTTGCGCACACCGTTCATGCGCATTCCTCTGATGCTCTCGCGACGCTTCTGGGCCTTCGCCCAAGCGCAGACGAACGATCCACTTTTTGGCCTCGCCGCTGGACGCCGATTCGTTTCAACGGCGACCAACGGCCTGACTTATCTGTTCGACATCGCGGTGTCGCTGGAGAGTGCCTGCGCTTACTTCGTGCGTTTCTTTCCGTTTTTCAACGGGCACTTTCAGGCGCAGATCGTGCGCGAAAACGGTGAGGTCCAATTGCGCCTGATCGAGTCCGGCAGCCTGCGTGCCGCTCCCGCCACCGCTGATTACATCCTGATCAGCCTGTGCAGCATGTTGCGGCGCAAATTGCTCGCCAGCGGTCTGGGGCGCGATCCGGTGCTGGGTGTGCAACTGACTGCGCCGGGCAGCGAAGAACACGCGCGCGCCTTTCGTGCTCCGGTGCAGGGCTCGCGGCAGTACCTGGCGATCCACCTCGATCCGCAGTTGTTCATCGCGCCACTGACGCCGGGCAGCCAGGCACTGGAACAGACTCTGGTGGAGCTGCTTGAGCAGACCCGCCACAACAGCGAAGCGACCTTGCTCGAACAGCTCAGCGACTACCTGATCGAGGATCTGGCGACGGCAGACTGGAAGCAGTTCTGCGCAGACCGGCATCTGCTGGAGCGCACGGCTGCGCGGCGCTTGAAGGCACTGGGCTGGCGTTTTTCTGAATTGCTCGATGAATACCGGCGTTATCGGGCCGAGGACTTGTTGCGGGCGGGCGAGTTGGAGCTGGTGCACATTTCCGATCGGTTGGGCTACAGCGATGTGCAGAGTTTCAACCGTGCGTGTCTACGCTGGCTGGGCTGCGCGCCGGGGGTTTATCGAGGTCGGTGGCTGTCGGTTGCCTGACCCGGCCCCATCGCTGGCAAGCCAGC
>Ga0256874_1000184_pt1 | contig 12585 bp, 10 predicted proteins | sample MC6MC0417MT_FD_190189 | JGI IMG/M metagenome (GOLD analysis project Ga0256874, IMG submission 190189) | Metatranscriptome of enriched soil aggregate microbial communities from Iowa State University, Ames, United States - MC6-MC0417-MT... | ecosystem: Environmental > Terrestrial > Soil >...
CGCCAAACGGTTTTATCATTCGAACAAAGACCGGTGAATAACGGGAATCGAACCCGTATCTACAATGCCACAAATTGTCACTTTACCATTAAGCTATATCCACTTTTACGGAACTATAAAGGTTTTAATTAGTGAAAATTTATACCTTTATTAAAGTGGCTTGATTTTAATTTAGCTTTAAGGTCCAGCTATTCAATAAATTGTACATGTACAATCTGAATAGATTTAAGCAGTACCTTTATTATTTGTTATGTCGAGTGCCATGAATCCTAAGCCCAATTACGCGCTCTAGGTACTTTATTCATTGATGCCAACTTTTTATTAATACACTCAGAGAACCGACCTACCGTATCGTGATCATACCAATTGCGTTCACACAACTTCACATAGCCTCTTTCGGTCATAATAGCATTCTGTCTAATGACGTCATTAAAAGTACCTGGCCGCAGTTCATCTATATAGATGCTGACTTCTAGATGCTCCATAGGGAATCCGGCCAAACGACATCAAGGCTCATGATAATACGTGCGGGCAACGTCAACGTGACAAAGCAGAACCGGTTTGAACGTCTTCCAGTGATCAATGCAACCGCATTCAGCAAAGACGATACCATAATCTGGCCAGGGTGTTGAACGTGGTGGAAAAGGATCGATAGTGATATTCGGCAAATCAAAGTAGCCGTACTCCATAAATATAGTAAAATCAAGTAAGCCCGGCATATTATGATAACAGGAATAATAACAAGATAAAACAGACATATTTTATTAATATATATATTAGATTAAAAATTAGATTAAAATGTTGAGGTGATAAGCGTTTATGCTTATTTGGACCACGTTTCAATGTTGATATCATCAACTTCAGATAAAAATCTTTTTTTTACTAAGCGTGGATTCAGTTCTTTGCTATCAGGATAACAAAATTCCTTAACATCCACACCCTCATTGCTTAATGAACTAGCCATCAATGCGGTTTCGTTATGTCTCGAATAACACCCAGTGCGGCTAATTTCTCCAGCCCGCGAAATGAATGTGGTTTCGCCTACGAACAAAGCTCTCGCTTCATCAGCGCCTAGTAAAAGAAGACCGGTCGAGGCGAGCAGTTTAGCAGATGAATTAATAAGTTGGAAGTTTTTCATATAAAATTTTGAAGCGGTCTGCGCTCCTTGTTGAATTGCTTCCGGGGTAAGCGTAGTGAAAGCTTTTCGCATCATAAATACAGCCAACCTCTCTAAAGGTTTTGGCAGTATAAAATTAAAATTTGCTGGTATTGGTTCTGTTATTAAATGATATTCGATAATTAAAGAATTTACCAATTTAGCAAACATGAAAATACTGGCGAAGAAGAAAGATAGAATGCAAAAAAAATGGAATGTGGTAATTTTCAAAGTTATACCTAAAAAAAGAGTTATGAAGGATGAAAGATCAAGAAACTTTCTAATTTTAAAATTAGATTGTAGGTTGTATTTTTCGCTTACCATCCTTTCAAATTCACTTCAACTGTTTTTATTATGATTGACACGTTCAAAATCTATTAGACTTCTAATAAATCTAGTATTAATTATCGAACAGCTTTTTCTTATACGAATAAATCAAAACAAAAAAATAGCCCAAACCAGATCGAAAAATGTAAAAAGAGTGATTAATCAGAAAACGTTATCGAATGACACACCACTAACGTATCAATAAAAAGCAATCATCAAAGCGTAAACCAAAAATGTAACCGTACTAATAACTATAATAAAATTCTTCAAACTGAATATTACCCAAGAACGAAACAAATTGTTTAACAATACCAAAACCACTTAAATAGTTTAGAAATTTAGAAAATTCATCTAAGAATTTACGCCTCTTCATTTTTAGCTATAGTTTTGAGAAAAATCTTCTTAACTCGAAGAATATGCGCGCATAACTACTCGTTTGGCGCTGATCATTAATTCGTTAATGTCGGGAGATGGGAAAGAAACTTTATGATTCATTTTTCTGTGTATAAAGTATAAAATATAAGTCATTGCTCTACCACTGAGCTACCTAAGAAAAGATGTTAACTGGAACTAGCGGTTTTATTGGAGTAGGGATAAATATAATTATTAAAGATACCTAATATATTATATATTGGGTTAAGGTGCATTAATTAAGAATTAATGCACTACATTACGCATATAATTAATTCAAATTCTTGAATTAATTATTTCATTTATGTTCTTAATTAATTCGAATTTTTCAATTCAATTCATTCAATTCTTTCGAACTAAATAATTATTTCCCTAACACTCCTAAAAAGAACGTCTAAAGTGCTTGATTTTAAGGCTTTAGATTTTGATAAATTGTACATGTACAATCTGAATAGATTTAAGAAAACATGCGTGAAGACGCAAAACACAAAAGCTCATCGAATTAAATGAGGTTTAGTGAACTTGTTTGCGTATTTTCATGTTTGTAGAAAATCCCAGTTAAAGATTTTCTCACCGGCAAGAACGAAAAAGTCTTTAAAAAGATAAGATTTGGCTAAAATTCTAGAATAACCTCTTCAAAAAAATAAATCAAAGAACTTATTTAGTGATAAAGTCTTTAAATTAGTTTTTGATTTAACAATTTTTTGAGTAGCTTTTTTGTAAAAGGAGAATATAAAAGACGACGAGCTGAGGCATCTTGAATACAAGACGCTTTTGCAAACCATGAGATAAAATAAGAAAAGTGCACGTGTACTTCTTGAATTTCCGGGAATCGGAAAAAATACGTTTGTTGGATCATCGACTGAATCAGCAATACCGAAAGATGGGATATTGATTATAAAACACTCGTTTATCACGTAGTGATTATTTTGCATATTTGGCACAAAAATTGAGTGTGGAAATCTTCACGGGCGCACTCTTCTAACGTGTTTGTAATTTGATAAAACACCCTTACATCATTTTTCATTCATGAATTTCACTTCCGGGAATAACACGGATAACTTAGAGAATTGTGGGCTATCCTTAAAAGAAGAAAATTTTTCATTTACTAACCACACAGAACACTTTTTAGTAAATAGATCGGACGTGACTGATATAAATTTTCTAGTAGAGGAGTAAATGTGGTTGACGTTAAAAATGTTAGAGTTTTTATATTTTCCAATTAAAAAATAATTTATTCTCGGGTTTCAATTAGAGGTATGATAACCCAAGAATAAGTCGGCAGCTAGTAGCTGATTTGTCGTGAGATTAACTTTAGTTATCATTGTAATTAAATGTATATATAAAATGTGAAATTGTATATGAGCTTAAACACAATGTTTGGATTTACGAAAAAAATGCAATTTAGTAAAGTAATTAATGCAATAATGAATGCATTAGAAAACGGTACATCTTTTAAAAATGTTCAAGCGCCGCTACTATTTCTATTGAAATAAATAATCTTAACAAGTCTTATATAGTAAAAAACACTTATCACGCTAAATATCACAAATAGAAGAGTTAATCAATACATCTTTGCTTTTAACGCGAAAGCAAATAAAAATAATTTGCCATAAAACCCAAGAAGCGGTGGAATACCCGCAATTGAAAATAATAAAATAAAAAGACTAAAAGAGAGAAACGGGTTAATTTCTGATAAATTGACTAAAGAGTTTATCCTCTTTATCAATACATTATTTGTAACTGTTCTTAAAGTCATAAAAATAGAAAACAAACCTAACATGATAACTATATAAGATAAAAGGTAGAACAATGTTACGTAAATTCCAGATACATCACCAAGTGACAATCCAAGCACAATGTATCCAGTGTTAGTTATCATACTATAGGTTAATAAACGTTTTAATTTTATTTGATAGATGGCAGCTACAGAACCCAAAATAATAGACATCAGAGCTGTTAAGATAAACAGAATTTGATAAACCGCGAAAACTTCAAAGAAGACAATATAATACAATTTAAACAAAATGAATAATATCGAAATTTTTGGAATAGTAGATAAATATGCTGTAATAATCATAGGCGAACCCTCGTAAGCATCTGGCATTCACATATGGAACGGTACTGCACCAAGTTTAAATAACAGGCCGATAGTCACCAAGATTAAGCCTACAAAAAAGCCGTTAAACGAGAAAGAGTATAAAAAAAGGTTTAAATTTAAAAACTGAAATGTAGATAAGAACAGCATTAAATCAGTATAAGAAAGAAAACCCGTGAACCCATATATTAATGATATGCCAAAAAGGATAATACCAGAAGAGAAACTACCAAGAATAAAATACTTTAAACCGCCTTCTGTAGAAAAGGACGACGTTTGTTTTGACGACACTAAAACGTAAAAACTTAAACTTTGTAATTCAATTATAAAAAATAAGCTCATAAGATCGTTGGAATTCAATATTAATATACTACTAAAAACCGATAAGAGCAAAATGATTATAAATTCAAAATCATAGTTTTTTAATGAGCTAATATAAGTTCTCATAGCGAGAGCAAATACAATAAAACTACAAAGAATAAGAATTTTGAAAAAATTTATACTGACGTCGTTATAATAAAAACCGTTGAATAAATAGTAATTATCTAAAGTATTACCATTAGCAATCATTAATAGAATGATGATTGCTAATGGGAGGATATTGAGTAAGGTTGATGAAACGTTTAAATATCGGCCTGAATATAATTTTTTGTTAGATAAAAAAACAAAAAATATTAGAAAAATAACGATAAAAACCAGAAAAAAAATTTCAAACATAAAAAAATATAGATCATTTAAAAAAAGACCGCTATCTGCAGTAAAAAAATTGTTAAAATTCTCATTAATAATACTATTATAAAGCAATGCCATGTTTATTTTTTAATTTTTTATTTAAAAAGCAAGTAATTATATACTGATAGTTCCATTAGCGACATAATGCCATTAGCCTTAATACCGAATAAAATTGTAAGGAAACAGAATGTAAACCCAACTAAGAACTCTTTCTTTGAAAAATCAGCAAACTTATTGAAATATAATATATTTAATTTATTAAAAATTATTCGATTATACAATCAGATGGAGTAAACAGCTGTTAAAATTATACTAAACGTTGCTATCAATGCAGAAAAATGGTTACTTTCAAGTAAACCAACTAATATTAAGAACTCTCCAATAAAACTGCTAGTTCCTGGGAAACTAATGTTAGATAATATAAGAATAAAAAGGCATAGACTGAATAACGGCATAGTAGCTACTAACCCGCTATAATACCTTAGAATTCTAGTCTTGTAACGATCATATACACAACCTATACAGAAGAATAATCCACTAGAGACTATACCGTGGCTAAGCATTAAAAAAATACTGCCGCTAATACCTTGTATATTTGAAGTGAATAAACCCAATATAACAAAACTCATATGACTAACCGACGCATATGCAATCACTTTTTTTAAATCGATCTGTCTTATTGTACTGCAACACGTATAAACAATTCCCAATAAACAAAGTGTATAAACTAGTGGTAAGAAAAAATAAGTAGCGTCGCAGAACAAAGGAATTACGAATCTTAATAAGCCGTAAGTACCAAGTTTCAGTAAAACACCGGCTAAAATAACAGATCCTACAGTTGGAGCCTCGACATGAGCCTCTGGTAGTCAAATATGAAAAGGAAAAAGCGGAACTTTAACACAAAATGCGAAAAAAAATGAGCATCAAAGTATAAGCTGTCTGTAAAAACTAAAGTTGGTGTAGTACAGTACTCTTATATCAGTAGTTTGTACGTGCGAGTATATAACAAGTATACCAAGTAACATGAGTAAAGAACCCAGCAGGGTATAAAAAAAAAAAGCTGATATACAGCATGAATTTTTCTCTGTCTTGAGCCCCAAACACCGATTAATATAAACATCGGTATTAAAATGCTCTCAAAAAAGATATAAAAAAATACCAAGTCGAGGACGCAAAATATATTGAATAATATGAACGTAATGATGACAAGACAGATGATAAAGCTATTGTATTTATACTTTATGCTGTTTCAGCTAATAAGGATACAAATTGGGGTTAAAAAAAAAGTCAACAATAAAAACAATAAAGATATATTATCTATACCAATTACATAATAGAAATTAAATAAAAAAATTCACTGCTTATAAAATTGAAAGTTTGAAAAATCAAAATTAGAGATCGGATTAACATTATTTATCAATATTCAGAAAACTAAAACCACTAAAAATTGAAAAATTGAAAAAGAAAGTGATGTTTTTTTAATAAGCTTAGTTTTCAGTTTAACGTCATTGACGCAGAATGATAACGCAAATAACGAAGCTAACCACAAAAAAAAGGAAAAAAACAATATATAATATAATAAGAAATTCATTTAAATATACATAGTTTAAAAACCGTACTATTTAAAGAAACTGTCTACACCAGAACCTCAGCAATAAATAGATAGGAAAAGAAAGATTCAAACAACGTCGACAAAATGTCAGTATCAAATCGCTGCTTCATAACCGAAATGGTGGTTATAAATAAAATGCAAATCTAGTAATCTAAAAAAACAGACAGTTAAAAATAAAGTACCAACTATTACATGTAAACCATGCAAGCCTGTTGTCATATAGAACGTGGAACCGTAAACGCCATCGTAAATATAAAATGTTGCTTTATAGTATTCATAACCTTGTCACACTGTAAATTCTAAACCTAAAAAAATGGTTAAAAATAAAGCAAAAGCGCAAATAACGTAGTTATCTAAAAACGAAAAACCTTCGTCCTCAGTAACAGCGTCTGAAAAGAAAAACGTTTGTCAAGATTTATCTCTGATAACGTGATGGCTTCATGTCACCGTTAAACCAGAAAGAAGCAGTATTAATGTATTTAATAAAGGAATTTTTAATGGATTTAACACGTTTATACCAAGAGGTGGTCAAACAGAACCTAAAACAACACTTGGGGAAAGGCTAGCGTGAAAAAAAGCTCAAAAAAAAGAAAAAAATAACATAAGTTCAGATATAATAAAAAGAATAACCCCAAGCCTTAAACCTTGTTGAACCTTTTTAGTATGATAACCACTAAATGTACTTTCTCTAATAACATCTCTCCACCATACAAACATCATTAATAATATAAGAAGAAAACCTGCAAGTGATAGAAGGCTACCATATAAGTAATTATGCATATGCATAACTAGACCGAAAGTTAACATTAAAGCACCGATAGAAGAATAAAGTGGTCACGGACTTCTAGTTACAATGTGAAAACTATGCTTTTGATTACCAGCAAAATGAACACGACAATTGTGGTATCATCACTTACTATTTAAATCTACTAAACGTATGTCACTATTATATATATTATTAAACTTATTTAAGAAAACGTCGTAACCCAATTTCATAACAAAAAATTTAGAAAATTCATCTAACAAACTCAGTTTGCGGAAAAACCACAAAAAGGCTACCTATACACTTCTAACAATACTAAAAATTTGCGCTTTTATGCGGAATTTTACGATTTAAACAAGCATTTTTTACCCAAAGAACATAGAAAATCTCTAACCTCGTAAAAAATTATACCCCTTAAGGTTAAATTTATTAAAACAAAGTGACATCACTTTTGAATTTCTAGTAATAACATCGGATAAATAAAAGTTATTTGACTTAGAAACGAAGTTTTTAATATGGAAGTAACTATAACTACCATAATTTACAAAATTAAACGACTTGTTAGAGCGTTTATATAATATAAACGGGGAAGTTTTTGTAATAAAAAAAAGTAAACCGGTGGAATCCTTAACACGAAATGTTGAAAAACCTAAAACTTCGATCAAAGCGTTAACTATCTTTCAATCATCACGTGAATCCCCAACACTAAATAAAACCTTTTTAGTCTTCTGAACCATACCGAACACGTTGCTGTAAAATGAATTTTTTTCGATAAAAGAAGTGCTGGGCAATACGACATCCGATATGGCTGCTCCAACGTCACCGTGATGTCCCTGGTAAATTTTAAAAGAGTTTTTCGAGACATTATCTACATCATAGTTATATAATCATTCAACAGGGTGTCGTACTAAAGAATAATTCTGGGTATGATTACCGACAAAACTTATTTCTCTGGTTGAGAAAAATGATGAATTAAGTGGTATTACGCCAAACCCATTCCAATTAGATCTTATTAAATTTGTGTACGTAGAAATAGTACTAAATAAGGAAGAAAACGTACTTGAATTAATAACACTTTCGCCAACTAGAAGAAGCGGGTTTAAACTAAAACCTTTAGAGATCCTAGAGCTTAGTCAATGAGAGCCTTCAAAAATACTTAATAACACAGAAGAAGAATTTGAAACATGTTTAACGTAATAATTAAAATTTGAGTGGTAACCGATAAGATAAACAGGCAAGTTAGTTTTCACAACCAAACGTCTAATCTTCGAATTTAAAATCGGCGACTGCACGCGTAGATTTAAGTCGACTAGTAAGCAGAAATCTGTCTTCTCTAAATCACGCATGTTAATGTTCATGGAATATAAAATGGACGAATCGGTATTGTTCGAATTAAAACCAACAAAATAGTTAGAACCGCTCAAATGAAAAAATTTTTTTATCAAATAAAGACTTTCCAAATCTAAAAAATCACCTATAAAAGCTTTAAACATATTTTGCGAAGTAGTCGTGTTTAAACGCGAGATTAAAGAAGATTTTAGTATAAGCAGAATCTTCTTCCAACCTATCTTTGAAAAGGCCTTACTGTTACGAACCATCGGATAGTATAGACGTTGTCTTCTAAAAGCATCATACGAGAAGCGTATTTTATCAGTAATTCAATCCTCGTTTATTTCGTCATTAACTCTCGGAAGAATACGCATAATTTTAGTACCGCGTATATCAACACGAATATTACTATGTAAACTATCAAAAACATCAATAGAATTATAACTTTTCAATTCTCACGGCCTAGAAGTAAATGCAAATGGTTTCGAAGTCAACGCACCGACTGGGCAAAGATCAATAATATTTCCAGAAAGCTCGTTACCCATTAAGTTTTCGATATAAAAACCTATTTCCATCTTTGAACCACGTCCAGTAACACCTAAAACACTAGTGCCGGCCACCTCGTTGCTAAACCTAACACATCTAGTACAATGTATACATCTATTCATAATAGTTTTTATTAAAGGACCGCAGTCTTTATCTTCTACAGACCTCTTAAATTCATAAAAACGCCCTCTATCATTACCAAAAACTACAGATTGATCTTGTAGGTCACATTCACCGCCTTGATCACAGATTGGACAATCAAGCGGGTGATTTGCTAATAAAAACTCCAAAACGGATTCTCTAGCCTTCTTTACCTTTAAGGTATTTGTATAAACATTCATAGAGTTAGAAACATTTATAGCACAGGAAGCAACTGGTTTAACCTGTTTCAAATCTTCAACCAAACACATCCGACAATTTCCAGCAATAGATAACTTTTCATGAAAGCAAAATCTTGGGACGTCGACCTTATTTTTGAGACAAGCCTGAATTAATGTTAACTTATCATTTATTGTATATTGAAAATCATTTAATTTAAACGTAAAAGGCTTCATACTCTTTATTTATTATTTAATTTGTCTGCGCTAAAATTGAGGAAAATTATAGTACAGATAATGCACGTTAGAAGTTTAAAATTTAACGCACTGTCATACCTTAATTCAACTAGAAAAATTGATAAAATTAATTTTAGGAAAAGAATAATTCCAAGTAAAATAATGAAAATATAATTATACATAAAACCGGTCTGAAAAGAACTAAAAGAAGCCGACAACTTATTTACCAGACGTACTATACTTAATGGACCGAAAAACTCAATAAATCCCCTATCTATTAATTTAAACGTTAAAGTATACGATAAATTTAGTATATTAAAAATAAAAATATTATTATAGATCAAATCAAAATACCATTTCTTTACTAAGAAAAAATATATGTTGTACAACAACCTGTTAGTCATAACAACCATTGTATAACTATAACCAACAAAATAAACGAATAATGAAAAAAAGACACCAGCAAAACTAAAATAAAGCGGAATAAGTTTGTAATTATAATCCAGGAATTCAGCATTTAATATACTCGCATGGCTAGCTAATTGGAAAATAGAGTTATCAAAGAAATCACTTCCTAGACCGATAAACAAATCTTTAAAAATAAAACCAATAAAAATACTTAAAAAACCCAAAATAGCAAGGACATACGAAATAAAATATGAAGATTCATGAGATAAGCTAACTGCTTTAGCAGGTGAATTTGATTTAGCAAAAAAGACTAGATAAGCCAATCGAATAGAGTAGAAAGAAGTAATAAAAGCTGCGAATGTTCCTAATCAATAAATAAAAAAACCATCTACCGAGTATTTAGAAAATGCAACCTCTAAAATAACTTCCTTTGAATAAAAGCCAGTCAAAAACGGAAATCCTGTTAACGAAAGTGAACCAACCAAAATAGCCACATACGTAAGCGGTAAAAGCTTCACTAATCCACCCATTTTTCGCATATCTTGCTCATCCAATAAAGCATGAATAACTGATCCAGCGCCAAGAAATAATAACGCCTTAAAAAAACCGTGATTAAATAAATGAAATAAACCCACAGAATAGTTAGACATACCACAAGCGAAAAACATATAACCCAACTGACTGCATGTAGAATACGCAATTACCTTTTTAATATCGTACTGAACTAGACCAACAGTACCGGCAAATAATGCGGTTAAACCACCAATTAAAGAAACCAAAAACAAAACAGAACCGCTATATTCCAGAAGAGGAGACGAGCGTATTAAAACGAAAACTCCAGCAGTAACCATCGTAGCTGCATGAATTAACGCTGATACCGGTGTCGGGCCCTCCATTGCATCAGGCAATCACGTGTGTAAACCTAGTTGCGCGGACTTACCGATAGCACCTAAAAACAAAAAGAAACAAATTAGATCAATTCGATTGAACGAAAAAAATAAGAAATTAACATCAGAGGCTTGACTTAAAAATGCGCTTAAATTAAAAACAACACCGAAATCAAAACTCTTAAAGAAAAAAAAAATTAATAATAACGAAAAATACAAGCCAAAATCACCTATTCTATTTACAATAATGGCCTTCATAGCCGACTTATTAGCTTGAATACGTGTATATCAAAAATTGATAAGAAGGTAAGATGACAAACCAACACCCTCCCAACCTAAAAAAAGTTGAACAAAAGTTCCAGAAGTAATTAACATAAGCATAAAAAAAGTGAATAAAGATAAATAACCAAGAAAACGTATTATATGTGGGTCACCATTCATATAATCCATTGAATACAAATGCACAAGAAAAGAGACAAAAACTACTAATACCATCATTGTTGCTGTAACGCTATCAAACAAAAATGATCAATTCAAACGCAGTAGTCCAATATGAAACCAAGACCCAAGATCAACATAACAAGTATATTTAGTTAAACCAACCTCATAAAAAATAAACAATGAAATTAGCAGGCAGACAAACATATTAAATATAAAAAAATTGATTACCCTCTTACCTAAAAACTTACCAAATAAACACGAAAAAAAAAGATTCAAAAAAGGTAAAAATAACGATAATAAATACATCTTTAGCAAAAAGAAAATTATACTGAATTATACTGTGCTCTAAGTCTTTAAAGAAACTGATGATTTCAAATTACGCAAAGTCTGGCGAAAAATTAATTGCCTCTTCACATTTATATTTTGATTCAGGACAAGTATAATGGAACCAACCATAGCTACAAGCAATATAAGACTAATTACTAAAAAGATAAAAAACGTGTACGTATAAACCAATCAACCAAGCAATTCTGTATTAGTTATTTCATTTACTAGATTCAGGCTTAGTGAATTCGAGTAAGCTGGCGCATAAAAAGCGTAAAACATAGAATTACTAGAGTAGAGATCTAATAAAACATCAGATCAATGCGTTAGGGCACTATCCTTATCAAAAAAACAAAAAACACCATTTACGTATGTATTCGGCAATTCAAATAAAACCGGTTTGCTAACAAACAGAATTTTTTTTATAAACATTAAGTCACCACCAAAAAACATAGTAAAAACCTCACCAACTCTGAAATTAAAAACTAGAAAAAAAAGCTGAAACAAAAATATACTGCTTATTGCTAACCCTACTGGTATATATCGTCAAAAAACTTCATCCAACTCAAGTATTTTTATATTTAGCATCATAACAACAAACAAAAATAAGACTGCGATCGCGCCTACATAAACGATAAGAAATATAATCGCAATAAACTCAACACCCAGAATTATCAAGACAAAAGTTACATTACAAAAAACTAATATTAAGTAAAGAATTGAATGTATCGGATTTTTAGACACTATTACCATAACACTACAGATTAGTGACAACAAGCAAAAGGCAAATAATAAATTATTAGTTAGCATTTTTCGTTTTATTATATTATTTAAATATTAGTGACTAAAAGAATTACACCTAAATGAACAAGACTTTATGGGTAGGAATGGAATCGAACCACCGACCTACGGTTTTTCAGACCGTCGCTCTACCACTGAGCTACCTAAGAAAATATAATATCTTTAATAATTAATGTGGGGAGGGCGAGACTCGAAC
>Ga0256874_1000188_pt1 | contig 12547 bp, 12 predicted proteins | sample MC6MC0417MT_FD_190189 | JGI IMG/M metagenome (GOLD analysis project Ga0256874, IMG submission 190189) | Metatranscriptome of enriched soil aggregate microbial communities from Iowa State University, Ames, United States - MC6-MC0417-MT... | ecosystem: Environmental > Terrestrial > Soil >...
TCAATGCTTCGCTTAGCCTATTTGAAATAGAGAAAAAGCATTCACTTAGTTTGTTACTTATAAGTGCTTTTCATATTACCTTTGACAAGGAAAAGCAATTATTAACAAGAATTAAAGATTTAAATCTTGATGTATTTCTGAAAACGCATCCAGTTTTTTCACCGGCTCCTTATATAGACCTTAAAAATCAATTTGACTTTAGCTTGATTGTAGACAGATCATCATTTCCTAGGACCGATATGGTTATATCATACAATTCAACACTGGCATATGAATATGAAATGTCTGGTTGCAAAGTTTACTATTATGATGAACATTCAATAGAGGAATTAGTAGAGATAATAGGAAGTACTATAAATAGGGAGATAAATATCAAATTTCATGAAAATAATCAAAGCAACTAACATAATTTTTCGATACAAAAAATAAATATATCATGCTTAAAAATAAAGTTCTCTTAATAACTGGAGGGACAGGGTCGTTTGGAAATGCTGTCTTAAATCGTTTTCTCTTAACGGATCATTTTTCGGAAATACGCATTTTCTCACGTGATGAAAAGAAACAAGATGATATGCGAACCCAGCTCAGAAATGAAAAACTAAAATTCTATATTGGTGATGTTCGTGATTATGCAAGTGTTGAACGGGCTATGCGTGGGGTGGATTATGTATTTCATGCAGCAGCACTCAAACAGGTCCCATCATGTGAATTCTTTCCAATAGAAGCAACTCTTACCAATGTTTTTGGAACTCAAAACGTTATTGATGCAGCAGGAGCTCATAAAGTGAAGAAGGTAATCTGTTTAAGTACCGATAAGGCTGCCTATCCAATTAACGCCATGGGGATCTCCAAAGCTCTGATGGAGAAGGTTGCGATAGCAGCATCACGAAATTTAATTGATACAACCGTCTGCCTAACTAGATATGGGAATGTCATGGCTTCAAGAGGTTCAGTTATTCCATTATTTTTAAAGCAAATTTTGTCTGGGGAATCGTTAACTATAACAGATCCGAATATGACAAGATTTTTAATGTCTCTTGAAGAGGCTGTTGAACTAGTCTTGTTTGCTTTTGAAAATGGAAATCCAGGTGATTTGTTTGTAAATAAAGCTCCTGCAGGTAAAATTGGAGATTTAGCACAAGCTTTGAAAGAAATATGTAATGCAGACAATGAGATCAAGATCATAGGAACTCGACATGGCGAAAAGCTTTACGAAACATTATGTACTAGAGAGGAGATGATTAAAGCTGAAGACATGGGTGATTTTTATCGAATTCCTGCAGACAATAGAAATCTAAACTATAATCAATATTTCTCGGAGGGAGAGATTGATATCGCGAAAATTGAAGATTATCATTCTCATAATACTCAACAACAGGACGTGGAAGGTATGAAGAAATTACTCTTAGGTCTTCCTTTAATACGTAAAGAGGTTTTAGGTGAGAAGGACTTAAATCAATATCCAGGTTAGGGATGGAACCATCAATAATTAAAGGAGAAAATTTTATGGATTTGCGTGGTATAGTAAGTTCTCAGAATACATTTGATATGTCTAGTATTGTGAGAATGTATACTATTCAAAACTCGAACTTGGAAGTAATTAGGGGTTGGAATGGTCATAGAATGGAACAGCGGTGGTTTTATCCCTCTCAAGGATCTTTTGAAATTAAACTGATTAAAATAGATGATTGGGATACACCTAACTCAAATTTATCAGCGCTGACTTATCTATTGGAAGCCTCCGATAATCTTACTTTACATGTGCCTTGTGGTTATGCGAATAGAATAAAAGCGACAAATAAGAATTCAAAATTAATTGTCTTTTCTGATTATGGCATAGATAATGCTGTAAATGATGATTACAAATACCCAGTTGATTATTTTAAAAACTTATGAAAAAGATTTTTTTTTTATTCTGTAATTAGCATTCTCACCCTTGTGGCAGTAGGTTTTAATAACGTAGTAGCTACAAACTTAAACGGGTCAAATAAAATCAAGTTCCAAAATAAGAAACCGTTTGTTATGTATAATGCTATTTTATTTAAGAACACTCCTGATTTAACAAATTATGGATTGCGAAAATTTAATATGATCTATGAAAATAGCTTATTAGACAACAATTCGGCTGATAAATACAATAGGAATGTTCGATTAATAAATCCTAAAAAATTCAGACAAATGGCGACTAAGGCTCAGCAAGACGCAGATGTCCCAGTTTGCTTGGATATTGAGTCTTGGAAATTAACAGATCAAGATTCTAAAAGTTCTATTCCGAAATATTTATCCGCATTATCATTGTACCGTGAATACCATCCTGAGGCAAAAGTAGGGCTTTATGCTCATACGAAATTTGATGAACTCAATAAAGTCTCAGATATTTTTTATCCATCTTTTTATACCTACAACAATGATTCTGTTAAGTGGAAAGAAAAAACAATAAAAGAGATTGAAAGGCTTCGGAAGTTAGATAGTTCTAAACCGATTTATGCTTTTATTTGGCCTCAATATATCCAAAACCCTTCTGCTCGTCAATTAGGTTATACATTTGTTAATGCTGATTTTTGGAAGTTTCAACTAGAAACTTTATATAAATATGCGGACGGAATTGTAATTTGGAGTCACTATAGAGGTAGAAATAAGGAACTCATATATTTTAATGAAAATATGCCATGGTGGCAAGTTACAAAAGAGTTTACGCGTAAAAATAACATTAAATAAAAAAATGAAATTAAAGGTTGGCATAACAGGTCAAAATGGATTTATTGGAAACCATCTTTATAATACTTTAGGTCTTTATGCTGATGAATTTGAAAGAATTGAATTTGAAAGAGAATTTTTTGAAGATCAAAAATTATTAAATGATTTTGTGTCCGATTGCGATGTGATTATACATCTAGCCGCAAAAAATAGGCATGATGACGCTGAAGTTATTTATAATGTTAATGTTGATTTAGTTAAAAAATTAATATCAGCTCTAGAAACTTCAAAAAGCCCTACTCATATTTTGTTCTCATCCTCCTCACAAGAGGAACGAGATAATTTATATGGCAAAAGCAAAAAAGTCGGTCGTGAGTTATTTGAAGAATGGGCAAAAAATAATGAAGGGACTTTCACTGGATTTATAATCCCGAATGTTTTTGGGCCATTTGGAAGCCCATATTATAATTCTTTCATCGCTACTTTCTCTCATCAACTTAGTTCCAATGAACAACCTAAAATTGAGGTTGATGGATTGGTGAAGTTAATTTATATTGGAGATCTAGTTAAAACCATTATCAACGAGATAAGAAATAAAAGGAATGATAGTCTTTTTATTATTCCGCATACCGACGAACGTAAAGTGTCTGAAATACTAGAGTTATTGGAAACATATAAAATGGAATATTTTAATTCAGGTATAATTCCTGAATTAAAGAATGAGTTTGAATTGAATCTATTTAACACTTTCAGATGTTACATGGATATTAAAAACCATTTTCCAGTTAAATTTACTCAGCATACAGACCCAAGAGGAGCTTTTGTTGAAGTAATTCGTCTGAATGTCGGTGGGCAGATCTCATTTTCTACTACTGTCCCCGGGGTTACACGGGGAAATCATTATCATACTCGTAAAATTGAGCGCTTTGCAGTAATTAAAGGCGAGGCGTTAATTCAACTAAGAAAAATCGGCACTACAGACGTATATGATTTCACGTTGTCGGGAGATAGTCCTGCCTACGTAGATATGCCGATTTGGTATACCCATAATATAAAAAATACGGGGCATGATGAGTTGTATACTATCTTTTGGATCAATGAATTTTTTGACCCAAAAGACCCAGATACTTATTTTGAGAATGTTTAAATAATAATAGAAGCAAATCGCAAGGAATATAAAATGAAAGAAAAGTTAAAAGTAATGACTGTAGTGGGAACGAGACCGGAGATTATTAGGCTCGCTCGTGTAATGGCGGCATTGGATGCATCCGAAGCTATAGATCATATAATTGTACATACAGGACAGAATTATGACTATGAATTGAATCAAATTTTTTTTGATGATTTGTCAATAAGAAAACCTGATTTCTTTTTAAATGCAGCTGGTAGTACAGCAACTGAAACTGTGGGGCAGATTTTAATCAAAATAGACCCTTTGCTTGAATCTGAAAAGCCCGATGCTTTTTTAGTGTTAGGAGATACTAATAGCTGTTTATGTGCGATACCAGCTAAAAAACGACATATTCCAATCTTTCATATGGAAGCAGGGAATAGGTGTTTTGATCAACGTGTACCCGAAGAAACAAATAGAAAAATAGTAGACCATATATCGGATGTTAATTTGACTTATAGTGATATTGCGAGAGAATATCTATTGAGAGAAGGTTTGCCCGCTGATCGAATTATAAAAACCGGCTCTCCAATGTTTGAAGTTTTAAATCACTATTTGCCTGAAATTGAGAAATCTGATGTGTTAACACGTTTAAAACTAGAGGAAGGTAAGTATTTTGTTGTTTCATCCCACCGTGAAGAAAATATAACTAGTGATAAGAATTTCAGGGGATTAATGGAGAGTCTAAACTTAATTGCTGAAAAGTTTGGATATCCAATTATCGTAAGTACGCATCCCCGAACTCGCAATATGATAGAGGCAAAAAAAATACAAATGCGTCCAGAAATTCACTTTTTAAAACCTTTGGGATTTAATGATTATAACGCATTGCAGATGAAGTCTTATGCGGTACTATCTGACAGTGGCACAATATCTGAAGAATCATCTATTCTAAATTTCCGCGCTCTAAATATCAGAGATGCTCATGAAAGGCCAGAAGCAATGGAAGAGGCATCAGTAATGATGGTTGGTATGAATCCAGAAAGAATTATACAAGGATTGGTCCAGCTTCAATATCAAAAAAGGGGAACTGAGAGAAATTTCAGGAAGGTAGCTGATTATTCTATGCCTAATGTTTCAGATAAGATGGTAAAAATCATTATTAGTTATGTGGATTATATTAAGAGAGTAGTATGGTCAGAACCTCATCATTAAAATGGCGAAGAAAATCCTAATACATAGTATTGTTTTTAGTCCAGATGGAGTATCTACAGCATATCTCTACAATGATATAGCTTTAAAATTTAAAGACAGTGGTTACAATGTGGTGGTTTTAACAACTACCCCTCATTACAATGTTTTACCCGAGGCCCTAAAATCACAGCCCCTAAAAAAAAGGATGTTTGGCCTATACTATGAAAGTTATTTTAATGGTATAAAAGTTAAACATGTACCTCAGAAAAAATTTAAGTTAGCTCTATTACGTATACTTGGGTTTATCTATTGGCATATATTGTCCTTTTTCATCGGACTTAGTGAGAAAAAAATTGATATTATACTTTCTCCTTCACCCCCATTGACGATTGGATTGATTAATCTGGTACTAGGTAAACTCAAGGGGGCAAAAGTAATTTATAATGTTCAAGAGATTTATCCTGATTTTTTGATAGAGCAGGGAGGGCTAAAATCAAAACCAATAATATCGTTATTAAAATGGCTTGAGCGTTTTGTCTACAATAACTCACATGCAGTAACCACAATTGATAGTATATTTTATGGTACTATTGTTAATCGATTTAAAGATAAATCGAAATTACATGTTATTCCCAATTTTGTTGATACTGATTTGTATAAACCTATCGATGAGGAAAATATCATTTTAGATAGAACAATTTTTCCGGTTGATTCATTTACTCTGAAATTAATGTATGCAGGGAATATCGGACATGCTCAGGATTGGGAACCATTAATCAATGTAGCTATTGAACTTAAAAATGAACCGGTTGAGTTCTTTGTAATTGGTGAAGGTGTTATGAAGGATTTTTTGAACTCGCAGGTGTCGAAGTTTAATCTAAAAAATATTCATGTTTTACCATATCAGCCTAGGAATTTAATGCCATCATTAATAGCATATTGTGATTTACAGTTCATATTTATGTCTCCAGAGATGGAAGGGCATGGTTTCCCATCTAAAGTTTATACGATTATGGCATGTGCTAAGCCTCTATTGGTTTGTTCTGGCAACAATACACCGATCTACAATTTTTTAAAAAACTTGGACTGTGCATATTTAATTCCTGATCACTCTATGGAGGATAAGGTCGCTAAAATAGTAAGCCTTCTAAAAACCAATATAAGGCAGGAGCTTCCAATAAAAGGACAGCGAGGTTTAACAGAAATTGAACATTTTTATTCAAGCTACTCCGTGACTTCTAAGTATGTCGATTTAGCTACTAAATTAATCAGCTCAACTCATTAAAAGATAGGGCATATGATTTTAGAATTGATTGCTTTTGATTATAACTCAGCCTTGTTGGCCCAAGAGAACGGAGCGGATAGATTAGAAATCTGCGATAACAAATTAGAAGGTTGTACGACCCCTTCTTATGGTTTAGTGAAATTAATAAAGGAAGCGATACAAATTCCTATTTTTCCAATGATACGTCCACGTGGGGGAGATTTCCTATATTCAAAAGAAGAAATCCATATAATGAAATATGATATTGAATTGTTCAGGGATATTGGTTGCGAGGGTGTAGTTTTTGGTTGTTTAGATGAAGTAGGAAATGTTGATGTGAAAAGATGTGAAGAATTGTTAAAAATAGCCTATCCGATGAAAGTTACATTTCATCGTGCTTTCGATCGGAGTAATGATCCTTTTAATGCTTTGCGAGATATTTCATCTATGGGTTTTTCGAGAATTTTAACGAGTGGTCAGAAGCCTACGGCACTTGAAGGTAAAGAGTTAATAAAAGAATTAATAAGCAGGAGTGAGGGTGATATAATTATCATTCCGGGGGGAGGAATTAATAGCACTAATATCGTTGAGGTTTTTCAATTTACTGGTGCCCAGGAGATTCATTCACCCGCTACAATTCAGAAAAAATCTAATATGGAATTTGTTAATCTTGAGCTAAAAGAGAATTTAGAATTTTATGGTTTAGATGAAAAAGAGGCTAGACGCATGAAGCAATTATTGGGGGCAAGAGAAAATTATTGACTTCACTCAATATTATTAAACTAAAAAAACTAATGAAATCGATATTCGGAGAATCTATTCTATATGCTAGATTTGCAAAAAATGAATTTTAAAATCATTCTTACTGGGGGGTCTGGTTTTGTTGGACAAAACTTTATTTCTTACTTTAATTCAAAAAAATTAGGAGATATCACTTTCTTAGATTTACGGAAGGAATTGCCTCCTAGCTTATTGTCAGCTAATTCAATAATTCACTTGGCGGGTAAAGCGCATGATTTAAAAAACGCGTCTAATCCTCAGGAGTATTTTGAAGTTAATTTCGAAAAAACGAAACATTTTTTTGATCTCTTTCTAAATTCTAATTGTCAAGATTTCATCTATTTTAGTAGCGTTAAAGCAGTTTCAGATAGCGTTAGTGGAGTTTTGACAGAGGAAGTTGTGCCTAATCCTCTAACCCCCTATGGGCAATCTAAACAGCAGGCTGAAGTTTACTTATTAAAAAGTGAGTTGCCTATTGGGAAACGTCTTTTTATAATTCGACCATGCATGATTCATGGTCCGGGAAATAAAGGTAATCTAAATTTGCTTTATAAAATCGTGAAAAGGGGAATCCCATATCCATTGGGAGGATTTGAGAATCAGAGGTCTTTTTTATCTATCCAAAATCTTAATTATATCATTGAAAGAATATTAATAGATCAAAGCATTCCTGGAGGCATTTATAACATAGCTGATGATGAACCTTTGTCCACTAATCAGGTAATTGAAATAATGGCCGAAGCAAATGGAAGCAAAACAAAACTTTGGAGAATAAATTCAGGAATTATCAAGACTATTGCAGCCATTGGCGATAGACTACATTTACCTTTGAATTCTGAAAGATTAAAGAAGCTCACAGAAAGTTATGTGGTCTCTAATAATAAGATAAAACACGCGTTAAAAATTGATAAATTACCAATTTCCTCTAAGGAGGGACTTTTAACAACCATAAAAAGTTTCCGTTCAAGTTAAGATTATGCTTTACATATTTATTTTTATCTCTTTGTTTTTATCGATGTTAATTTACTTCAGAATCGCTGACAAATTCAACATTATAGATAAACCTAATGAAAGGAGCTCACATACAAAAACAACAATACGAGGTGGTGGTATAATTTTTCTTGTTGCTATAATCATATCGGGAATCTTAGATCAGCAATACCTCATTCCTATGATTGGAGCATCCATTATTGGAATAATAAGCTTTGTGGATGACCGCATCACCCTATCCAGTAGAATTAGAGTTTTATTTCACCTGGCAGCTGTAACACTGATGTTCTATTTCTTGCCAGTGTTTGGAATTCTATCTTGGTGGGCTATAGTTATCCTTTATATCCTTGTAATAGGAATAATTAATGCTTACAATTTTATGGATGGCATTAACGGGATAACCGGATTATATAGTTTAGTCATTTTAGCTGGATTACAGTATGTAAATTTATACCAAAGCTCTTTTGCCACCCCTGATGTAATTTGGCTTCCAATGATCTCTTGCGTCGTTTTTCTCTATTTCAACTTCAGAAAAAAAGCAAAATGTTTTGCTGGTGATGTTGGAAGCGTAACGATGGCCTTTTGGATAATTATGTTACTGCTGCAATTGATTATAAAAACAAACAACTATGCCTATATTTTGTTTTTAGCCGTATATGGTGTAGATGCCGTATTAACAATTATGCACAGACTAATTTTAAAACAGAATATTTTTGAAGCCCATCGTTTACACTTTTATCAGATATTGGCTAACGATCAGAAAATACCCCATCTAATTGTTTCTTCTATATACGGAGTGGTGCAATTATTGATAATTGCGTTAATAGTTTTAGGAGAGATGAATTTTTATGTTTTAGGGCTAATAGTTCTAATTCCTTTGATTTTAGTGTACTTAATATTGAAACCAAAACTAATGCTTAAAGCTGCTTAATCATGGAGAAGTCTTATGTAATATATGGTGCAGGTGGACATGCTAAAGTGATAATAGACTTGGTATTAGAGCATGAAGGAAGAATTGAATGTGTTTTTGACGACAATGTGGAAGAGGAAAACACAACATTTATGGGTATCCCGGTTCTAAAGTATAATTCCGAATTATATAAAGAATCAAAGTTAATAATTGCTATTGGCGACAATAAGGCCCGCAAGGCCCTTGTGCATAAACTAAAGCATAATTTTGCAACCTTAATACACCCTAAAGCATCAGTTTCTGAATTTGCTTTAATTGGAAAAGGAACGGTTGTTTTGGCAAACGCGGTTATTCAGGCGGAAGTAAGCATTGGTGACCATACAATAGTAAACATAGGAGCATGTGTTGACCATGAAGTTAGTATATCAGATTTTGTACATATAGGCCCAATGGTCTATATAGGAGGAGCAGCTTTAATAAAAAATGGGGTAAAAATTGATCCCGGTGTTATCGTGCTTAGAAATACCGAAATAGCCGAAAATAGTCATATAACACCACTTTCTTTGGTTAGTGAATAATGACTTTTTTTGAAATAACAGTATACCTATTTATGGGTATTTAAAATTTGGTTTAATTATTGTTAGTTTGCTTTCGGATAAAAATCGCCCAATGAATGTTCACTAAACTAGAAATTGTACCGCGCTGGATTATATTCACAATAGATATTTGCCTGAGTATATTTGCACTCGTGCTTGCAAAAGTTCTTAAAAATAACTTTATAATAGAAAATATAAATCTATTAGCACTCTATAAATCGGTATTACTTGTTGTTGTGGTAAATACCCTCGTTTTTTTTAATATTAAAACTTTTGCGGGTATCGTTCGATATACAAGTGCCCAGGATTCGTTCAGGATTCTATTTGCGGTAGTGTTAAGCTCTCTTACAATTTTCTTTTCAAATGCAATTATTATTGTATTAGGAGGGGACCGGATTCTCAGCAATGTTACTATAATCATATACTCCTTATTTAGCTTCCTGTTCTTAATAACCTACAGAGTGATTGTAAAGTACTTTTTTATGTACATCAAAAACGCTAAGCTGGATAAGATCAGGATAATTATCTATGGAGCCGGCGAGGCAGGAGTTGCAACGAAAAGAACTTTTGATCATGATGCTAAGGTAAATAAGACGATCATTGCCTATGTTGATGATGATCTGCGGAAGGTGGGTAAGACCATTGATGGAGTTAAGATTCTTGATGCAGCCACACTTGAAACCTTAATCATCAAACATGAAGTGGATGAAGTGATATTTGCATCTTATACCATTCCCTCGGATAGAAAAGAGCAAATCGTTGATGTTTGTTTAGAGAACGATGTTAAAATACTTAATATCCCACCACCTGACGTTTGGGCTAGGGGTGATGTAAGTACAGCACAGATTCAGAACTTGAATATTGAGGATCTATTAAACAGAAAGCCTATCCAGATCGACACTGAGGGGATAAAAAAACAACTACAAGACAAAAGAATTCTAATTACTGGTGCTGCGGGATCTATTGGTAGCGAGATAGTAAGGCAGGTATTGAAGTTTGAATCGGGTTTGATCATTCTTTGTGATCATAGCGAGACTGCTTTGCACCACCTGTATCTTGAACTTGAGGAAACCCATAAAGACATTAATTTCCATGCATTTATAGGAGATGTAAAAGACGAGAAACGCATGAACTTCTTATTTGAGACATTTAAACCTCATTACGTATATCATGCGGCGGCATACAAACATGTGCCTATGATGGAAGATAATCCGGCAGAGGCGATTAAAACGAATGTGTTGGGCACAAAAACAATTGCCGACCTATCTGTAAAGCATGGTGTCCAAAAATTTGTAATGATCTCTACAGATAAAGCAGTTAACCCAACCAATATAATGGGTGCTTCTAAACGCATTGCGGAGATCTATGTGCAGTCATTAAATAACTCCCTAACCACTAATGATTTTGTATTCTCAAATGGACTAGGGTACATTAATGATTTAAACGTAAAACCAATTACCAGGTTTATTACTACCCGTTTTGGAAATGTTTTGGGATCTAATGGATCAGTAATTCCAAGGTTTAAACAGCAAATAGAAAAAGGTGGCCCCGTAACGGTTACCCATCCGGAAATTACCCGTTATTTTATGACCATCCCTGAAGCATGTAGGCTAGTGCTTGAAGCAGGCTGCATGGGTAAAGGAGGAGAAATCTTTGTTTTTGATATGGGTAAGTCTGTTAAAATTGTGGAACTGGCCAAGAAAATGATTCGCCTTGCTGGTTTGGTGCCTAATGAAGATATAAAAATCACTTATTCTGGCTTAAGGCCAGGTGAGAAACTATACGAAGAGCTGTTGAACGATAATGAAAATACCATGCCTACGCATCATGAAAAGATCATGATTGGCAGGGTGCGTGAGTATGTTTTCAATGAAATAGAAGCCCAGATCTATAAACTTGTGGAACACGCTGTGATTAATGATAACAGAAAAGTGGTTATCCAAATGAAAACTATTGTTCCGGAGTTTAAAAGTAAGAACTCTAAGTTTGAAGAGTTTGATGCTGTTTCTTAAGTGATCGTCATCGTCGCCATTTCGTTGTCACCACCATGCCGTCATCACCGCCATGTCGTCATCTCGACGATAGGAGAGATCTCTTGAACACGCATAACCAAGAGATCCCTCGGGGCTCGGGATGACGAAGCGTGTTACCACTCAGAATACCGATAAATACTTTTCTTGTGCCTCAGTCTCCTGTGTACGCCATCACCTTCTCTGCTTCCTGGGATGTTCGTATTGCCTTCTATTGTAGTAATCCAATCCCCGTTTACACCCTCCACAAAACCACAATGGGCAATTCGCTTTAACGCAGGAAAATAAATTCCAAACACATTACCAGGGGCAGCAGCTTTAACCAATTTGGCAACAGGAAACAAAGCAGGCGACCAGCCTGTTCTGGGAACACTATAACCAGCCTGTTTAAAAACCCATGAAATGAATGCTGCGCAATAAGGATCCCCTTTCTTTAAACCTGCCACAGCTTGATATTCCTCAATGCGCTTGCCATCATTCCTCCCCGTTTCTTCTCTAACCCAAAGTTCAGCCTGAGCAATGGGGATTAGCTTTTTGTACTTTTTTTGAATTGGGCCCGACATAATTCGTTTAATCCGTTCAGTATATAGGTGCCCGGCCCAATATTTTAGCAGATTGCCATTACGCTCATAGCTGCTGCCAATAGTAACAAGGCAAATGATGCCCAGTAAAATCCTAGTTGTTGCCATAATTCCAATTTTCTAAACTGTAATACCATAATACCCATGCCGGGTAAATTCTGTGCGGCCAAAAACCGTTGTAATAACCAGCCCGATAAGGCTACGATTACAATAAAAGTGATGAGCGACATCAATACCAGCAGCACCATATTGCCGGGATTTAGGTAGCCCGCGGTTTCATCAAAACTGAAAACCATTTGTTGCGTAAAAGGCCACAGCAATACCATAATGGTAAGCAATGCTGCAACTTTTAAAGTTTCCAAAATACTTCTTGAGGCGGTTGTTAAGTTCAGGA
>Ga0256874_1000206_pt1 | contig 11978 bp, 14 predicted proteins | sample MC6MC0417MT_FD_190189 | JGI IMG/M metagenome (GOLD analysis project Ga0256874, IMG submission 190189) | Metatranscriptome of enriched soil aggregate microbial communities from Iowa State University, Ames, United States - MC6-MC0417-MT... | ecosystem: Environmental > Terrestrial > Soil >...
GATCGATCTGCAGACCACCGCTGGCGGAATCGAGAAGCGGACGCATGGGCAGGTGATGACCGCGCTCCTCGATGCGGCTGAGATGATCCGGGTCCTGAAGATTATCTTGGACGGGAAGGATTTAAGCTTCCCATGTTTGAACAAGAGTCCCTCTCCGCCGGAACTAAATTAACCGAACTGTCGACCCGCAGTTGATCTTAAGGCGGGCAACCGGTACCGCTTATGCAACCACAAGTGAACGGAGCGATAGCTGTGAATTTCCTTGTTTGGGGAGATCAACCCCTCGCGGATCCCTTTCCATACGGCAATGTTCTCGACATGAATGACGACCACACGGCCATTTTTGCCCGGGTGGAAGAAGGAAAAATCTTGTGGGTGCTCGGCAAGGTAGTTCCGGAAAAGAACTCGATCACGATGCTATCGCATGGAGTGGTAGCGGAGGGGCTAAAAAAACCCTCTGTACATTCTGTCTCTATCGACAACTTCGGCACAGTTATTGTTTTTTACAGTGAAAATTCCGACGGCCAAAAATCCCACTACATCGTCGGGATGATTGAAGTAAACCGGAGAATTCATTGGAATAAGCCGCTTTTATTCAACGACTATAGCATGGCCGGGCAGATACGCAGTGCGCGTCGATCGCCACGAACCGTAGCGGTTTGGTCAGAACACATGACAGCCATGTCAAACATCAACGCGCAGGTCGGAGATCTAGACCGCAGCAACCTGACGATCGAATGGAGCAATGCGAAGAAAGTTGAAGGCGGTGGCTTTCCCACCCTTGGCTTGAATAACTTCGATTACCTTGTTCAGATCCACGCCACTGATTTTCTATTCTCCGATCGTTGGTACTGCCGATCCGGCCGAATTGACTCCGAATCGCACGAGATTTTCTGGAACGAGTCTGAGAAAATCGGCAAGGCCCGGAATTATTACACGATACACCCGGTGTCCCTACTCGACAGCCGGCTCGTGCTGGAGATGCATGCGCAGACGAAGCTTGGCCCCGATATATGGTTCCGTTTCGGAATGATGGACAGCATGGGCAACGTCGCGTGGCAGACGGACGAATGGTCGAATGGCGGACCTGGGGGCTGGGTCGCATTTGCATGCTCAAACGACGGAACCGTGTTGGTCAACAAGGGATCCAGAATGCCTTTCAATCCCGATAGCCTGTGGCTGGCCAAAATTCAGAGTGTGTAAGCACTCAGCACCCGAACGGTCGCGCCACAATCCGTCACCCCAGAAAGCAAAAAGCCGCCCAACCGATTAAGGCTGAGCGGCTGAATTATGTGCGTGTCGTTCTTGTTTTTGACTGATTCTCGACGATGCGGTCAACGCGAAGCGTCATCTGGTCGACGGCGTCCTGGTGCTACAGACTCCCGAGCGTGCCACAAAAAGCCCGCCACGGATTAAGGCAGCGGGCTGAGTGGGATGGTGCGGTGAAGATTTAGCGGTCCTGGATAATCTCTGTTAGAGTGTATCTTGGCCTCGCCTTCCCCACCTGAATGACATCAAACCTGGCCGCCGTGTGGGTGTTTAACCATCGCAGGTTGAGTTCTTCAGCATTTTCGATCTCAGGACCAACCCGACCTTTTATCAGGTCATCAGCGTCGGTCTGGAATTCAAATGACCGACTTTGTGGCAGCACGCCCTTTAACTGGCCAAATAGCATCACTTCGCTCTGTTTAATATTCGCTTCCACGAGCCGATCCGCAGATGCCCGAAGTTGTGCAACGTTCTTGTAACGGAAATAGCTTCCCTCAAACTCCAAGCCGCACCAAGCTTCGTTCTTCACCAGAAAGCCGAGGAAGGCATAGACCTTTCGCACGGCTCTCGGGTGGATCACATCCACGACCTCCGCAACCTCTTCATCACTCCCGTCGGCAGCAACCCTGAAAAGGCGCTGGATGTTTCTGGCTGCCTCTTCGGCGGGGGTCGGCTCCTCCTGGTCATTACCCAGACTCCCCGACGGCAATTCAAATTCGAACCCGAAAGATCCAATAGCAGTCCCTGTGATGAGGAGCGAACCACCATTTCTCTTCGGAATGGGACCCATATACTTAAGGTCCTCCGACAAGCCCGCGGAGACTGCACTGAAGGCGTCAGAAAACGCCGATGCAGCGCGTGCCCCGAAGTTCGCAACAATACCGTGGCTGCCGTCGACCGGTTTTCCACGAAAAACCAACTTCAATTTCTCTCGGTGTGAAACAGGCGGCAAATGGTCAAGCGCTTCCCGAGCAACCGCGAGGCGTCGCTCAAAGGTCATCCGTTCGATCACAGCGTGTGCCGGAATCTCCTTCAAGATAGATTCTAACTCGGTGATTTCTGACCGCAGAACAGCGACTTCCGTACTCATTGCTCGCCTCCTTCCTGCGGCGGTTCAAGGGCCTCCAAAGCATCAGCTTCGCTCGGATCGGTTAGCATGAGTTGCGCGAACCCCTTCCACAGCCCGTCTCGTCGATGCGACCACATACTATACCAGTATGTCACTGCACGGAGGTGGTGAGCATCCATCATGCCACCAATCGGGAAGAAATATGAATCTACTCTGAAGTTATCCTTTACGTGGGCATGATCGAATAGATTTGGATTGGCGTTCAATAAATCCACTTCAGTTACGCCTGCAGGCATGTGGAAGAAGGTTACGACATCTACGTCGCGCGGGGAGCGATCTTCCAGGTTTTCAACGTCCTCAAGAAAGCTACCATCGACCCATTGAACGCCGTTTGTTATGCCTATGTTCGACAACGCACTGCGAAACTGCAGCAGCCCACGCAAAATCTCCCTACGTTCATCGCTGAAGTTAAACCGTTCCACGAGTTGTAGGGTCGAAATCTCATATGGAGACCTTCTAGGGTCGGCGCCGGCTACAGATGGCAGAATAGGTGGGACAACGCCTGCGACATTCCAATCAGGGAGCATTTTTACCTCGAAACCCGGTTGTATTTAAAGAGCTACACAACACACAATCGATTCTCAAGGCAACTATTCGGTTAGGGGTGCCGCTCACCCTCCCCTTGTCGTCCGCGGCTTCGCCTGATTCTCGACGATGCGATCGACGCGCAACGTCATGTTGTCTACGGCATCTTTGACGCCGCTGATCGACGCGAGGATTTGTTCGGTGGTTTCGCGCAGCCCCTGCTTAGAAACGTAGTGCTCGGCAACACGCAGTTTGAACCCGGCCAAATCGTCCGCGACTTTTCCAGCCTTATCTTCCGCGATCTTCACCTTGCCCTCGATGCGCCACCAGATGCCGGCCACGAAGCCAAGCAGGCCGACGAAGAACGACACAGCGCCCATAATCTCGGCGCCGGTCATTTCGTCACCTGCCCCTGCAAAGCCGCATCACGGTCAGCGTAGAATTCAACCAGCGCCAGGTGCCGGCGAATGCATGTCAGCAGCCGCTGGCGATCGGTTCGCCAAAGTCGCTCGACCTCAGCCTGCGTCAGCCCCTTGTCGCCCAAGCTCACCGGGCCGGTGCACTTCTGCACGAGCGCACTTTCAGGAGCGGCGAGCACCGGCTGCCGCAGGAGGTATCTATCGGATTTGGTTAATCCGGCGCACGCTGGGAGCACCAAGCACAGGCTTGCCAGCATCAGGATCTTGGCTAGCTTCACGCTCCAGCTCCTCAATTTGATCTTGTAGGGATTGGTTCTCTGCCTGCATCTGGGCAATGCGGAGCGCCTCGCGCTGCTTGGCGAGGTCGTTGGCGACGGCCTGGCGCTCGGACTCCTTGTCGGCCGCATCCTTGTATTCGGCATGGATGCGCTCGATCTTGAGCGTGTATTCCATGACGGCGCGGTCATAGCCTCGGCCGTCGATCCAGAAATAGGCGGCCACGAGAACCAAAGCGGCGGCGAGCCACTTGGCTGCTGGGCGCAGAAGGAGCGCGATCATTTCAGACCCTCGAGGCAAAGCTCGAGCTCGCCGATGCGGTTGGCGTCACCGAATTCGCGCCGCAGCTTCAGGCCGCGCACGACCTTTCCGCCAGCGCGATTGAACCGCGTCACCGCCTCGCACGAACCGCGGTGATCGCCGGCCTTGGCTAGCCGTGCTGCCGTGGAATTGCAGATGGCGCCGACGCCCACGTTGTAGGATGCCGAGAGTAGCGAAGCCTGAAGGCTAAGCGGCAAGCCGGTATAGCCGGCGATGCATTTTGTCAGCGGCCGGTAGAAGTCGTTCTCGACGCGCCGCAGTAGCATCGCGTCGCATTCGGCGTTGGTCTTGACCATGCCAGGCTTCACGCCCTTGGTCTCGCCGTCGCAGATCGTCCAGACGCCGACGATGTCGCGGTAGGCGGTTAGCTCTCGCCCCTCCCACGGCTGGATAAGCGCCGTGATCGCGAGCGCAACAGCACCCGCCGCGCCTGCCAGCGCCTTGGCGGCTCGTTTGCTCATTGATGTCTCCTGTGGTGGTTATTGACCGCTGGTCGGGCCGCCAATGGGCGCCTGCGCGACAAAGCGGGCGATCAGCGCTGCGGCCGTGGTGAGTGCCGACATCGCCGCGAAGATGCCGGTGGGCATCTGGTATTCAAAAAATGGAAGCGCCACCTCCGCACCAGACAGCAGCGCGGCAAGCAGCATCAGGCGGATGCTCCACGCATGGCGAAGCACCAGCCTCCAATTCGAAACGGGGGTGAACATCGCTTTTCCTTGTGGGAATCGGGTAAAACGCAGGTTTGCGTGATCGTCGACTGATCGACTCGCGGTTGCTGTCCTGCTCTCATGTTCGCCGTCGGCAAATCAGGAGATCTGAACATGCAAAACGATGAACTAGCCCAAGCCTACCGGCGAATTGAGAAGCTGGAAGCGCGACTTGAGCAGCTAGAAGCTGCGCAGAATCGTGATCAATCAGACTTCTTTCACCTAGCACTGATGCGCTTGGCAAATCAGGATATGATCCGCGGCCTTTTTCATACCGAAATTCTAAGAGAAAACGGGCTACTTGAAAAAGCTTACTTGCCGGGTATCGAGAACAAGGCGAAATCAATCTATGTCGACGATCCCGGCTACAACTTGAATACCCGATTGGCGGATCTGAATCTTCAGGCGGTCATGAGTGAAATCCGGGGCGAGTATCAGACGGCCGACGACTTCAATCAAAACCTCAGAGAGGCGGATTGATCGGCAACCCGCGACGCGTGGCCTCATCCACCGCGATCGGGATCCATTTCTCATGGAGGCGGCGCGGCCCATTGTCGGGATAGTTGCGGATCTCCGCAATTACCTCGCCGTCTGCCCAGTTGCGCACAGCAGCGTCAATCTCGCTGCTGTGCCGATGGTTCAGTGATTTTTGCATTTTTTCCTTTCTGCTCTCCACGCGTCGGGAAGCTCTGCTTACGGCCTGAAATCTGGGATCCTAAAATGACATCCACCAGACTTGCCGGCCCTCAGGCCAAAATTGCTCGTGCGATAGTCCACATCGAATCCCTGAGGCGGTTGGAGAAAGAGTTTTGGGAAAAGACCAGCTCGCGATACGAGTTTTTTGAGGAGTTTGATGAGGAACTGGACTCGCGATGCCTCAAGGTTCGTTTGCAAGGCCGTATTGATGATGAGTTCTATCTGATAGCCGGCGAAGCCATTTATCAGTTGCGATCGGCGCTTGATCAGACCGCAATTGAAATGGCTCGCCGAACGACTCCGGCACCTAGCCTCAAGGGCATCTACTTCCCAAGCGGGAAAACCAAAGACGACTATGAGAAGAACATTTCCACCCGTCTCAAAGGGGTGGACGCGAAGCTGCAGCAGGCGGTCAAAACGCTAGCGGTGTTCAACGGTGGTAACACCGCTCTCTATTCTGTCTTCCCACTGGCAAACATTGACAAGCACATGACCCTTCTCGCTGTAGGGCAATTAGGGCATATCTCACATGCCTCGGATATGCACATTGTTGGTGACGAGGTCGCCCTCTACGTTGGAGGCAAAGGCGACCTAGGTAGAGGCATCGTGTTCTTTGTACTCGGCGCTGAAGGCGTCGTGCACAACCCCGGAACCCTAAAGCTGGCTGGCAAAATCGTTCTGGGGGAAGCTGGCGACTATGATGGTCGCCCGCTTATCGAGTTGCTGGAAGAGATGGCGTCGGCAACACGATCTGCAATCCGAAGAATGAGATCCGCTATGTCAGCGGGCGGATTCTAAGAGCAGCCTAGGCCACGTTCGCCACCCAACACGCGAGCGCTTCGGCCGCCTGCTCACGCGCTGCGGCCAGGCCGTCTGCGCCGAGGTGGATTGTATCCGCCAGCGGCGCCGCCTTGACGCCCGTCGCTGTGTCCGCGGCCACGTCCATGTACCAGCCGGCCGTCGGGCTCTGATGCGCCCACACCGGGATGATGTGCACATTGGCGTCGCCGAGTTGGCGGATATACTTGATGCCTGCGCGTATGGCGGCAGCCCAGATCGCGGCGGCCTCGTCGCTGTCCCAGGCGCGCGGCCGCGTCGGCATCCACCAACCGATTTTTACGCCAGCGCCCCATGCAGCGCGGATCTGCGCGATCATCACCCGCAGCCCATCGGTCACGTCTGCCACAAGGCTCGTCAGGCTTCCGCCCTGCTCGATCGCGTCATTCGTACCGACGCCGACGACGACGACGTGCGGCGCGGCCTGGCTCGTCTGGGTGGCATAATATGCGGGATCGAAGACGTAACCGTTGTAGGCGATCTGGCTCGGACCGCTCGAAGCGTCGCCGCCGGTCGCGGTGCGCAGGAACGGGTTTAGCGGCAACCGCGTCGCCTTGTTCGCCGCCAGATAAGCGGGCCAGTTCGTGACCGGCGCCGCCTCCCCGTCGATCCGCTTGTAGATGAAGTCGGTGAAGGCCCATCCTTCCCGCCCCTCGCCCAATGGACCGGATTCGTCGGACTGGATCTCGGTTCCCGCAGCCGTCGCCATGGTGCCGATAAAGGTCGGCGTCAGTCCAAAGGCCGTCAGGCGCGCGCTCACCTTTTCCAGCATGCGCCGGTTGGTGAGGCTGTCGCCGATGGCAAGGATGCGCGGCGACGCCGCGTACGGTATCGTCTTCTTGCTCACCGACAGATCGGCACGCTGGCGCACGCCCACGCCCTGCCCCGCACCACGAGTGCGCATGTCGATGCGAACCGATGCGCCAAGCTTTGCCGGGTCGACCGCAATCGCTCCAAGACCGGCGCGGGCATGCGGCAGCAGATCAGCGCCGACAGTGAACAACTCGCCCTCAAGTGCCTTTCCATCCCGCTTGTGCGCGATCAGGTTCGGCAGGTAGATCGAGGTTTCGCGGCCGTTCACCAGATAGAGAGAAGGCCCGAGCATCGGCGTATCGAGCGCCGGGTCCGGACCGTGGTCGCTGCGCATGATCCACTTCGCAACTGGCCCAACGGCAACCTGCCCGCCAACGATTTGACAATCCTTGTTGGATCCCTGGTTGGTGCCGATCAGGAAGCTTGTCGCCTGCTGGCCGGCGCCTATCGTCACCCGGAACTGATAAATCCGCACGGTCGAGGAAACGATCTTTTCGAGAAACGCGGTCGCGGTCCCAGCGGTCGGGCCATTGGAATGGCGTGGATAGAGCTGCGGGTCGCCGAACTGGCTCGTCGGGCTGTAGATCACCACGCGACCGAACATCTGGTCGCCTGCCTTCGTCTCCTCCGGCAAATCGCCGCCATAGAAGAGTTGCGGATTTATGGGCGAGACAACGGCCCGCGTGAAGCCGAGCGCCTGGAGGTTCGCATGCGCGTCGACGACGCTGGCGCCACCGGCCGGAGACGTAAAGAGCCAAGCGCAGTCCGGATACTTGCCCGCGGCAAAGACGTTCCTGCTCGCCCCCGTAGGTGTGTCACCCACGGCCGGATAGCTCGACGTGAATACCCCGTTGATCGAATAGCCAAGCTGGATCAGTCCCGCCGTGTCGACTTTCGGAGACCCCTCGTTGTTGACAGTGACAATCGGATTCGTGACGCCGATCTTCGTAAGGTCGAGATAATAGAACCTGACGTTGAGATCGCTGGTCTGCAGGTCGGCTTCCCAGTATTTAGACCCGTCGGCCGGCGAGGTTGCGCTGTTTTCGTCGACCGACCAGAAGATTGTCTCGGGGAACAGGACCTTGCCGCCGTCGACCGCGATCTCCAGTCGCTGCAACGGCCTCTGATCCGCGCGTGCAGTGAGGTTAGTCGTATCCGGGTCCGGCAGCGGGCCAGCGTAAGTCCACGAGCCAGAGCCGTAAGGTCCCGACTTGATGTAAACACCCCGATTGCCGACCGTGGCGTCTCCGTAAACACGCGCTTCCGTCCCCAGTGCGTAGTTCAGGTCAGCGTCCATCGCCGCTTTCGTGGCGAATGAAGCCCACTTGCCCTCAGCAGAAATTGTTAGGGCGTCGAATTCCCTTTGAATGGTCTCTCCTACTTCACGAATGACGCTCTTCTCAGGCCAGTACGGGGATGACGTCGGCCCATCCTGCCAAGCGGCGCCGAATGCACCTACGATTTCATTTGCCATCTTTACCTCATGGAAAATCTGCTCCGGCCTGAGTGACCTGAGACAATTGCAGTAGTTTTGGGGAAGGTCAGATTACGGTGACGCTGATCGGCCCACTGATGGGCCCGGCGACGCCCGACCCGTTGAACGGCACGGCGTAGTAGTCCCACACGCCTTGCGGCGCGCAGGTTGCCGTCTCCTCATAGAGAGAGAGATTATCAAGTGAGGCCGCGAGCGATGGGCCAGCAACGAAACCGAAGGCATTGTTGCCAGATGCTGCTTGAACCCGATCGAGGAAGGTTCCGTTCGAAACCCGCGTCGCCCCATCCATGTTGGTGCCACCGGTCAGGCGAGGCGTGACGTCACCACCAGCGAAACTCGAGACCGTGTAGCCCCAGCGATAGTATTTGCCGCTCGTGACCGAGACCAATTGATCGAGACTGGACGAAGAGCCGGCAACATGGCTTGCAAAACCGCCTGAGATCGACCAGCCAGCGCCGATAAACCACCCCGCAGAACTTGCGAAATCTCCATTCGAAATCAGCGTCGAGCGTGTCGCGTCCCCGTCGGTGTAGGTGTACGAGGACGAAGCCCCAACCGACAGTGTGGTGATCGGCGCATCGACGGCAGTGTTCAGACCGGAGCCAGTCGCCTTGCGATACAGTTTCACACTCTTGACGTGACTGTCGTTCGGCGTCGTCAGGCTGAGGACTGCATTGCCCAAGTGAGGAGCCGCAGCGGTCTGGGTAAACGACGTTAGGGCTGCCGGCGCCACAGGATCTGACGTTGATGTCACAGTCTCTGTTACCGACCAGTTCGAATATCGTCGGTTTGAAGCGATAAAGGCAGCCTGCACGTCCAACACCTTATCGGTCGGCACATTCCCCGTAGAGAGGTCAACGTAACCCCCAGACGGTTCAGCATTTGGATTTGGCTGCTCCACCCATGCGCCAGGCGTTCCCAAGCCATCGGCATTGGCCACTCGGTACCGAACAACAGGCGTTAGGCTGCCGTCTTCCGGATCAATGATGACGACGCGGATATAAACGCTGCCGCTATTGGCTTTGGCCTGAATCAGGTTGATCACCGGCGTCGGGATGTTGGCGGCGTTGGCTGCCGGCGGTACCGGTGGCTGCTGGCCCTCTTCCGTCGCTGGATTCCAAGCGTCGATCCCCTCTGGGTGTTCGATGAAATCCATCGAGAAACCGCCCTTTGTGAGGGCGAGGATGGATCTACGGTTTTCGACCAGCTTCCCGTTAAGCGTTGACAAGCGCCGTGGCGTTTCCAGCCTGATCCAACGAGCATAGACGCCGTTAATCCCTGAAAGACGGATGTCGAGACTGCCCTTGACCTTTTGCCGCTGGCGCACCCAATCGCGCTTCCCCAGCCGGCGGGCTTGCCGCCACTGATGGCACCACTCGTAGCTGCCCTCCATCGTGAGGACACGCCCTGCCGCAATTTGTGCGGCGGTGTCTTCGAAGAAGTCTGTGTCGCAGCTCGTGTAGTTCGTTGCCGGATAGGTGAACTTCGGAACGAAACGGTTGCACTCGTCCTCAAAGAGAACGTCGTACTGAATGTTGTGCCCGACGATGTCGGCATCCGTCAGCGTGACGCACCGACTTTCACGGAACTTGCCCACGGTAAGGATGCGCGCGCCATCGCCTCGAGCGACGAGATGGCCATCGCATGTCGACAACATGGCATTCAATCCGGACTTCGGCCCGTTTTCGGTCGAGTCCCACCCGTTGCACTGATACCGCTTCTCGGTTCCGCCACCGGCGAGAGGGACGTCTTCGTCGCAGATGTCGGCCTCTTCTTTCCATAGGTCGATGACTGGCAGCAGCGCTTTCGCGTAGTCCAGACCGAAGCCGAATTCGTTAAAGCACAGATGCCAGGCGATGATGACTGCGGCGTTGCGGGTCCAAGTCCAAGTCGCCGGATTGGCCGGGTTTTGCGCCGGGTCACGGAAATCCCAGCAGTAAGCTCCGTCAATTTCTACCGACGGTGACGGCGCTCCATAGGGGAAGGCAGTCTGCTGGTCTTGAGCGTCCGCATTATGCGCGCGCATCGCCAGCGACGCTTGGCCGTCCCCCCGGTGATCGTTCGTCCAGATGCCGTCAGCGCCGAGAGCAGAGACGAGCTCCGAATATGGCGTCTCCGGATTGGCGCCGAGGCGAGTGTAAAGGCGGACATTTGCCGCTCCCGCGCCGTACCGTCCGCCAGTGGTGAGCGGCGTCACGACGTTGTCGACGACCGTCACCTCGTCATCGTTCAGGTAGAACCGGTTAAACGACTTGATTTTGTGGCCGGCGATCGCCTGTACAGAATACAGATTCGAGCCCTTCGCCTCCCACATCATGCGAGCGCCGGCGACGCGGGTTCGTCCGACAGCATAGACGCGGAAAGGAATTGCCTGGTTAAGCGGCGACCGCCCGTCTTCCGGCTTCGGCGGCTTAGGAGTCTGTGCCAGCGCCTGAAGACCGATCGAGATCGCGGTCGTCGCGATGGCGGACGCGATCGAGGCATACGAGATCGACGCAATCCCTATGTTAATGCCGCCAGTACCGAGGACAGCCGTGAAGATCGGCGTGAAGATCGGATCGAAAAGAACTTGGCTATAAAGCGAAGTCGAATGCCCCAAGCCATAGCGCTGCAGCATCATGCGATGGTGTAAGCTCACCCCGTAAACCTCCATGCCGCAACGTGATTTAGCCTCTTGGCTACGACACCAGATGGCCCAAGAACGGCCCATAGCGGCCCGAACCTAATTGCGCAGATCTCACTGATTTCGTGCCCAACTCCGGCTGGGGCCGTGACTACGCCGACATCGCCGTCTTCGGGATGTTGGATGCGCCTGAAGCCGAGTGGCTCAAGCGCCTTGGCTGCGAAGGCTGTCGTGCCGCCCGCGCGGGCGAGAATGGCTCTGGCGCCTTCTGCCGATGCATAGGTGCCGCGGTAGCTTTCAGCCGGATCGATGCCGGTCCTTTCCTGCAGCCACGTGGCGCAGAAGGTCGTGCAATCGTCGCCGCCTACGCCGCCCCATCGGAAGCGATGCGGCAGAGCCAGAAACTCGCGCAATGTCATGGAATGCCTCGGCTAGAAGTTTGGCCAGACTGGCTGGACGCCTCTGGCGAGACGGCTGACACCGTCGCAGAACTTGTCGGTGGGCGAGAACGCTTTCTGGTGTGGTGAGGACCATGTGGAACGAGCGCCGCGGGAGCGTGTTGATTCCCCGGCGACCACAGCAAGCGACAGCGTGAGCCTCACGGTTTCACCGCTTGGAACAGCCGGTGATTGCTCGCCGACGTGAGACGCGGTGCCAACCCAGATGGGGATAATATCGCTCATGGGCTGGAAGTATTGGTCCAGCGTCGTGATGCCCATATGGACTGAGGCTCCGCGGACTGCCGGAAGGCTTTCGATCGTCTTGGTGGCGGTCTGTGGATCAATCCCCGACAAAGTGAACTCAACGCTGTCGGCCGTGCCGTTTACGAGCACCTCCAGCGTCGGAACGCCAACAAGCATCCCGCCAC
>Ga0256874_1000209_pt1 | contig 11885 bp, 8 predicted proteins | sample MC6MC0417MT_FD_190189 | JGI IMG/M metagenome (GOLD analysis project Ga0256874, IMG submission 190189) | Metatranscriptome of enriched soil aggregate microbial communities from Iowa State University, Ames, United States - MC6-MC0417-MT... | ecosystem: Environmental > Terrestrial > Soil >...
GGCGATGAACGGGATGATCATGATCGAGAGGATCAGGCCGGCGGTGAAGATGCCGATACCGAACGGTGGGCCCGCAAACAGCCCGCCGATGATGGGAAGATTGCCCAACGTCGCGATCAGGAACGGCTGCACGTACTGCTGGAACACCGGCACGAAGACGAACAGGCCCCACATGCCGTAAATGATGGACGGGATGGCCGCCAGCATTTCGATGGCGGTGCCCAGCGGGCGGCGCAGCCAGGTCGGAGAGAGTTCGGTCAGGAAGATGGCGATGCCGAAGGACACCGGCACGGCGATGATCAGTGCGATCGCGGACGTCAGCAACGTGCCGATGATCGGCACGACGGCGCCGTAATTGGAGTTGACCGGGTCCCAGTCATTGAGCCACAGGAACGACAGGCCATATTTGGCCAGCGATTCGCGGCTGCCGTAGATGAGGGAGATGAGAATCGCCGCCAGAAGAATGAACACCAGGAAGGCGAACAGGCGGGTCAGATTCTTGAACAGCGCATCCATCAGCGCGTTTTTTGTTTGCTTCATAGGCGAAGGCGTGCCGGTAGTCACGGAATCCGCCACGCTGGGCGGAAGCGGCACACTATTATCCATTACCGCGCTCATGGATGGACTTTCCTTAGGAAACCTGGGGGAACAGCAGAGAGGTCGATTTACAAGCGGCGGCCCCGCCCGCCATCAGGCGTCGGGGCCGCTCGGTACTGATTTACTTCCAGACAGCCTGGCCGTCAGCGGACTTCACTTCGCCCCAGGCGGCGCGGATTTCCTTGGTCACGGCTTCCGGCAGCGGCACGTAGTCCATGGCTTCAGCCGACTTGGCGCCGTTCTTGAAGGCCCAGTCGAAGAAGTCCAGCACAGCCTTGCCCTGAACCGGCTTGTCTTGCGACTTGTGGATCAGGATGAAGGTGGCGGCGGTGACGGGCCACGAATCGGCGCCCGGCTCGTCGGTCAAGACCACGCCCATGCCCGGCGCGCTCTTCCAGTCGGCGTTGGCGGCCGCGGCGGCGAAAGCCTTTTGCTCGGGCTGGACGAACTTGCCGTCCTTGTTCTGCAGTTGCGTCCAGGCCAGCTTGTTCTGCTTGGCGTAGGCGTATTCGACGTAGCCGATCGAGTTCTTCAGCTGGCCGACGTAGGCGGCGACGCCTTCGTTGCCCTTGCCGCCCTGACCGGTGGGCCACTTGACGGCCTTGCCTTCACCGACTTGCGACTTCCACTCCGGCGACACCTTGGACAGGTAGTTCGTCCAGCCGAAGGTGGTGCCCGAGCCGTCCGAACGGTGCACGACGATGATGTCGGCCGAGGGCAGCTTGACGTCGGGGTTCAGCGCCTTCAGCGCAGCGTCGTCCCACTTCTTGATCTTGCCCAGGAAGATGTCGGCCAGGACCTTGCCCGACAGCTTCAGCTTGCCCGGCTCGACGCCGTCGACGTTCACGACGGCGACAGTGCCGCCGATCACGGCGGGGAATTGCAGCAGGCCGTGCTTTTCCAGGTCGGCAGCCTTCATCGGGTCATCCGAGGCGCCGAAGTCGACCGTCTTTGCAATGATCTGCTGTTGACCGCCGCCCGAACCGATGGACTGGTAGTTGACCGCGTTGTTGGTCGCAGCCTTGTAGTCGGACGCCCACTTGGCGTAGATCGGGTACGGGAACGATGCGCCGGCGCCGGTGACGTTGGCGGCCTGGACGGCAAAAACGGCGGCGCTCAGCGCGACGCCCACGGAAACTTGCTTGAAGACACGTTTGAACATCTGGGTTCCTTCTGTGCTCGTTAAAGGAGTCTTGGCAGGCTTTTTAGCTGCCTGTCTTTCAGCGACCCTCGCATCTTAGGTACCCAACGTGACAAGACCATGACAGTCACAAACTGTTCATGCAGATGTTCGATGCGGCATAAAAACCACGGCCGCGGGGCAGTTGCCGGGCGGCCGTAAGGCTAAGACAAGATTAAAGGGACAAACCCTATTTCGGCCCTGGTCGTTCAGACGCCCAGCTTCTGCATCAGGAACTGGTGCAGGTTGTAGGGCTCGCGGCGGCTCTTGACGCGCGCGTAGTCGCCGCTGGGTTGCTGCTGCCAGGCAAGCTGGTTGTCGCGCAGCGCGTACGTGAAGGCTTCGTCGATGACGCGCTTCTTGAGCGTCTTGTCATAGATCGGGAACGCGATCTCGACGCGGCGGAAGAAGTTGCGGTCCATCCAGTCGGCGGACGACAGGTACACGGTCTCTTCGCCGTCGGCGTAGAAATAGAAGACGCGGGAATGCTCCAGGAAGCGGCCCACGATGGAGCGCACACGGATGTTTTCCGACAGCCCCGGCACCCCGGCGCGCAAGGCGCAGACACCCCGCACGATCAGGTCGATCTTCACGCCCGCCTGGCTGGCCTTGTAAAGCTCGGCGATGATCTGCTCTTCCAGAAGCGAATTCATCTTGGCCATGATGCGCGACCGTTTGCCCGCCTTGGCGGCGCGCGCCTCGGCGCGGATCAACGACACCATGCCTTCGTGCAGGGTGAACGGCGACTGCATCAGCGATTTGAGCGCGCGGCGCGCACCCAGGCCGGTCAACTGCGCGAACACCTTGTCCATGTCCTCGCACAGCTTCGGGTCCGCCGTCAGCAGCCCGAAATCGGTGTACAGGCGCGCCGTGCGCGGGTGGTAATTGCCGGTGCCCAAGTGGGCATAGCGGCGCAGACGGCCCTTTTCCCGGCGCAGCACCACCGCCATCTTGGCGTGCGTCTTGTGCGCCACTACGCCATAGACGACGTGCGCCCCCACCTCTTCCAGCTTGGAGGCCCAGTTGATGTTGGTCTGTTCGTCAAAGCGCGCCATCAGCTCCACCACCACCGTCACTTCCTTGCCGGCGCGCGCGGCCGCCAGCAGGATCTTCATCAGCTCGGAGTCCTCGCCGGTGCGGTAGATGGTCTGCTTGATGGCCATCACGTCCGGATCCAGCGCGGCGGCAGTCAGGAAGTCGATGACAGGCTGGAACGACTGATAGGGATGGTGCAGCAGGCGGTCGCACTCGGCCACTGCCTCAAAGAGTTCCGCGGGCTTGTCGCCGACGCGGTCAAAGGGCGCGGGCACGGGCGCGCGGTAGTCGGGAAACAACAGGTCCGGGCGCGCCGCGGAATTGCACAGCTGCATGAGCCGCGACAGGTTCACCGGGCCGGGCACGCGATAGGTGTCGTCGGCCTTGAGCGAAAACTCGCGCTGCAGGAAGGTTTCCAGTTCGACGGGCGTCAGCTTGTCGATCTCAAGGCGGACGGCGGCGCCGAAGTTGCGCTGCGACAGCTCGCCCTGCAGCGCATGGCGCAGGTTGGTGACTTCTTCCTCGTCCACGAAGAGGTCGCTGTTGCGCGTGACGCGCCACTGGTAGCAACCCAGCATCTCCAGGCCCGGGAACAGCTCGCCCACGAACGCGCGCAGGAGGGAAGTCAGGAGGATGTAGCCCTCGGGTTGGCCAGAGAGCTCCTGCGGCATCTTGATCAGGCGCGGCAGCGCGCGGGGCGCCTGGACGATGGCGATGGACGCCTGACGGCCGAACGCGTCAGCGCCGGCCAGCGACACGATGAAATTCAGGCTCTTGTTGTAGACGCGCGGAAACGGATGCGCCGGGTCCAGCCCGATGGGGGTCAACAGCGGCATCACGTCACGGTGGAACACGTCGCGCGCCCATTCCTGCTGCTCCGGATTCCATTCGGAAGCGTGATGCAGCGCGATGCCCTCCTTGTGCATGGCGGGCAGGATCTGATCGTTGAGCAGGTTGTACTGGCGGTTCACTAGTTCGTGCACCGCCTGCTGGACGCATTCGAATGCCTCGTCGGGCGTCATGCCGTCCGGGCCGACCAGATTGGGCGACTGGCGCTGCTGCTCTTTCAGGCTGGAGATCCGGATCTCGAAGAACTCGTCCAGGTTGGAACTGACGATGCACACGTAGCGCAGCCTTTCCAGCAGCGGCGTCTTGGGGTTTTCCGCCATCGCCAGCACGCGTTCATTGAACTTGAGCAGCGACAATTCGCGATTCATGAGCAGAGGCTCGCCTGGCGGACGTGTGGGCATACCGGATTCCATACGAAAAGAGAGCGTGAAGTTTTACTGCAAACAGGTGACGGTTCTATGACAGCGCCCAATCGCTAAGGGTACGTCAAATGCGGGACATATGGCGCACCGGACAATGGCTTCCAAGCCTCTGTTCCGTAAGCAAAAACCCGTATCCGGCGGCGTTGTCACATGGGGTCCTTATAATCGGTCCACCTCACAGCCAATATTACGAGCCGCATGGATCAACTTCTGGCCGCGGTGGACCTCGGGTCCAACAGCTTTCGCCTCTCCATCGGACGCATCGTTCAGCAGGACGGTACGCCCCAGATCTACCAGATCGACCGCCTCAAGGAAACCGTCCGGCTCGCCGCCGGTCTGGACGCCGAAAAACGGCTTGGCGACGCCGCCATCGACCGCGCCATTGCCGTCCTGGAACGCTTCGGCGAACGCCTGCGCAGTTTCCACCCCAACCGGGTCCGTGCGGTTGCCACCAACACGTTCCGCGTCGCCCGCAACACCAAAGATTTTTTGCCCCGGGCCGAAGCCGCATTGGGCTTTCCCATTGAAGTCATCGCCGGCCGCGAAGAGGCCCGCCTGATCTTCACGGGCGTGGCCCACACCCTGCCCCCTTCGCCCAACAAGCGCCTGGTCATCGACATCGGCGGCGGTTCTACCGAAGTCATCATCGGCAAGGGCCACGAACCGGGCCTGATGTCCTCGCTCTATATGGGCTGCGTCAGCTACAGCCGCCAGTTCTTCTCGGACGGCGTGGTGGATGCGCACCAGATGAAGCAGGCCGAGCTGGCCGCGCGCCGCGAAATCGAAGTCATCGCCAAGCAGTACCGCAAGATGGGCTGGAAGGAAGCCTATGGCTCCTCCGGCACCGCCAAGGCGCTCTTTGCGATCCTGACCGAAGGCGGCTATTCCGACCGCGGCATCACGCGCTCGGGCCTGACCAAGCTGAAGGACCGTCTCATCCGCTCGGGCCGCGTCATTCCGTCCGAGCTTCCCGGCATCAAGATCGAACGCGCCGACGTGCTGCCCGGCGGGCTGGCCATCATGAGCGCGCTGTTCGACGAGCTGGGCATCGATGTCATGCACACCGGCGACGGCGCACTGCGCCTGGGCGTGTTGTACGACCTGCTGGGCCGTGACGACGAGCACGACAAGCGCGACGAATCGGTACGCCAGTTCGTCAAGCGCTATCACGTGGACGTGAACCAGGCGCGCCGCGTTCGCCACGCAGCCCTCAGCCTGTTCGACGCCATGTTCCCCGAAGGCCAGGAGCGCGCCGAGCTGCGTCCCGCACTGGGCTGGGCGGCCGATCTGCACGAAGTGGGCCTGTCGATTGCCCACAACGCGTATCACAAGCACACCGCCTACGTGCTGGAAAACGCCGACATGCCGGGCTTTTCACGCGCCGACCAGCAACTGCTGGCCTTGCTGGCGCTGGGACACCAGGGCAAGCTGGCCAAGGTGGAACCGCTGGTGCGCACGCGCCCGCAATGGAAGGCCATCCTGGCGCTGCGTCTGGCGGTGTTGCTGTTCCGCCGCCGCGGCGAGATCGAGCCCCTGCCCCTCACCGCGTCGGTCCGCGACAATTCCATCGTGGTGCGCGTCAACCGCGAATGGCTGGCCGAACACCCCCTCAGCGACTTCACGCTGCGCGCGGAAGAAGCCGAGTGGAACAAGGTCGGGTTTTCGTTCGAACTGCTGGAGTTCTAAAAATCAAGAACGGGGCGGCGCGGCCGCCCCGGCTGATCAGAATGGCGAGAGATCGGTTTCCCGATCCAGCCGCCTGAGTTCCATGCGCAGCGGCCGTGTGGCCCGCCGGATCAGTCTGATTGTCATTCGGCGGAACAGGCGGCGCATGATGGATGGGGTCTAGCGCTGGGTAGCGATGATGGCCGGCTGGTCCAGGCCGAAGTGGCGACGGTAGCGCTCGTCCATGCGCTCCATCTTCAAGAGCACCGGGAAGTCGGCGGCGTTGAAATCCGGATCCCATGCCGGTTCGCCGCATACCTTGGCGCCCAGCTTCAGATAGCCCTTGATCAGCGGCGGCACGCGCGCCGGCAAGGTGCTGTTGAGCTTTTCGACCGGGTAGCGGTGCAGCGGCGTGACGCGCGGCTCGTTGCCCTGCGGCATCTGCTTGGCCACCGTACGCCACACTTCCGCTGCGCTGACGCCGTCATCGCGCAGGCTGACGCTGGCGCAACCGAGCACGTATTCGTAACCGCCGCGGCGCAGGTATTCCGCCAGGCCGGACCACAGCAGCATGATGACCGCGCCGCCACGGTAATCGGCGTGGGTGCAGGAGCGGCCGACTTCAACGACTTCGTCGCGGATGGCGCCCAGGCCCGACAGGTCGAATTCCGACTGCGAGTAATAGCCGCCGGCTTCGCGCGCTTTTTCGGGGGTCAGGATCCGATAGGTGCCAACGACTCGGTCGGTGTCGAGTTCGCGGACCATCAGGTGTTCACAGAACGGATCGAAGCGGTCTTGCTCGATGCCATCTTGCGCATCGGGGAAGACGACACCCATGTCTTCGGTGAAGACCTCATAGCGCAGGCGTTGGATCTGCTCTATTTCTTCGGCGGTACGCGCCAGGCCGACAGCCAGGACCTTCGGGGCCGAGCCCGTCCAGGGTTCTGCGTTACTGCGGCTCGGATTGATGCGTGCTAATTCCAGCATTGCGCGAAGCTCCTAGAGAGTCCAGCCAGTGTGGACGCCCTGTATGTCAATGACTTGACCAATATGTTACGTGACTATGACGCTTAGACCGGCATCGAAAACTCAAACAACAAAAGGCCACGCGACGATTTCGACGCGTGGCCCACATATTAAATCGAAACTCAGGGTTTACCCCAGGCTTGCCGCAAGCTTCTCTGCAGAATTGGTCGCCAGCGCCTCATCTTCGGCCTCAACCATCAGGCGCAGCTTGGGTTCCGTCCCCGAAGCGCGGATCAGGATCCGGCCCCGGCCGTCCAGCTCTGCCTCGACGGCCTGGCGCGCGGCGGTCAGACCGGCATGCGTCTTCCAGTCCAGGCCCGGCGTCAGCGGCACGTTGATCATCTTTTGCGGATACATGCGCAGGTCGCTGACCCAGTCGCCAAGCGTGGTGGAATTGCGACGCAGCGCGGTCAAGACCTGCAGCGCCGCCACGATGCCGTCGCCGGTGGAGTGGCAATCCAGGCACAGCAGATGGCCGGAGCTTTCGCCACCGTACAGCCAGCCGCGCGATTGCATCTGTTCCAGCACATAGCGGTCGCCCACGTTCGCGCGGTCAAAGCCCACGCCCAGGCGCTTCATTTCGCGCTCGAAGCCAAAGTTGGTCATCAGCGTGCCGACCACGCCCTCGACCTTGCCGCGCTGCATGCGCTCGCGCACGATGGCGTACATGAGTTCGTCGCCGTTGTAGATGCGGCCCTCGCCGTCCACCATCTGCAGGCGGTCGGCGTCACCGTCCAGCGCAATGCCAAGCTGGGCGCCGCGCGCCTTGACTTCCTTGGCCAGCAGCTCGGGATGCAGCGCGCCCACGCCCTTGTTGATGTTGAAGCCGTCGGGGTGCACGCCGATGGCGTGGACTTCGGCGCCCAGCTCACGGAAGACGTGCGGCGCGATGTTGTAGGCGGCGCCGTGTGCGGCGTCGACCACGATCGTCATGCCGTTCAAGTCCAGGTCGTTGGGGAACGTGCTCTTGCAGAACTCGATGTAGCGGCCCTGAGCGTCGCCCATGCGGCGCGCGCGTCCCAGCGCTTCCGAACTGACACAACCCAGGGGCTCGTCCAGCGCGGCCTCGATGTCGGCTTCGATTTCGTCGGGCAGCTTCATGCCCTGCGCCGAGAAGAACTTGATGCCGTTGTCCTGGTAGGGATTGTGCGAGGCGCTGATGACGATGCCGGCGACCAGGCGCAGCGCGCGGGTCAGGTAGGCGACCGCAGGCGTGGGGATCGGGCCGGCCAGCAGCACGTCGATACCGGCGGCGGACAGCCCCGCTTCCAGCGCGGACTCCAGCATGTAGCCGGAAATCCGGGTGTCCTTGCCGATGACGACCTGCGGGCGGCTTGCGCCGCGCACGGCGTGCTCGCGGGCCAGCACGCGGCCAGCGGCGTAACCCAGGCGCAAGGCGAATTCGGCATTGATCACCGGACCGCCGACTTCACCGCGTACGCCATCGGTACCGAAATATTTGCGTCGAATCATGAACTGATTGCTCCTTGTTCAGCCGCCTGCCATACCTTAAGCGCATCCACCGTGGCCGCAACATCGTGCACGCGCACGATGGAGGCGCCACGCGCGACGCAGGCAAGCGCGGCGGCAATGCTGCCGGGCAGCCGGTCGCCAACCGGCCGGCCGGTGGCCTGGCCGATCATGTTTTTGCGCGACAGGCCGATCAGCAATGGATAACCGGTACTGCGCAGGCTGGACAGCCGGCGCAGCAGTTGAAAGTTCTGGTCGGCCGTCTTGCCAAACCCGAAACCCGGGTCCAGCACGATGCGGCGAGGATCGATCCAGGCCGCGCGCAGCTTTTGCGCGCGAGCCCCCAGAAACAGGCCGATTTCACCGATCAGGTCGGTGTACTCGGGCGGCGCTGCCTGCATGGTGCGAGGCTCGCCTTTCATGTGCATGACGCACAGGCCACAGCGCGATTGCGAGACGGCTTCGATCGCGCCCGGCTGCCTGAAGCCGTAGATGTCGTTGATCATCTCCGCGCCGGCGTCCAGCGTGGCGCGCATGACTTCCGGCTTGAACGTGTCGATGGAGAGCGGCACGCCGCAGTCCCGAAGCGCCTCGACCACCGGGAGCAGCCGGTTCAGCTCGTCGGCCACGGAAACGGGGTCGGCCCCCGGGCGCGTGGATTCGCCGCCCAGGTCCAGAATCTGGGCGCCTTCCTCGATCAACTGGCGCGCGTGCGCCACGGCGGAATCGGTATCGTCGTGTTGGCCGCCATCGGAAAACGAGTCCGGCGTGACGTTGACGATGCCCATGACAAGCGGGCGCTCGAGATCAAACTCGAAGCGCCCGCAAAGGAAGTTATTTGCCATAAACCAGAACGAAGAACCTCAGACCGCAGCTGCCGTGCTACCGCCTGCAGCCAGGCCGGTCGGCGGCGTATCGGACGTGTCCGACGGGCCTTGTGGCGTCTTCGGGGGACGCGGGGGGCGGCCCTCCATGATGTCGTTGATCTGGTCGGCGTCGATGGTTTCCCATTCGAGCAGCGCGGACGTCATGACTTCGACCTTGTCGCGGTTGTCTTCCAGGATCTTGCGCGCAACGCCGTATTGCTCGTCGATGATGCGGCGGATCTCGGTGTCCACCTTCTGCATGGTGGCTTCGGACATGTGCGTGGTCTTGGTGACGCTGCGGCCCAGGAAGACTTCGCCTTCGTTCTCGGCGTAGACCATGGGACCCAGTTCGTCGGTCATGCCGTAGCGCGTGACGATGTCGCGGGCGATGGCGGTGGCACGTTCGAAGTCGTTCGAGGCGCCCGTCGTCATCTGGTCCATGAAGATTTCTTCGGCGATACGGCCGCCGAACAGCACGGCGATGGTGGACAGCAGACGGCCCTTGTCCATACTGTAGCGGTCGGTTTCCGGCAACTGCATCGTCACGCCCAGCGCACGGCCGCGCGGGATGATAGTGACCTTGTGGACCGGGTCGGTCTTGGGCAGCATGCGCGCGACGATCGCGTGGCCGGATTCGTGGTACGCGGTGTTCTTGCGTTCCTCTTCGGGCATCACGATGGAGCGGCGCTCGGCGCCCATGATGATCTTGTCCTTGGCCTTTTCAAAGTCAGACATATCGACCGTGCGGCCATTGCGGCGGGCGGCGAACAGTGCGGCTTCGTTGACCAGGTTGGCCAGGTCGGCACCGGAGAAGCCCGGGCAACCGCGCGCCAGGATGGTTGCGTCGACGTTGGGCGACAGCGGAACCTTGCGCATGTGGACCTTCAGGATCTGCTCGCGGCCACGGATATCGGGCAGCGGCACCACGACCTGACGATCGAAACGGCCCGGACGCAGCAGCGCCGGATCCAGCACGTCGGGACGGTTGGTTGCGGCGATCACGATGACGCCCTGGCCGGATTCGAAGCCGTCCATTTCAACCAGCATCTGGTTCAGGGTCTGTTCGCGCTCGTCGTTGCCGCCACCCAGGCCGGCGCCACGCTGGCGGCCCACCGCATCGATTTCGTCGATGAAGATGATGCAGGGAGCGTGCTTCTTGGCGTTTTCGAACATGTCGCGGACACGGGCCGCGCCCACGCCGACGAACATTTCAACGAAGTCCGAACCGGAAATGCTGAAGAACGGCACCTTGGCTTCGCCGGCGATGGCCTTGGCCAGCAGCGTCTTGCCGGTACCGGGCGAACCCACCATCAGCACGCCGCGCGGGATACGGCCGCCCAGCTTCTGGAACTTGCTGGGGTCACGCAGGAAGTCGACCAGTTCCTGCACGTCTTCTTTGGCTTCGTCGCAACCGGCGACGTCAGCGAAGGTGATCTGGTTGGTGTTCTCGTCGAGCATCCGGGCGCGCGATTTGCCGAAGCTGAATGCGCCGCCCTTGCCACCGCCCTGCATCTGTCGCATGAAGAACACCCATACGCCGATCAGGAGCAGCATCGGGAACCACGAGACGAAGATGCTCATCAGGAGCGACTGCTCTTCGCGCGGCTTGCCCGAAACCTGCACGCCGTACTTCAGCAGATCGGAGACCATCCAGAGATCGCCGGGGGAAGTCAGCGTATAGGCGCGGCCCGCGTCCGGGGTGACGTAGAGCACGTCGCCTTGAACGTCGACCTTGCGGATACGTCCCGCCTTGGCGTCGTCCATGAACTGCGTGTAAGTCACACCGTCCTGGGTCTGAGCGCGTCCGTCGAACTGTTTGAAGACGGTGAACAGCACCAGGGCTATCACCATCCAGACAGCGACTTTGGAAAATGAATTGTTCAAGGTCGATCTCCTGCTTTCGATTCCGACCGGCGACTGCGCACCCGCGTATGGCACAGTCACAAGTATGTCAATAGCCCATTCTAACCTGTAGGACGGAGTTGCGTCCTGGCAGCCGTGGGGCCCATTTAATTACATTTGATTCTTGAGTTTTCTGGTCGTTGTCTCGGCGGGACGGGGGTTTTCTTGGCCGGGACGATTTGCCCCGGATGATTACGGAAGGGTTACTTCAGATCGCGCGCCACCAGAAAGGTTTCTGAGGACTTGTCCCGAGAGGCCTTCGGTTTGCGTTCGACCACCCGGCGGAAGCGCTTCTTGAAGGATTCCACGATCTGCGAGAAGCCCGTGCCGTGGAAAGCCTTGACGATCAGCGCCCCGTTGGGCTTGAGGTGGGCGCAGGAAAATTCCATCGCCAATTCGCAAACATGCTGGATGCGCGCGGAGTCGGCAATACCCACCCCGGACAAGTTGGGGGCCATGTCTGAAATAACAAGGTCCACCGCACGCGATCCGACCATGTCTTCCAATTGTTTCAAGACTTCGTCTTCGCGGAAGTCGCCCTGGATGAATTCCACGCCCGCCACGGGCTCCATGGGCAGGATGTCCAGCGCGATGATGCGCCCGTCCACGACGCCTCCCGGCCCGGCGAGCCGCTCGCGCGCCACCTGTGACCAGCTGCCTGGCGCGGAGCCCAGATCGATGACCAGGTCGCCCCGGCGCATCAGCTTTTCGGTGTCGAGGATCTCGATCAGCTTGAAAGCGGCGCGGGCGCGATAGCCCTTCTGTTGCGCCAGCTTCACATAGGGATCGTTGATGTGCTGGTGAATCCAGTCTTTAGAGAATTTATTCTTGGCCATTACCGTACAATTCCACGCATGCCTATATTAGAACTTA
>Ga0256874_1000214_pt1 | contig 11795 bp, 10 predicted proteins | sample MC6MC0417MT_FD_190189 | JGI IMG/M metagenome (GOLD analysis project Ga0256874, IMG submission 190189) | Metatranscriptome of enriched soil aggregate microbial communities from Iowa State University, Ames, United States - MC6-MC0417-MT... | ecosystem: Environmental > Terrestrial > Soil >...
TTCGGCGCGGTGTGGATCACCCCGATCATCGACAACCCGGACCAGGCCTTCACCGGCAGCAAGCCGATCAGCTGCACCAGCACGCTGACCGACCGCGGCAAGACCGGCTACCACGGCTACTGGGGCGTCAACTTCTACACGCTGGACGAGCATCTGCCGAGCAAGGGCCTGGACTTTGCTGCCTTCACCCGCGGCCTGCACGCCGCCGATCTGAAAGTGGTGCTGGATATCGTGGGCAACCATGGCTCGCCCGCGTGGACGATGCCGGTGGCGCAGCCGCAGTTCGGCCAGATCTTCGACAAGGACGGCCGCCTGATCGCCGACCATCAGAACCTGCCGCCGCAGCAGCTGGACCCGGCCCACAACCCGTTGCACGCCTTCTACAACAACATCGGCCCGGTCGACGGCAAGAACGGCTCGATATTCGATGGCAACCTGGCCGAGCTCTCCGATTTCAACGAGCACAACCCGGCGGTGATGGACTACCTGGTGGGCGCGTACCTGCAGTGGACCGCGCAGGGCGTGGATGCGTTGCGGATCGACACCATCGGCTGGCTGCCACACCCGTGGTGGCATGCCTTCGTCAATCGCATCCGTGCCGAACATCCGGGCATGTTCATGTTCGGCGAAGCGTTCGACTACGACGCCAGCAAGATCGCCGAGCACACCTGGCCGGCCAACGCGAACGTCAGCGTGCTGGACTTCCCGCTGCGCGGTGCGTTGTCGTCCGTATTCGGCAAGGAGCAGAAAGGCTTTGAAACGCTGGCCGAGCCGCTGCATCTGCTGGATGGGCCGTACGCGAATCCGTACGAGCTGATGAGCTTCTACGACAACCACGACATGGCCCGGCTGGATGCGAACGATGCCGGGTTCATCGACGCGCACAACTGGCTGTTCACCGCGCGCGGCATCCCGGTGATCTACTACGGTTCGGAGACCGGCTTCATGCGCAGCCGGGCCGAGCATGCCGGCAACCGTGCCTACTTCGGCCAGGAGCGCGTCAATGACGCGCCGAAGAGCCCGATCTTTGCGCCGCTGCAGCGCATCGCCAAGCTGCGCGAGGCGACGCCTGCCCTGCAGCGCGGTCTGCAGGTCAATGAACGCCTGCAGGGTGATGAAGCCGTGTTCTTCCGCGTGCTGCAGCAGGGCGATACCGCCCAGACCGCCCTGGTCCTGCTCAACAAGGGCGACACCGCGCGTACCTTTGAGGTTCGCCGCTACCTGCAGGCCGGCACCTGGCGCGACGCGCTGGGTGGCGACAGCCAGACCGTTACCGGCTCACTCAGGGCCGAGGTGCCTGCACACGGCGTGCGCGTGTTCGTGCTGGACGCGCAGATCGACCAGGCCGCGCTGCAGGACCGGCTGAAGGCGGCGGTCGACGACCAGCGTGCACGCACCAAGCGCCTGGCGAAGTGAGCGGTGATGCCCGGTCTGCCGCGTCGCGGTGGGCCGGGCAGTACAATCGGGCTCGCGACTGCCCATTGCGGTCCTCCCGAGTACGGTGTCCATGTCACGCCTGTCCCTGCGCCCCGCAACGCCCGACGACGCCGAGCGCCTCTTTCACCTGATGCAGTTCTACTACTTCGAGGCCTCGGCCTGGAGTGGGGAAGCGGTACGTCCCGACGGCCTGTTCGACTGTGCGCGGTGCGACGTCCAGGCCTCGCTGCGCGATGACCCTCAGTGGGCGCGATTGTTGTTCGTCGACGACGCACTCGCCGGCTTCGTGCTGGTGGACCAGGTGGAGCGGGGCGGGCGCCCCTATCCCGAACTGGCCGACCTCTTCGTGCTGCCCAGGTACCGGCGGCAAGGCCTGGCCGCTCATGTGGTCGACCAACTGGTGCGTCCCGGCGAGGGGCAGTGGCTGCTCGCGGTGTTCCGCGGCGATGTGACGGCGCATGCCTACTGGCGGCGGACCCTGCCGCGCCTCGGCTTGCCGCATGTCGCGCTGGCCGAGGATGACCCGACCTTCCACCTGTTCTTGATCGGTGGTCCGCCCGCTGCATAGGGCCGCCCGCCGGCCGGCTCACGATCACCCCGGCGGTACAATGACGGCCCCCCCCCGTCCCTCTGTATCCGATGAACGACGCTGCCCCCCAGACCGCGATCGAAACCCTGCTCAAGACCGCGATGGACGGTCAGCTGCCGATCGGCCTGTTCATGAAGGCCTTCGTGGCGTCCGAAGTGGTGCTGCTCACCGGGAGCCTGGTGACCCCGGACGGCAGCGGTTTCGACCCGCTGCTGTTCGACAAGCAGGGCATCCTGCACGTGTCCGTGTTCACCGATATGAGCCGGGTCGGTTTCCACAGCCAGCAGGCCCCGCACACCCTCCGCATGCTGATGCTGGACGTGCTAAAGCGCGTCCCCGGCGGCTACGGCGTGGTGATCAATCCGGGGACGTCGCTGGGCTTTGAGATCTCGCCGTCCGGCGTCGGCGAAATCCTGAAGGACTTCGCCGACGGCCCGCGCTGACGCTGCGTTTTACGGCAGCGTCACTTTCCGCCGGTTGTCCGACGACACCCGGTCGATCAGCTTGTTGTACGGATCGAATCCGGCCTCGTCCGGCTTGCCGTCCACCGTCACGGTGATCGACGGGTTGGCCTCGGTGACGTGGTGGCGCTGCAGGTACAGCACCTTCTGGTCGCGCTCCTTGCCCGAGGGGGCGTTGGCGAACACGCCGATCTCGATCCAGTCGTCCATCGTGCCGGCGGTCTCCTTGCCGTCACCATCGGCATAGCGCTTTTCCGCATGCAGCTTCAGCGTGACGTCGTACTTGCCGTCCGCCCGCTTGCGCGCGGTCGCGGCCAGCACGCGGTTGTCGTAGAAGCTGATCTTCTCGAACAGATCGGTCACCAGTTGCTGGCGGTCGGCCGGCGTTTCCGCCCGGAGGTAGGTCAGCAGTTCGGTCGAAGTGGTGTAGGGCGGTTGCTGGAAGCCCTTGTCCTGCAGGAAGCGTTTGAGCGCACGGTTGAGTGCGGCTTCGCCGATTTCCTCACGCAGGCGGTAGAACGCCAGTGAGCCCTTTTCGTAGTGGATGTACTGCTGGTTCTCCACCCGCGCCAGCGGCAGCTCCTCGATGCCCTCGCTGCCACGGCCGGCCAGATAGCCATCCAGTTCCGTCTTCAGGAACTGACGCATCTGCTGCCGCCCGTACTCCTTCTCCATCACCATCAGCGCCGAGTACTGCGACAGCGATTCGGACAGCATCGTGGCCCCCTGCACGTTGGCACCGATCACCTGGTGCGCCCACCACTGATGTGCGACCTCGTGGGCGGTCACGTAGAACACGTAGTCCACCTTGTCGCGGTTGCGCAGGTCGGCGATGAAGCCGATCGATTCGGAGTAGGGGATGGTGTTGGCGAACGACTGGGCAAAACGCGAGTAACCCGGGAACTCGATGATGCGCACCTGCCGATGCTGGTACGGCGTGAAGTTGGCTTCGTAATACGCCAGCGACTTCTGCACGGCTTCGATCATGCGGTCCACGTTGTAGCCGTGGCGGGCATCGTAGTACACCTCGATCGGCACGCCCTGGTACGTGGCCCGCTTCACTTCCCAGCGGGCCGACAGGTAGGCATAGAAGTTCAGCATCGGCCGGTCCATGGCGTAGCTGAAGCAGCGCCGGCCGTTGACGGTCGCTTCGTGCTGCAGGTAGCCCGGCGCGAGCGCGATCTGGTCCGGCGCGGTGCAGATCGTGCTGCGGAAGGCCAGCCAGTCCGCATCGTCGGTCACATAGTTGTTCGCGCGGGCGGCCTGGTCTTCCAGCTTGGGCATGCGGCTGGGCTCGCCGAGGCCGCGCTTGCGGCGCTCGTTGCGGTCGGTGATCTGCACGCCCTGGTCGTAGCCGAACGAGGGCAGCAGGCGGCTGTTGAAGAAGGTTCCGTTCTCCACCAGGTTGGTGGGCGCCTGATCGGCGGTGATGCCGGCCGGGTGCTGGTTGACGCGGAAGTGGATGCGGCGTTCCTCGCCCGGCTGCAGCGGGGCGGTCAGCTGGTAGATGCGATAGCCCAGGTCGGCGTCATGCATCGCCAGGGTCTGGCCACCCAGGTCGACTGCGGTCAGCTGCTTGTCGTCGTTCACCGCCACGTGGAGCTGCGCGATGGGGGCGGTGTGGGTGTTGCGCACGGTCCAGTACGCATCGATGACCACCGACTGGGTCTCCGGATGCAGGTCGATCCTGTTGTCCACCGCGACAATGCGCGGCTGCGGCAGGTCACGGTAGCGCGACAGCTCGCGCTCGTAGCGGGCCTGCAGGTCCAGCTGCTGGTCTGGTGAAAGGAATTCGTTGCGGATGTTGGTGCTCCAGTACAACCAGCCGCCCAGCCCGATGAAGGCCAGTGTTGCAGCGGCGGCGCCGAGCCCGGCCGGACCGCGCAGGCGACGGCCCGCCAGCACCAGGCGCTGGCGCAGGCTGGTGCCGACACCCCGCACCCAGAACGCCGAGGCGACGCACAGCAGCGCCAGCAGGAACAGCGCCCAGTAGCCTTGGAAAGCCAGTTGCCCCGGCAGGAAATGGCCGTAGCCGTTCATGTTCGAGTACGGCGCGATCGGCCAGCTGCCGAAGTTGTACAGGTTCTGCGTGTAGTCGAGCATGCCCAGCACGGCCTGCCCGATCATCACCACGATCAGCAGTGCATAGCCGACGAACTTGTTGTTGGTCAGCACCTGCAGGACCAGCGCCAGACCGCCCATCAACAGGTAGACGACCGAATCCAGTGCCAGCGTCTTGAGGTATACCAGCGGCTCGATCTGGGTGTAGCCCTTGCTCAGCTGAACCCCGATCGCGGCCAGCGCACCGATTGCCTGGAAGCAGGCGATCACCGCCACCAGCGTGGCGAACTTGGCCAGCAGCGGGACCCAGTTGGGAACGGGCATCGCATCGGTGACTTCATGGATCCGTGCCGCGCGTTCCTTCCAGACCAGCTCTCCGGCGAAGAACAGCACGATGATGATCAGCAGCCAGCTGTAAGCGCCCTGCAGGGCGGTCAGCATCTCCGAGGTGACCGGCCAGATCGGCGTGCCGTACAGCGTCTGGCGGAACAGCGCACCGGGCAGGAAGTTGCACAGTCCCAGCACCAGCAGCACCAGGAACGGCACACTGCGCAGCACGCCGCGGGTGTCGAAGCGGACCTGGTGCAGGAACTGGCGCCAGGCGGTGCCGGCGCCATGGCCCGGCACCACGCGGGGCACCACGCGGGGCACCACGACCTGGGCCGGTCGCAGCGCTGGCGTGCTTGCAGTGACCGCGGTTCTGCGGCCCCAGCGTCGGCCGGCACTGCCGCTGCGCTCGGTACGGAACAGGGCGAACGTGGCGGCATACAGCACGGCCGCCACGCCCAGCCACAGCGCGCGGTTGGCCAGCAGCTGACCGGCCAGGGCAGGCAGGCCGCTGTTGCGCTCGGCCACCGACCAGTAGCGGATGGTCCGTGACAGCGCGCGCAGCCCGAGCGGTTCGCTGAGCACGGCCACCCAGGTGTTGTCGATGTCACTGAGCAGGGCGGCGCTGACGCCGTACAGCACGAAGTAACCGATCACGCCGATGTAGACCCACAGGATCGAGCGCGTGGTGGCCGCCAGCAACGCCAGCAGCGCGGTGGTGAACACCAGGTTCGGGATCACAATCACCCCGAATGCCCAGACATAGCTGTAGAGCGAGACCGGCCCCATGCGGGCCGGATCCACCCAGGGCATGAACGGCCCGAGCGCCAGGCCCAGGGCGATGATCACATAGACCAGCAGCCCGCTGACCAAGGCCGCACCGATGCGCCCGGCCAGATAGTCGCGGCGTTTGATCGGGCTGGCGAAGATCAGCTCGGCGGTGCCCAGATCGAAGTCGCGCAACAGCGCGTTGCTGACGAACAGCGTGGAGACCAGCATGCCGAGCAGGGTGAAGATGCCCAGCATCGAGGCGATCACGGTGGGCGCATTGCTGTGCACGTTGCCGGCGCCGCCGCCGATCTGCACCGCATCGGAGGAGGCCGCACCGAAGGCCATCAGTGCGAACAGGCCCGCCAGCAGCCACAGCAGCGGGGAACGGAGCTGCTCGCGCAGCTCGAAGCGGAAGAAGGCAGCGATCATGGGCAGCTCCGGTCAGGCGGCCCGCGACTGCAGGCGCAGTCGCTGGAAATAGACGTCTTCCAGATCGGGCGCGACGGCAACGAAGCCGTCGCCGGGGTCGGTGGCGCTGTGCACGTGGATCACCGGCCGGCCACCCACCAGGCGGGTAGACAGCACCACATGGTTGGCTTCGTAGGCGGGCAACGCGGCGGCGTCCACCTGCTTGCGCCAGACCTGGTGCTGCAGCGCATCGATCGCATCGCTGGGCTTGCCGGTCAGCAGCACCTGCCCCTTGTTCATGATGGCCATGCTCGGGCACAGGTCGGTGACATCTTCGACGATGTGCGTGGACAGGATCACCGCCACGTTCTCGCCGATCGCCGCAAGCAGGTTGAGGAAGCGGTTGCGCTCTTCCGGATCCAGACCGGCGGTGGGCTCATCGACGATCACCAGGCGCGGATCGCCCAGCAGCGCCTGTGCGATGCCGAAGCGCTGGCGCATGCCGCCGGAGTACGTGCCCAGTTTGCGCTTGCGCGCATCCCACAGATTGACCTGCTGCAGCAGGGCGTCCACCACTTCGCGGCGCTGGGCCTTGTCGGTGAGGCCCTTGAGCACTGCGAAATGCTCAAGCAGATCCAGTGCGCTGACCTTCGGGTACACGCCGAAGTCCTGTGGCAGGTAGCCCAGCCGTCGGCGCACGGCGTCCTTGTCGCGCAGTACATCGATGCTCGCCTCGCCCGGAATCGACAACGTGGCGGTGCCGCTGTCCGCTTCCTGCAGCGTGGACAGGGTGCGCATCAGCGAGGACTTGCCGGCGCCATTCGGGCCGAGCAGCCCGAACATGCCGCGGGGAACATCGAGGGTGACACCGGCAAGGGCGTGGACCCCATTGGCGTACGTCTTGGACAGCGCGCGGATCTCAAGCATGCGGACAGCTTCCCCTGGGCGATAGATCGGTTATCCGCCCTATTCAGATAGCCTGCATCCGCCGTAAGTCATGGGTGCTTCCGGCGGGACGCCCGCCAGCGGGCCGCCAGCCACGACAGCGCCACGCATGCTGCGCCAGCCAGCAGCCACCCGGTCGCCGCGCTGCCCGCGGTCCGCTCGATCGTGCTCCACCACGCGGGGCCGAACAGGGCACCCAAACCCAGCACCTCGACTGCCAGCACCGCCAGCAGGACGCGGGAGACCCAGCGTTCGATCCCGGCGTCATGCCGGGCGATGCGCGCGGCGACATCGCGGGCAAAGCGCATCGGCGGCCCGCTCTGCGGGGCAGAGGCGATCGCCTGGGCAATGCGCAGGTAATCGGGGGCGTCCGGTCCAGCGCGTTGGCCGCTCAGCGCCGCACGCAGGCCGCGTTCCTGGGCCTGCCATTCGTCCGGGTCGATGCGGGGATCGTCTGCGCTGCTCATGCGGGCACTCCAATGCGGGATTCGAGCAGCTCACGCAGCCGCTTTCGGCTGCGGAACAGATGGCTCTTGATGGTGCCTTCGGCCAGCTCGGTGAGGATGGCGATCTCGGCGATGGAGATCTCTTCCAGATGATAGAGGGTGAGCAGGGTGCGCTGCAGCGGGGGCAGGGCATCGATCGCAGCGTGCAGGTGGGCGTTGATGTCCTGCTCGCTGGTCAGGGCTTCCAGATCGATGCCATCGCCGACCCGATCGATCAACGCGGTGCCGTCGTCGCTGACGGTGTTCTCCACCAGCGGGATGCGTCGCCGTTCCAGGTGCCGCTTGGCGATCGAATAGGCGACCTGCGCCACCCAGGATTTCAGTGCGCTCTCGCCGCGGTACTGATGCAACGTCTGATGGATGCGCAGGAAGGCTTCCTGGCACAGCTCGCGGGTGTCCTCGGGGTGGCGGACCATGCGATCGACCACGCGCCAGCACAGGCCTTGATACTCGCGCACCAGCTGCTCGAACGCGCCGGGCTGCCGCGACAGAATGGCGGCGACCAGTAGCCGGTCGGCATCGAGACAGTCGGCAGGAGGGGGCGGCGACGTGCGCATGTTCCATAGAGATACGGCGAGTGCCCCATCGGTTGCAACCGTGTGCCGTGCAACCGATCCCGCCGTGGCCGTATCTCAGTGGACAAGCCCCTCCTCAACGGAACGAACGCACCATGGATTACAACCTGATTCTGCCCGTCGTCCTGATCCTCGGCATCGTGTATGCCATCAAGAGCGTGGTCGATGGCCACACCCGCCGCCGGATCGTTGAAGCCCGCGGCTCGGAAGAGCTGGTGCGCTCGCTGCTGGCCGGCGACACCACCAAGCGGCGGCTGGCCGCGCTGCATTGGGGCTGCGTGATGTTGACCCTGGCCCTGGCCTTCGGTCTGGTCGATCTGCTCGGCATCGACCGGGTCACGCCGGGCGCGATCGCACTGCTGCTCGGGGCGACCGGGCTGGGCAACGTGGTGTACTTCGTGCTGGATCGCCGTTTGAAGTAAACCGCCGCATGGCCCGCCGATCCATCGCGCGTCGGTTGTCCGCCGCGACCTGACCGCCGGCATCACGGCGCGTTCGGCGAACGCGGCCGCTCACCTGCAGCCGGCGGGTCCGCTGTCGGCTCCTCTGCAACAGGACCCTCGAATGAAACGCATCCTGGCATTCTGTGCCGGCCTCGCCGTGGCCATGCTGTCTCCGGTCCGCGCTGCCACGACGGTCGATTTCGGCCAACTGTCCACCCTCATCGAACAGACCAAGGTGGCGACTGGCCTGCCTTCCGGTACCGCCGTCGTGGTGGTGAAGGACGGCAGGGTGATCCATGAGGGCTACTACGGTTTGGCGGATATTGCCGCCGGTACGCCGGTCACGGCCGATACCGTCTTCTACATCGCCTCGGCGACCAAACCGTTCTTCGCGCTGAACGCCCTGCAGAAGGAAGCCGCCGGTGAGCTCGACATGGCGATGTCGCTCCGGCAGATGTTTCCGCAGACACGCTTGGATGGTATCGATACCGAGGTGGTCACCGTGCGTGATCTGCTCACCCACACCGCTGGCGTGGACAACGCCGCGCTGGTCTGGGCCAGCGCTTTCAGCGGTGTGCACGACGCCACCTCGCGGCTGGCGCTGGTGGGGGCGACCCGGCGCGACCCGGACGCGCCCCACGGCACCTTCGGCTACACCAATCTTGGCTACAACCTGCTGAGTATCTGGATGGACCAGCACGACGCGCTGCCATGGCAGGACCAGCTGCAGCGCACGGTATTCGACCCGCTGGGCATGCGCCATACCAGTGCCCGAATCAGCCACGCCGAAACGGCAGGCTGGCCCCTGGCAACGCCGTACTCACTGGGCAGCGCGCAGCCGACCACGGCGCTGTATCTGCGCAAAGCGGACGGGACGATGCAGGCGGCCGGTGGCATGGTTGCCAGCGCACCGGACCTGGCCCGGTTCCTGATCGCGCAGTTCCCGCGCGCGGGCAACCCAGCCCTCGAACCGCAGGTGATTGCCCGCTCGCAGCAGCGACAGGTCGCACTGAGCTCGCGCTATCTGGACTTCACGCGCGATGGTTATGCCTGGGGCTGGTACACCGGGCAGTACAAAGGCCACCGGCTGCTGCATCACTTCGGCGGATTCGCCGGCTTCCACGCGCACCTGTCCTTCATGCCCGATCAGAACATCGCACTGGTGGTGCTCAACAACGAGGACCTGCTGGGCGCACCGTTGACCAACCTCATCGCCGATCACGTGTATGGCGTGCTGCTCCATGAGAAGGGGATCGCATCGAGCTCCGCCGCCCGCTTCCTTGCCCTGCAGACAACGGCGGCCGAGGCGCAGCGGACCATGGCCCGTCAGCGCCAGGCGATCCAGACACGCCCGTGGCTGCGAACGTTGCCGCGCGATCGCTACGTGGGTAGATACGTGCACCCGCTGCTCGGCGAGATAAGCGTTGAAGCGGCCGGTAACCAGGCGCTGCGAGTGCATTGGGGGCAGCTGGACGCGGTAGCCACCGCGGGCGAACGCCCTGATCAGGTCCGGGTCGAGTTCGTCCCGAACAGCGGAAACTGGCTGACCTTCCAGGTGACCGCTGGCCAGGCGAGTTCCCTCAGCTTCGAGACCCTGAGCTTCCAGCGTGTACCCTGAACAGAGTCAGCGGCGCAGCGACGAGTCCCGCAGCACCTGCTTCACCGCGATGCTCTGGCCTTCCACCGGCTGACCGTCGATCAGTGCCAGCAGCTTCTCCACCAGCAGATGCCCGGCCTGCTTGGTGTCCTGCTGCACCGTGGACAGCGGTGGGGAGACCGAGGCGGCCAGCGGGATGTCGTCGAAGCCGGTGACCGCCACGTCCTCGGGTACGCGCAGGCCGTGCTCGCGCAGGGCGCGCATCGCACCGATCGCGATCAGGTCGCTGGCCGCGCACAGCCCATCGATGCGCTCGCCACGCGCCAACAACGCCTGGCAGGCATCGAAGCCGGACTGCTCGGTGGTGATCGCATCGTGCTGCAGCGAGGGCTCGGCGGTGAGGCCGCGCGCCTGCATCGCCTCGACATGGCCGCGGTAGCGCTGCTCGAACTCGGGATAGTGGCTGGAGGCGTGGCCGACGAAGGCGATCCGGCGGCAGCCCTGGTCGAGCAGGTGGGCGGTGATGTCGAACCCGCCCTGGAAGTTGTCGCTGCCGATCGAGACACCGGGCTGGTCGGGCAGGGAAGCGCCCCAGCGCACGAAGTGGGTGCCTTGCTCGACCAGCCGCTGCAGCCGCTCGCGCGACTCGTGGTAATCGCCATAGCCGAGCAGGATGATGCCGTCGGCCTTGTTGCTGTCCTCGTAATCGGCCTGCCAGTCGGTGGACAGCTGCTGGAAGGAGACCAGCAGGTCGTAACCGCGCAGCGCGCAGGCCCGGGTGATCGAGCCGAGCATCGCGTGGAAGAACGGGTTGATCAGCGAGTCGTCGTTGGTCGGGTCTTCGAAGAACAGCAGGGCCAGCGTGCCGGCATTGCGCAGGCGCAGGCTGGAGGCGTTCTTGTCGACCTTGTAGTTCAGCTCCCGGGCGATGGCCAGGATCCGCTGCCGGGTTTCGGCATTGACCATCGGGCTGCCGCGCAGCGCCCGCGAGACCGTGGGCTGGGAGACGCCGGCCAGGTGGGCGATATCGAGGGAGGTGGCTTTACCGCGGATGGTCATTTCAGCAGGGGGTGAGGCAGTGAAGCGACATCATGCCATGCGCCGGGAGGGTGGGGCCGGGGGCCGGGAGGGCCCGAACGGCCGGGGCGAGGCGGCGTCCGGCGTAACCGCCGTCACCCTTGTGGGATATGGCTCGAGCAGGTTTCCGGTCGCTTCCGGGCGGAATTCCGACAGGGTCGGGGACGGCGGCAATGATAAGATGGTGCAATCTGGATCCCCCCAATTCTCCCAAGGGCGGCCCGGCAGATCTGCACCCCGCCCGGGGCTGTGATATGACTGCGGCCTGCCCTCGGACAACGGAAGAGCAACCCTATGGCGCGCGGCATCAATAAAGTCATCCTGGTCGGCAACCTCGGCAACGACCCGGACGTGAAGTACACCCAGGGCGGTATGGCGATCACCCGCATCAGCCTGGCCACCACCAGCGTCCGCAAGGACAAGGATGGCAACCAGCAGGAGCGTACCGAATGGCACCGCGTGGTGTTCTTCGGCAAGCTCGGCGAGATCGCCGGTGAATACCTGCGCGCCGGTGACGAAACTTTAGGTGCATGCCGACTTGGTAACAGAAGTCGTAAATCCACTGTTGCAACTTCTTATAGTTGCCAATGACGACCAA
>Ga0256874_1000217_pt1 | contig 11608 bp, 12 predicted proteins | sample MC6MC0417MT_FD_190189 | JGI IMG/M metagenome (GOLD analysis project Ga0256874, IMG submission 190189) | Metatranscriptome of enriched soil aggregate microbial communities from Iowa State University, Ames, United States - MC6-MC0417-MT... | ecosystem: Environmental > Terrestrial > Soil >...
ACAAAAATGTTAGCGCTAACATGATCCGCATCAAATGATTAAAAAACTCCGGAAAAACGGAGAGGAGACAACCATGCAAGCTTCCCCATTGGGGCGGCCGGGGCCATCGCGTCCCGGCCGGTCGCCGCTGGCCCGCGCCGCGGACTGGTGTTTTGTGCTGCAGACCTGGCTGATGGTGGCCTGTCTGATCGTGATGGTCGTGCTGCTGTTCGGCAACGTGGCGCTGCGCTATCTCTTCAACTCCGGCATCAACGTCTCCGACGAGGTCTCGCGCCTGGCCTTTGTCTGGATGATCTTCCTGGGCGCGGTGATCGCGCTGCGCGAACACCAGCACATCGGGGTCACCATGCTGGTCGAACGCTTCGGCCCGGCCGCCCGCCGCGTGTCGCACATTGCCTGCCAGCTGATGATTCTGTGGGTGCTGTGGCTGATGGCCGAAGGCGGCTGGGTCCAGACGGTGATCGGCATGGACACCGTGCTGCCGGTCACCGGCATGCCGCTGGCCGTCTTTAACGCGGCCGGCCTGTATGCGGCCGTGGCGATGGGCATTCTGACCCTCATCGACCTGGTCCGCGTGATTGCGGGCGGCCCGCTGCCGGCGGAGTCCAGTCCGGAAGACCCGGCGGTCTGAACCCGCCCCTCCCCGCCCCCAATCATCTGCCCGGATATCCGCAATGATCCTGACCGTCTTCCTAGTCGTGCTGCTGGGGCTGATCGCCCTGGGCATGCCGATCGCCTTCGCGCTCATCATCAGCGCGATCGTCATGATGTTCCAGCTGGACTTCTACGACACCCAGCTCCTCGCCCAGAACATGCTGTCCGGCGCCAACAGCTTCACGCTGATGGCGGTGCCGCTTTTCATGCTGGCCGGCGAACTGATGAACGCCGGCGGCATCTCGCGGCGCATCGTGCATCTGGCCAACACGTTCGTGGGCCACATCCAGGGCGGCCTGGGATATGTGGCCATTTTCGCCAGCGTGCTGCTGGCGTCCCTGTCGGGCTCGGCCGTGGCTGACGCCGCGGCGCTGGGATCACTGCTCATCCCGATGCTGCGCGAAAAGGGTTATGAGGCCGGCCAGGCGTCGGGCCTGATCGCGGCCGGCGGCATCATCGCGCCCATCATCCCGCCGTCGATCTCGTTCATCATCTTCGGGGTCGCCACCAACGTGTCGATCACCAAGCTGTTCTTCGCCGGCATCGCACCGGGCCTCATGATGGGGCTGACGCTGGTGGCGGTGTGGGCCTGGGTGGCGCGCAAGCACGGCAGCATCAAGCCCGCGCCGCGTGAGCCCTGGAGCAACCGCCTTAAGGCGCTGCGCGGCTCGCTGTGGGCGCTCTTTCTGCCGGTCATCATCATCGGCGGCCTGCGGGGCGGCATCTTCACCCCCACGGAAGCGGCCGTCGTCGCCGCCGTGTATGCGTTGTTGGTCAGCCTCTTCGTCTACCGCGAAATCGGCTGGCGCGACCTGGGACCGCTCTTCATCAACGCGGCGCGCACCACCGCCGTCGTCATGTTTCTGGTGGCAGCCGCCATGGTCTCGTCCTACATGATCACGCTGGCGGACCTGCCGCAGGACCTGATCGCATTGCTTGAGCCGGTCATGGATCAGCCCAAGATGCTGATGTTCGCGCTGCTGATCCTGCTGACGCTGGTTGGCACGGTGATGGATCTGACGCCGACCATCCTGATCCTCGCCCCGGTGCTCATGCCCGTCGTCATCAAGGCGGGGATCGACCCCGTCTACTTCGGCGTCATGTTCGTCATGGTCGGCAGCGTCGGCCTGCTGACGCCCCCGGTAGGCACAGTGCTCAACGTGGTTTGCGGCGTGGCCCGCATCAATATGGAAACCATCTGCAGAGGGGTGTGGCGCTACGTCGTGGCCTACACGCTGCTGCTGGTCCTGCTGGTGATCTTCCCCGAACTGATCACCGTACCCGCACGCTGGATGCACTAGCGGCACTTGAAAACCCCCGAGGAGAAACACCATGATCAAGCAATTCAAGACCCGCATTCTTGTCCTGGCGACGGTGCTGTCCTGCACCGTCGCCGGGGTGGCCGCGGCCGCGGACGTCAAGCCGCGCCTCATCCGCTTTGGCTACGGACTGAACGAGGAAAGCGTACAGGGCCGCGCGGCCCGCCATCTGGCGCAGGAACTGGAAAAAGTCAGCGGCGGCAAGCTGAAGATGCGGACCTTCGGATCGGCCAACCTGGGCTCGGACGAGCAGATGCAGAGCGCGCTGGTGGGCGGCGCGCAGGAAATGATGGTGGGGTCGACCGCGCCGCTGGCGGGTATGGTCAAGGAATTCGGCGTGTTCGACCTGCCTTTCCTGTTCAACAGCGAAAAAGAGGCCGACGCGGTGCTGGACGGCCCGCTCGGGCAGGATCTGCTGAAAAAACTGGAAGCCAAAGGTCTGGTCGGCCTGGTCTATTGGGAAAACGGCTTTCGCAACATGACCAATTCCAAGCGGCCGATCACGCGCGCCGAGGACCTGCAGGGCATCAAGCTGCGCGTCATGCAGAACCAGATCGCGCTGGGTGTGTTCAACACGCTGGGCGCCAACGCGGTGCCGATGCCGTTCTCGGAACTGTTCACCGCGCTGGAAACGCGCACGGTAGACGGCCAGGAAAATCCCATCACCACGATCCAGAGCAGCAAGTTCTACGAGGTGCAGCCCTACCTGACCATCACGCGCCACGTCTACACGCCGTGGGTGGTGCTGGCGTCCAAGAAGTGGTGGGACACGCTGTCGCCCGACGAGCAGAAGCTGATCCGCCAGGCCGCCGCGTCGTCGCGCGACTTCGAAAGGCAGGACAGCCGCGCCGATTCCACCAAGGCCATGGGCACGCTTGAAAAGAACGGCATGAAGATCAACACCGTCACGCCGGAAGAAGTGGCCCGCATGCGCCAGAAGGTGCAGCCCGTGGTCGACAAGTACACGCAAGAGCTCGGCCCGGAACTGGTCAAGCAGCTGAACGACGAAATCCAGAAGGCGCGCAACTAGCGCCAATGGTGGCCCGGATCCGCTTTTGGTCCGGGCCAGTAAGCAACCGAAGCGAGACAGCCATGTCCCAGACACCCCGCCGACTGCGCAGCCAGAAATGGTTCGACGATCCTTCGCACGCCGACATGACGGCGATCTACGTCGAGCGCTATCTCAACTACGGCCTGACGCGCCAGGAACTGCAGTCGGGGCGGCCGATCATCGGCATCGCGCAGACAGGCAGCGACCTGGCGCCCTGCAATCGCCACCATCTGGCGCTGGCCGAACGCATCAAGGCGGGCATCCGGGACGCCGGCGGCATCCCCATGGAATTCCCGGTGCATCCGCTGGCCGAACAGGGCCGGCGGCCTACCGCGGCGTTGGACCGCAATCTGGCGTATCTGGGTTTGGTTGAGATTCTGCACGGCTATCCGCTGGACGGCGTGGTGCTGACCACCGGATGCGACAAGACCACCCCCGCGTGCCTGATGGCCGCGGCCACCGTGGACATTCCGGCCATCGTGCTATCCGGCGGACCCATGCTGGATGGCTGGCATGAGGGGCAGCGCGTGGGGTCGGGCACCGTCATCTGGCACGCGCGCAACCTGATGGCCGCAGGCAAGCTGGACTACGAAGGCTTCATGACGCTGGCCACGGCATCGTCGCCGTCGATCGGCCACTGCAACACCATGGGCACCGCCCTGTCCATGAATTCGCTCGCCGAAGCGCTGGGCATGTCGCTGCCCACCTGTGCCAGCATTCCCGCGCCGTATCGCGAACGCGGCCAGATGGCCTATGCCACCGGCATGCGCATCTGCGACATGGTGCGCGAGGACCTGCGGCCTTCGCACATCATGACGCGGCAGGCGTTCGAAAACGCCATCGTCGTTGCTTCGGCACTGGGCGCGTCCAGCAACTGCCCGCCGCATCTGATCGCGATTGCGCGCCACATGGGCGTCGACCTGAGCCTGGACGATTGGCAGCGGCTGGGCGAAGACGTGCCGCTGCTGGTCAACTGCGTGCCGGCCGGCGAGCACCTGGGCGAAGGCTTTCACCGCGCGGGCGGCGTGCCGGCCGTGCTGCACGAGTTGCTGGCCGCGGGCCGTCTGCATCCTGACTGCGGGACCGTGTCGGGCAAGACCATCGGCGACATTGCCGCAGCGTCCAAGACCCATAACACCGACGTCATCCGAAGCTGCGACACGCCGCTCAAGCACCGCGCCGGCTTCATCGTGCTGTCCGGCAACTTTTTTGATAGCGCCATCATCAAGATGTCGGTCGTGGGCGAGGCATTCCGCCGCGCGTACCTGTCGGAGCCCGGCTCGGAAAACGCCTTCGACGCGCGCGCCATCGTCTTCGAAGGCCCGGAGGACTATCACGCCCGCATCGAAGACCCGGCCCTGAACATCGACGAACATTGCATTCTGGTGATCCGCGGCGCGGGCACCGTGGGATATCCCGGCAGCGCGGAAGTCGTGAACATGGCGCCGCCGTCGCATCTTATCAAGCGCGGCATCGACTCGCTGCCCTGCATGGGCGACGGCCGCCAGAGCGGCACGTCGGCCAGCCCGTCCATCCTGAACATGTCGCCGGAAGCTGCGGTGGGCGGCGGGTTGGCGCTTCTGCGCACCGGCGACCGGATCCGCGTGGACCTGAACCAACGGTCGGTCATCTTGCGGGTGGATGAATCAGAACTGGAACGGCGCCGCCAGGAACCGGCATACGAAGCGCCGCCGTCGCAGACGCCCTGGCAGGAGCTCTACCGGCAGACCGTGGGTCAACTGTCCACGGGCGGGTGCCTGGAAGCGGCGACGCTGTATTTGAAGGTGGTGGAGACGCGCGGGGATCCGCGGCATTCGCATTGACGTATGCGGGCCGTGCGGGCTATTTGCGAGCAGGCGTGTCGGCCGGGTCCGAGGCGGATTCTGTCGTTGCGTCGGAGGGCAGTTCGGCAGTCGGTTCGGTGAGCGGTTCGGCAGTCGGTTCGGTGAGCGGTTCGGCTGCGGGGTCAGTGGCCTGGCTCTCGGCACGCGGGCTGGGCCGGCTGAGCACGTAGGCCGCGCTGGCCAGAAAGAAGATGCCCACGCCGATGGCCAGCAACGGCGAGGGATTGGCGCTCCAGTAGAACAACACATAGCCCGCTGCCATGCCCAGGCTGGCGTACGTCTTGCCCTTGCGCGATACCGCGCCCTGTTCACTCCAGGCGCGCAGCGATGGACCGTATGTCGGACTGTCCAGCAGCCATTTCTCGAGCCGGGGCGACGAGCGCGAAAAGCAGCCCACGGCCAGGATCAGGAAGATCGTCGTCGGCATCACCGGCAGAAAGGCGCCGATGACGCCCAGCGCCAGCATCAGGCAGCCCAGGCATAACCAAAGTGCTCTCATCATGATGGTGTGCAGGATATCGCAAATGGGCGGGCGGAGAACCGGCTGCTTCGCGCCGCGTCCATTGCCTGCTCCGCCCGGATCGTCTGCCCTGCCCGCAACGTCTGCCCTGCCCGCATCATCTTCGACGCCCCCGGCATCGACCGGCTCAGGATGCGGCGGGCTCAGGCATGCGGGCGCGCAGCATCCTGACGAATTCCGCATCAGGGCTGCCGCCTGCGTCACGCGACCGGTGAACCATGGCCCACGCCTCGCCATACTGGCCGCGCCAGTAGTAGGCAGTGGCCCATGACGCATACAGATAACCCTTGTCCGGCTCGACGCCCTCGCCCTTGCGGTACCACTCGTCCGAACGCGTCGTGGCCGCGATGCGCGCCTCGGGCGGCAGCGTCTTGTCTTCTGCCGCACAACGCGCCGCGATCCGGCCCGCGTCCGCATAAATGCCGCGAAACGCGGGCGGATTCAAACTGATCGCGCGGTCCATCATGCTCATCGCCTGACAGACTTGCGCTGGCTTTCCAGAATGACCGCGAAACCCGCGTATACCTCGGCGTTGTCGGGATTGAGCAGCCAGGCCTGATTGAAGCGCCGCATGGCTTGGCCGGGCTGGTCTTCGCGGAAAAGGCGATAGCCCTCTTCGACCCGCGCCTGCGCCGCCGCCGATGGCGACGCAAACGCTTTCGCGGCCTGTGCAACCTGTTGTTCATCGCCCGCGCGCAACGCGGCGGCCGCGCGGCGATCTGCGCCGGCATACATCGGCGCCTCGTCGCTAGCCGTTTGCGCCGGCGACGGCGCCTTGATTGCGCAGCCGGGCAGCCACAGCAACTGAGCCAGAACGAACGCCTTCAACGTGCAGTGCATGGGCGGGCTTTGAATTGGGAAAGAAGGAATATACCTGCGCGGGTATTGATGCGACGCTATTGCGATACCAAGGCAACAGCGTTGCGATACCGATGCGGCGATGGTGCGAACCCATGCAGCGATGTTGCGAACCGATGCGAGGATCGCGCCGCGCGCTTGATTTGCTAAAAGCACCGTCGCACGCAGAAAAGCAAAAAGCCGCGAAGTCGTAAGACTGTCGCGGCTTTTCAGGTCTGTGTCCGACTAGCTCTATCGAACACACCTTTGCAGGAATTTGGTAGGCGGTATTGGAATCGAACCAACGACCTCCACGATGTCAACGTGGCGCTCTAACCAGCTGAGCTAACCGCCTGCAAAGAAGAAGAATTATATAGTGCTTTTTTAAACTGTGCAAATCGTCTTGGAAGATTTTTTGCAGTTTTTATTGCGTTTCGGGTTTTGCGGCATTTACCTTGCGGCCTTGCCAAACTGCCCTTTCGCAACACGCTCTAAAGCGCTTTAAAGCACTACTTCTTTTCCTTCAATTTCGTGTCTGCGTCATGTGCCGCAGCAACGAAGAACGAGATTCTATCAGAACTTTTTATTCCTTGCTCGACTTCAACGCCACTACTCACATCAATCGCCCAAGGCCGCACGGATTCGATAGCGGCGCCGACGTTTTCTGCATTCAATCCGCCGGACAGAATCAACGGACGGGACATGGGATCGGCCCGCACATCATCCAGCAACGCGTAGTCGAAACCATGTCCGCTACCGCCATAACCGGCGCTGTAGCTGTCGAACAACCATCCCGCGGCCTGGCCGTATGCGCGGCAAGTGGCTGCCAGGTTTTCCGCCGTCTCCAGGCCGGGCGCGCCGGCACGGAAGGCCCGCAGGTGGCGATGCCCGTAGCGCGCGCATTCCAGCGGCGTTTCGTCGCCGTGGAATTGCAGCAGGTCGGGCCCGACTTCGCCCAGCACCGTGCGCACCTCTTCCTCTTGCGCATTCACGAAGAGCGCGACGACGTCGACAAACGCCGGCACCCCGCGGCGCAACTGCGCGGCGCGAACAGGCGTGAGACAGCGCTTGCTCTTGGGATAGAAGACGAAACCGATCGCGTCGGCGCCTGCCGAAACGGCGGCTTCAATGTCTTCTTCGCGGGTCAGCCCGCAGATCTTTATGCGTGTACGCATGGCATTTTCTGGATGTGTCGCCCCGCGGCGACTGGATGGGCCAGTATATCCGGCCCCTACGCCCCGGGCGCGCCCAGCGTCGCCACCATGTTGTCGAAGCTGCCCTCGGCCATGCGGAACCACGGGACCTGCTTGCCGCGGAAAGCCAGCATGCTGTCGTAGAGCTTCTTGAACGTCGCGTCTTTCGCGCTTAATTCATTGCAGGCCGCCACCGTGGCTTCGTGCGCAGCTTGCAGCACCGGCCGCGGATACGCCTTCAATTGCGCACCCTGCGACACCAGCCGGCGCAACGCCTCCGGATTTTTGGCGTCAAACGCGGCGATCATGTCGTTGCACGCGGCGGCGCAAGCCAAGGACAGCGCCGTCTGATAAGCCTTGGGCAGCTCACCATACGCGTCTTGATTGACGTACAGCGACAACTGCTGCGTGCCGGCCCACCAGCCCGGAAAGTAATAATTGCGCGCGACTTCGAACAACGCGAACCGCTCATCGTCGAACGGGCCGATTGTCGCCGCCCCGTCCACCACGCCTTGCGCCAGCGCGGCATGCACATCGCTCGCGGGTATGTCGACCGGCGTCGCACCCAGTCGCGACAGGATGTGGGCGGCAAAGCCATCGGCCGCTACCTTCAGGCCGCGCAGGTCATCAACGGTCTTGATCTCGCCGCGGAACCACCCGCCCATTTGTGCGCCGGTATAGCCGCAGGGAAAGTTCAGGATGCCGAACTTGGCGAAGGCCTCGCGCGTCAGCGTCAGACCCTCGCCTTTCCGCATCCATGCGTTCATCTGGCGCGTGTTCAATCCAAATGGCACGCCACCGTCAAAGCAAAGCGCCGGATCGGTAGTGAAATACTTGGCCGATGCCGCATGGCCGCATTCGACGATGCGGTGCTGCACGGCTTCCAGCGCCTGGCCCGGTTGGAACAGCTGGCCGGCCGGAAAGACCTCGATGTTGAAGCGCCCGTCCGTGACCTCGGCCACATAACGCGCGACGTCGGCGGCCCCCGCAAACAGCGTCGCCGCATCGGCCGAAAAGTCCGAAGCCAGCCGCCAGGTGAGGTTGGGCGCTTCCTGCGCAATGGCGGGAGCGGCCAGCACGGCGCTGCCGGCGGCGGCGCCCAGGGCGGTCTGCTTCAGAAACGCGCGGCGTTGCATGGCGCATGCCTCCAGAAAGGCGCGGGATCCCGCCGGCTGCGCGGCGGCTTCCCTAATAGGATTGAGTAAAGGGCGACAGCAGCGACGCCCCGCCATCGAGTTCGCACAGCCCGAAGGCTTCCGGGTAATCGATGCTGGCAAGGTAAAGGCCATCCGGCGCAAAGGTGGGCGCGCCGCGTTTGCGGTCGCGCCACGCCAGAAGCTGCGTCATCCAGTCCACCGGTTCCCTGCCCTGCCCGACCTGCAGCAGCGCACCCATGATGTTGCGCACCATGTGATGCAAAAAAGCATTTGCCTTCAGCGTGAAGACGAGGAACGGTCCGCGCTCTTCGATCTCGAGGCTGTGCATGTGCCGCACCGGATGCTTGGCCTGGCATTGCGACGAACGGAAGCTGGAAAAATCATGCTCGCCGACCAGCGCCTGCGCGGCCGCGCGCATGGCGTCCACATCCAGCGGCTGAAAGCACCAACCCGCACGTCCTGCCCACAGCGCCGGACGCACCCGGCCGCGCCAGAGCAGATAGACGTAAGTGCGGGCGCGCGCCGAAAAACGCGCGTGGAACTCGTCGGAGACTTCTTCGGCCCATTGCACGGAGATACTGGGCGGCAAAAACGCATTGACGCCACGCACCCAGGATTCGGTCTTGCGGTTCAGTGCGGTGTCCAGGTGGACCACCTGCATCGCGCCATGCACGCCGGTGTCGGTGCGCCCGGCGCAGATCGTGGGCACCGGATCGGCGACGCCACAGAAACTGGCCAGGGCGGATTCCAGCGAATCCTGCACCGTCTGCCGGTGCGGCTGTGTCTGCCAACCCTGCCAGGCGGAGCCGTCATACGCCAGCCCCAATGCAACTCTAGACATGCTTCAAACCCGAGGACCGCCGATACGGCGCGGTTCGTCCGTGGGCGGTACGTCCAGGTCGAGATTGATGGTGTCGAGCTTGCGGTTCAGCGCTGCCGTATCCAGCGCGGGCTCGTTGTAGGTATAGCTGTCCTCGTCATCGTCGTCACGCCGCGCGGCGGCCCGGCGCAATAGCCAGGCAATGGCGAAGGCGACCAGCGCCAGCACCGCGGTAACGATTACGAGAAGATTGTCGGCCAGCCAGCCGGGCATGCCAGTTTGCACAGTTTTGTCCGGAAGCGTGCCGACGGGTTTGTCGGCGTCGGAGGGTGAGGAGGTCGTGGCGCCGGGGGTGCTTGCCGCGTTCGGGGTGCCTGCTGCACCTGGGGTGCCTGTTGCACCTGGGGTGCCTGCTGCGCCCGGCGTGCCTGCTGCGCCCGGCGTGCCTGCTACGCTCGGAGTACCTCCTGCGCGCGGAGTACCTGCTGCACCCGAAGTGCCTGCTGCATCCGAAGTGCCTGCTGCACCCGAAGTGCCTGCTGCGCCCGGCGTGCCTGCTGCGCCCGGAGCACCTGCTGCGCCCGGAGTACCTGCTGCGCCCGGAGTACCTGCTGCGCCCGGCGTGCCTGCTGCGCCCGGCGTGCCTGCTGCGCCCGGCGTGCCTGCTGCGCCCGGAGTACCTGCTGCGCTCGGAGTACCTGCTGCGCCCGGAGTGCCTGCTGCGCCCGAAGTGCCTGCTGCACCCGGAGTACTTGCTGCGCCCGGAGTTCCTGCTGCGCCCGGCGTGCCTGCTGCGCCCGGAGTACCTGCTGCGCCCGGAGTACCTGCTGCACCCGGAGTACCTGCTGCACCCGGAGTTCCTGCTGCGCCCGGAGCACCTGCTGCGCCCGGAGCACCTGCTGCGCCCGGAGCACCTGCTGCGCCCGGAGTTCCTGCTGCGCCCGGAGCACCTGCTGCGCCCGGAGCACCTGCTGCGCCCGGAGTACCTGCTGCGCCCGGAGTACCTGCAGCACCCGGAGCACCTGCAGCACCCGGAGTACCTGCAGCACCCGGAGTGCCTGCCGAGCCCGGCGCACCGGCCGCACCGGCGCCGCCCGAAGCGCCAGCCGCACCTGCACCAGCCGCCCCGGCCGCAGCCGATTGCTGCGCAACAGCCTTCGTCAGTTCGTCGACATTGGCTTGAAGCTGATTCACGCGCCCTTGCGTGTCCGCGAGCGCGCGGTCGGCGGACGTCTTGGCGTCTGCCTGCGCCTCGGCCTGCGCGGCGGCGCTGTCCTGGGCCTGGCCGGTCGACAGGCGCACGCGATCTTGCGTCGGTGCAGCCGTGGCGACGCCCGAATCGGCGGGTGGGGCGACCGTGCCGGAGGCGGCGTCCTGGCCCTTGACCACCGACGGATTCGCACCTGCCGCTGCGCCCACCCGCCCGCGGTACTTCGCGTACGCCTCGGCATGCTCGTTGAAGATGCGGCGGGCTTCGGCGGGATCGATGGCGCGCACCGTGGCGGCGTCCGGGATCTTGAGCGTCTGGCCGGAACGCACCAGATTCATGTTGTTCTGAATGAAGGCCTGCGGATTGGCGCGCCACAGCGCGACCAGCATCTGGTAGACCGACGCGTTCGGCACCGCATTGCGCTGGGCGATGGCAAACAGATAATCGCCCGACTTGACCGTGACCGTGCCCGACGTGCCGCCCGTGCGGCCAGGGGCGCCCACGGCGGCGGGCGTGACATCTGCGCTGGTGCCGCGCAGCGGCACCAGGATGCTGACCTGTACCTGCCGTTGTCCCGAGCTGGAATTGATGTCGAGCAGCAGATCCACGGCCCCGCTTGCCGGCGCCTGCGCGGAACGCACCCGCAGATTCTTGCGCGTCGGGTCGATTCCGTCTTCGACGCGAACCACCATGCTGGCAAGCGGCACCGGCGGCTTGACGCCCGCGCGCTGCCAGGCGGCTTCGTCGGCAATGGAAACCTTGAGTGAGCTGATTTCTTCGGGCGTCAATTCCTGCAGACCCACGGTCGCCTGCAGCGGCGCGCCCGGCACGGAAACGACGCGAGAATGCCCGACGCGCATGGCCAGCGCCGACCCGCAGACGCTTGAGCCGATCGCCAGCGCAATGGCCCACTGAAGGGCTTTCAAACGGCGGGCATGCTTCACGTGGCGCGAACGCTGGGTCATAAGCTGGAATTCCGTTCTTGTAATCGAATTACGGGCCT
>Ga0256874_1000220_pt1 | contig 11495 bp, 7 predicted proteins | sample MC6MC0417MT_FD_190189 | JGI IMG/M metagenome (GOLD analysis project Ga0256874, IMG submission 190189) | Metatranscriptome of enriched soil aggregate microbial communities from Iowa State University, Ames, United States - MC6-MC0417-MT... | ecosystem: Environmental > Terrestrial > Soil >...
GCGCCAGCCGGTTGTCGCTGACGACGGAGCCGCCCAGCGGCGCCGGGTAGATGTAGTCCTTGGACAGGTGCTCGCGATTGAGGGTGTAGCCCGCGTCCACGCGCGGCAGCAGCGGCGCGCGCGCGATGCCGACGGCGGCGTTGGCCTTGGCCAGGCGCGCCTGCGCGGCGCTCATCGAGGGACTGTTGGCCAGCGCTTCGGTCATCAGCGCGTTGAGCTGCGGGTCGCCGTAGCGTTCCCACCATTGGGCGGCGGGCCATTCGGTGGCTTGACCGGTCAGCCCGAGCTTGGCGGCATCAAGCGCGGCGACGGGCTTGGGCGCCGGCTCCATCAGCGCGCAACCGGCGAGGGCGAGCACCAATGCGGTAGATAAAAGGCGTTTCATCCTGACTGTTAGCTGAAAGTAATTGATTGATCTGTATTTGCCTAGGCAACGATTATGCCAAATAAAAACCCCGGCTCCAGCACGGGGCGTGGGGTCAGCGGTCGGCCGGGGAGCCGGACGCGGACCCGTTTGCGATCATTCGTCGCATGAAGTGCATGAGCTGCTTGACCTCGTCGGTCGAAAAGCCGCGCAGGTGATGATTGAGCGCGCGGGCAATGTTGGCGGGGATTTCGCGGGCCTTGGCCTCGCCCAGTTCGGTGAGCTCGATCTTGACGACGCGGCGGTCTTCCTGGCTGCGGTTCCGGCGCAGGAGACCCTTGGCTTCCAGGCGATCCAGCGCACGCGTCATGGCGCCGGTGTCCATGTCGTTGAGCCGCGCCAGTTCGGCGGGCGTATCGGCACGGCCCAGAAACACCATGGCCAGCGGACGCCATTGCATGGCGGTGAGGTCAAGCGGCGCCATCTCCTGGTCCAGCATGCGGTTCAGGGAGTGATAAGCCAGCTTGATGAGGTAGCCCGCGTTGTCTTCGGCCATGCAACGGGTGTCGTTGCGGTAATGGACCGGGGTGTCGGGCGACTCGGAGGATTCGGGCGTGGGCAGGGAAGGCGCGGCAGTCATGCGGCGCATTTTACTGCCTAGTCAGTTATTGTCAAGGCTGTATCTTTGCCGCGGGTTCCGCCGCCGGCGCCTGCTTGCGCAGACCGGACCAGACGATGGCGGCCACGATCAGCGCAGCGCCGGCCAGCATGCGCGGCGTCGGCTCCTGGCTGAACAGCACCCAGGCGAAGGCAATGGCATAGACCGGTTCCAGCGCAATCACCAGCCCCGCGCTACGGGCGTTCAGCCGGGTCAGGCTGGAGACGAACAGGTAATGGGACAGCCCGGTGCAGAAGACGCCCAGTAACGCGAGCCAGAACCAGTCCAGCGCGGGCAGGGCAGGCAGTTGGCCGATCGCGAAGGGCACCATCACCAGCGCCACCACCACGTTCTGCCAGCAGGCCACCTGCATCGGATCCATGCCGGAGGCCGAGCGGCGGTTGCTCAAGGCCAGCAGCGCAAAGCTCAGGCCGGACAGCAGGCCCCACGCGAGTCCGATGGTGCCCTGGTCGGCCAGGTTGAACGAAGGCGTGACGAGCACCAGGCCGGCGGTCACCAGGCCCAACAGCAGCCATTCGGCAAGACGGACGCGCTCGCGGAAGATGAGGCCTTCGAACAGGGTGATGAAGGCGGGAAAACTGGCAAAGCCGAGCGTCGCGATGGCAATGCCGCCCACCTTCACGGAAATGAAGAAGGTGACCCAGTGCGCCGCGAGCAGCGCGCCCGCGAGGACCAGCACGAACAACTGCGCCGGGGTCAGCACGCCCAGCAGCGGCTTGCGGCGCATGCGCGCGAAGATGCCCAGCGCCACGACCGCGAACAGCGCCCGTCCCAGCGTGATGACGGCGGCGCTGGCCTGGATCAGTTCGCCGAACACGCCGGTCAGGCCGAATAGCACGGCGGCAATATGGATATAAGTGAGGGCGCGGTGTCGGGTCATGCTGCGAAGGAGGCGGTCTGCATCAGAGAAGGCGTGCAATTATTTTTGCGGTGAACTTAAAATCATCGCATGAATCGTATTGCCAAGCTTACGGCGCTCCCGCTGGCCTCCAGCCGCGCCGCCGGGATCGCCATGGCGGTGCTTGGCGCCATCCTCTTTTCCGCCAAGGCCATCGTCGTCAAGTTCACCTACCGCTACGGAATCGACGCGGTCACGCTGATCGCGTTTCGGATGCTGTTCGCGATGCCGTTCTTCGCGGTGGTGGCGTGGCGCCAGTCGCGCCGCGCGGCGCGGGGCGAGATCGTGGTGATGACCACCAAGGAACGCCTGCAGGTGTGCGTGCTTGGTGTTCTGGGCTATTACCTGTCCAGCTTCCTGGACTTCCTGGGGTTGCGCTACATCACCGCCAGCCTCGAACGCCTGATCCTGTTTCTGTCTCCCTCGCTCGTCGTGCTGCTGTCGGCCCTTTGGTTCAAGCGGCCGATCGAGCGCCGGCAATGGCTGGCCATGGTGCTGTCGTACGCCGGCGTGGTGCTGGTGTTTGCGCACGACCTGTCCTTCGGCGGAGGCGGCGAGGTGCTGTTAGGGTCTTTGTTCGTTTTCGGCTCGGCCGCAAGCTATTCTGTGTACCTGATTTGCTCCGGGGAACTGATCAAGCGGATCGGCCCGACGCGGCTGGTGGCGTATGCCATGCTGGTGTCGTGCGTGGCCTGCATCATCCAGTTCTTTGTCGTGCACCCGCCGTCGATGCTGATCCAGCCCGCCGCGGTCTATGGCTATTCCATCATTCACGCCACGCTGAACACGGTGGTGCCGGTATTCATGCTGATGTGGGCAGTGTCGCTGATTGGCGCACCCACTGCTTCGCTGCTGGGCATGGTGGGACCGGTGTCGGTGCTGTTCCTGGCCTCGTGGTTCCTGGACGAGCCCATCACCGTGTGGCAGATGGGCGGAACCGTCCTGGTGCTGGCGGGGGTGTTTGCGTTGATGGGGGGCGGCGCCATGCGCACGCCGCCCGCGCAGGACGACAGGCAATCCACGCGGTGAAGTCTGCATTTTTGGTCAATTCGCATTATTTCCAATGAAAGGAGGCCAGCATGGCCAGCAATCTCGTCAAGGCAATTCGTATCGAGCAGCACGGTGGTCCTGAAGTTTTGAAGCTGGTTGAGGTGGAAGTGCCGCCGCCGGCCGCCAACGAAGTCACGATCGAGCAGCACGCTGCCGGTCTGAACTTCATCGATATCTATTTCCGCACGGGCTTGTATCCGCATCCGCTGCCGCACGGCCTGGGTTTCGAGGGCGCCGGCGTGGTGACCGCCGTGGGCGCCGACGTCAAGCACCTGAAGAAGGGCGACCGCGTGGCCTATGGCCAGAGCCCCATCGGCGCCTATGCCAAGGCTCGCAACGTGCCGGCCCTGCAGGTCGTCAAGGTGCCCAAGGGCATTGAATTCGATGAAGCGGCCGCGCTGATGCTCAAGGGCCTGACGGTGCAGTACCTGTTCCGCCAGACGTACCGCCTGCAGGGCGGCGAGACCATCCTGTTCCATGCCGCGGCTGGCGGTGTCGGGCTGATCGCTTGCCAATGGGCCAAGGCGCTCGGCGTCAAGCTGATCGGCACGGTCTCCAGCCCGGAAAAGGCGGAACTGGCGCGCGAGAACGGCGCCTGGGAAACCATTGATTATTCGCGTGAAAACGTGGTCGAGCGCGTGCTGGAACTGACGGGCGGCAAGAAGGTGCCCGTGGTGTACGACGGCGTGGGCAAGGACACGTGGGAAACCTCGCTGGACTGCATCGAGCCGCGCGGTTTGATGGTCAGCTTCGGCAACGCCTCGGGGCCGGTGGCAGGCGTGAACCTGGCCGTCCTGAATCAGAAGGGCAGCCTGTACGTGACGCGCCCCTCGCTGGGCATCCACGTGAACACGCTGGAAAAGTTGCAGTCGGCCTCCGAAGAACTGTTCGACCTGGTGCTCAAGAAGAAGATCAAGGTTCGCATCGACCAGCGCTACACGCTGGAGCAGGCGGGCGAGGCGCAGACGGCGCTGGCTTCGCGCAAGACGACGGGCGCGACGGTGCTGACGCTGGACTGATCGCAAAACAAAGCATTGCGGCGCCCCGTGGGGCGCCGCAGCGGGCCTGGAGGACGCGCGATGCGCGGACTGCCAGGCTTTTTTATGGGCGGTGCGGAGCGCACCGCCCGCTGATCAGAGATTTTCTTCGTTGATCAGGTCTTCCTTGCCGTAGAACTTGACGCCGATGTGAATGCGTTCGCGGCCCTGCGAGCGGCGATGGCGGTTGGTATCGCGCAGCGAGTAGACGCAGCCGCAGTATTCCTGCTGGTAGAAGTTCTCGCGCTTGCTGATTTCGATCATGCGCGCCGAACCGCCGCCCTTGCGCCAGTTGTAGGTCCAGTAGATCAGGTCGTCGTAGCGCGCGGCGGCGCGTTCGCCGCAGCCGTTGATCTGGTTCATGTCCTTCCAGCGCGAGATCCCGAGCGAGCTGGTGATGGTGTCAAAGCCATGCTCGTGCGCGTAAAGCGCGGTGCGCTCGAAGCGCATGTCGAAGCAGGCCGTGCAGCGCTCGCCGCGCTCGGGCGCGTCTTCCATGCCCTTGACGCGTTCGAACCAGTTGTCCATGTCGTAGTCGGCGTCGATGAATTCGATGCCGTGCTGCTCGGCGAAGCGGATGTTCTCCTGCTTGCGGATTTCGTACTCTTTGACCGGATGGATGTTCGGGTTGTAGAAGTAGATCGCGTAATCGATCCCGGAGGCCGTCATGGCCTCCATGACCTCGCCAGAACAGGGCGCGCAACACGAATGCATCAGCACCTTGCTGCGGCCGGCGGGCAGGTCGAGTTTGGGGCGGACGAGTTCAGACATGGCGGTCAGGCAAAAGCGGAAAAACCCTTATTTTACGACGAGTTGCCATCAGCCCAGCACCGTCGTCCAGAGCTCGCGGACCGCGGCCCGTTCTGACTGCAGCTGGTCGGGCGCCACGCGGGCCTTTTCCACACCCTGAAGACGCAATTGGTGCTGGACGCGCCGCAGCGTGCGGTAGGCGTCGCCCGACCGCGCCGCCAGGTCCGGCGGGATCAGCCCGGCTTCGCCGGCCAGGCGCAATAGCGCGATGTTGCCCAGGTTGCGCACCAGCACCGGATGCGTGCCCGCGTGGCACAGCACCAGGTACTGCGTCACGAATTCCACGTCGACCATACCGCCGCGATCGTGCTTCAGATCGAAGCGGTCGGTGGTGTTGGGATGGCCGGCGTTGATCTTTTCGCGCATCGCCAGCACCTCGTTGCGCAACGCGGCCGTGTCGCGCGGCGCCACCAGGATGTCCTCGCGGATCTTCTCAAAGCGCTCGCCCAGGTTGGCGTCGCCCGCCGCGAAACGCGCCCGGGTCAGCGCCTGGTGTTCCCACGCCCAGGCGTGCTTGTGCTGGTATTGCTCGAAGGCCTCCAGCGAGACCGCCAGCAGCCCCGCGTCGCCGTCGGGCCGCAGGCGCAGGTCGGTTTCGTACAACCGGCCCGAGGACGTCATGGTCGACAGCCAGGACGACATGCGCCGGCCCAGCTTGGCGTAGACCTCCGCCGCGTCGTCGCGCGGGTCGTCGAACAGGAACACCAGGTCAAGGTCGGACGCATAGCCCAGTTCCTTGCCGCCCAGCTTGCCGTACGCGATGACGGCAAAGTGCGGCTCGGCGCCCGGGACCTTGTTCACGAGCGGCCAGGCGCGACGGATGGTTTCGGTAAGCAGCAGGTCGGCCAGCGCGGACAACTGGTCGGCCAGCTTTTCGACGGTGAGCTCGCCCTCCAGATCCTGCGCCAGCAATTGGAAGCTGGCCTGGCGCTGCACGTCGCGCATCAGGTTCATCTGGCGTTCGACGTCCGGATCGCCGTCCGGCAGGCGGCAGGCGTCCATATCTGCGGTGAGCTGCCGGGCAATCTGGCCGAAGTCGAGCGGCTCGAAGAGCGTGCGCCAGTCGATCAGGCTGTCGAGCAGCAGCGGATGCTGCGTCAGGTACTGTGCGGCCCACGGACTGGCGGCCACCATGCGCGCCACGCGCGCCAGCGTGTCCGGGTATTCGGCGAGCAAGGCAAGGTACGCGCTGCGTTGCGCAATCTTTTCGATCAGGTCGAACAGGCGCACCGCCGCTTCATGCGGCGCCGGCGTCTGCAGCGCCGCGCGCAGGGCGGCCGGCAACAGAACCTCCATACGGCGGCGGCTGCTTTCCGGCAGGCTGCGCACGCGATGGCTGCCCGATAGCGTCTCGGCGCGGCGCAGCAGATCGTCTGCATCGTTGCCGAACGCCTGGCGGATCTGCTCGCTCAGTTCGCATTCGCTGTCAGGCTCGGGCTGGCTGGACGGCGTGGCGTCTGCGGTGGCGTCCGGGGCGGTGGCGGGTGCGGCTTCTTCCTCGCCCATGCCGACCATCCGGAAGACGTTGCGGAAGGTCTGCGACACGAACTCGCGGTGTGCCGCCAAGGTGCTTTCAAAGTCTTCGGCGGTCATCCCCAGCGCCGCGGCCAGGGCGGCGCGCAGGTCGGGGTCGCCGGGCAAGAGGTGGGTCTGCTCGTCTTCGCGGTACTGCAGCGCATGCTCGGTGCGGCGCAGGAAACGATAGGCCTCTTCCAGCCGGCGGGCATCGTCCTCGGGAATCAGACCCGCCAAGCACTCGGCATGCAGCGCTTCGAGCAGCCCCCGCTTTTGCAGCGCCGGCATGCGGCCGCCGCGAATCAATTGCGCAAGCTGCACCACGAACTCGATCTCGCGGATGCCGCCGTCGCCCAGCTTGATGTTGTTGGCGCTGTCGATGCCATTGCGCGCCGACGCGCGGCGCTGCCAGTCCTGGCGGATGCGCTCGCGCAGCGCGCGCAGCGCGGCCAGCGCGTCAAAATCGAAATACTTGCGGTAGACGAAGGGCACGCGCAGGCTTTCCAGTTGCCGGGCCTGCGCGGCGCTGTCGCTGTCTTCGAACGCCTGCGCGGGCATCAGCCGCGCCTTCAGCCAGGCATAGCGCTCCCATTCGCGGCCCTGGCCGATCAGGTAGTGCTCCAGGGCATCCAGGCTCCAGGCCAGCGGACCGGCGTCGCCGTCCGGGCGCAGGCGCAGGTCGGTGCGGAACACCTGGCCGTTGGCGTCCACCTCGGACAGTACCGGCATCATGCGGCGGGTCAGGCGCCCGTAGAACTCGTGATGGCTGATGCGGCGCGGGCCGTCGGTTTCGCCTTCTTCGCCGTACAGCATGATGAGGTCGATGTCGGACGAAACGTTGAGCTCGCAGCCACCCAGTTTGCCCATGCCGACGATGAGCATCTCCTGCGGTTTGCCGGTGGCCGGGTCGCGCGGCATGCCGTGCACGGCCGACAGTTCCGCCGCCACGCTGCGGTAGGCGGCAGCCACTGCCATGTCCGCCAGCGTGGTCATGGCGCCCACCACCTCTTCAAGCGGCGCTTGCCCGGTCAGGTCGCGCACGATCAGCACGCTGAAGACGCGTTCGCGCAGCTTTCGCAGCACCATGCGGCAGACGTCCACCGGCAAAGCGGCGGAGGCGGCCGAGGCGGGGCCGGCCAGTTCGTTCTGCCATTGCGCCATCAGGTCGGGTGTCACCGGGTGTTTCACGGCCTCGTCCAACCAGGCGGCCAGGTCCGGGTGGGCGTCCAGGCGGCGGCGCAGATGGCCGGACCAGGCGAGGGCGGGAGCGATCAAGGATGGTTTCGACATGGTGCAAAGGGCGGCAGACGGATGGACGTGTTTCAGGTATAAGTGGGGACGATACTGCAAGACATCTCCTCCTGCCCACTGATCCGTGTCTGTTCCAAAAAAAGTGCTCCGCAGCCTGTTCTGGGCCGCGCTGACCGTCTATGGCGTCGTCGCCATCGGGTTTCTGGGCGTGCGCTACTGGGTCCTCCCGCGGGTGGATCAGTGGCGCCCTCAGATCGAAGCCTACGCCAGCCAGGCGTTGGGCGCCCGCGTTACGATCGGCGCGATCAAGGCGAACTGGCAAGGGCTCAATCCCAGGCTCGATCTCGCTGCCGTCCAGGTCTACGACGACGAGGCCGATCCGGTATTGAGCCTGCCGTCCGTGTCCGCGGTCGTGGCATGGCGCAGCCTGCTGTCGCTGTCGCCCACGCTGGTGCGGCTGCGGCTGGAAAAGCCGGAACTCACGCTGCGGCGGGACGCGTCCAATCATCTGTGGGTCGCCGGTCAGGACATCGACCTGAATGCGAGCGACCATGCCTCCGATCTCAATCATCCGGGCCTGCGATGGCTGGCGGCGCAGCGCGAGCTGCTGGTCAGCGACGCCACGCTGCGCTGGCAGGACGAATTGCGCCAGGCGCCGGAACTGACGCTGGAAGGCGTCGACTTCCTGGTGCGTAATGGCAGCCTGTCGCACCGGTTCGTGCTGCAGGCCTCCGCAGGGCCCGCGCTGGCGCATAAGCTGGAACTGCGCGGGGAATTCAACCGTGGACTGTTTGGCGTCGACGCCAAAAAGCCCGCCAACTGGAGCGGCCAGATTTTTGCGCAGGCCGACGACGTGGAGCCGCAGGCCTGGGCGCCGTGGATCGACGTGCCCGCGGTCGCCGGCCGGCTGGCGGCTCGGGCGTGGTGGCAATTGGATCACGGCAAGTTCACCGAACTGACCAGCGATGTCGCCGTGCGCGGCGTGTCCTGGATTGCGGCGCCGGACGGCCCAGCTGTCCAGAGCGGCTCGGGGCAGTTGCGCTTTTCCCTGTGGCCTGGCGATTACGTGAAGATCGAAGGCGTGCCGCTGGGGCGCAGCAAGGGCGCGCCTGACGTGGCCGTCAAGGGCGCGGTGCATCAACTGCGCGTGACGCTGCCCGGCGTCTTCGAGACGCCGACGCTACGGGCCGACGACCTGGAGCTCGATGCCCAGGTCAAGGGGCCGGATCCGGCGCATTGGTTCGTGGACGTGGCGCAGTTGCGCCTTGCCAATGAAGACCTGGAAGCACGTCTGCAAGGCCAATGGCGGCCCGAAGGCAAGACCGCGGCGGGCAGCGTCGACGTGCGCGGCACGATGGTCCGCGGGTCGATGTCGGCCATTCACCGGTATCTGCCGCTCGAGGTGAATGCGGACGCCCGCGAATGGCTGGCGACCGGCCTGCCCGCCGGGCAGATGCATTCGGCGGCCATCACGCTCAAGGGCGATCTGGACGACTTTCCGTATGGCGCACCGGGCTCGACCGGCGAGTTCGTCATCGCCGGCAACTATTCCGGCGCCAAGGTCGATTACGCGCCGGCGCGCAAGCACCACAAGGGCTGGCCGATGCTGGAAAACCTGTCGGGCAGTTTTCGCATCGACAAGGTGAGCCTGGCGCTGGACAGCGCGGGCGGCGCTGTGGCCCATACCGGGCAGGGACATACCGTCACGCTGGGCAAGGTGAAAGCCGCCATTCCGAACATGGAGCACGACTCGCAGCTTCGCGTCACCGGCGACACCTCCGGGCCGGTGGCGGCGTACCTGGCGCTGGCGGCGAATTCTCCGCTTGGCGAGCTGCTGGACGGGGCGCTGGACGAGGCGCACGGCACCGGCGACTGGCGCATGCCGCTCGATCTGACCGTGCCGCTGCTCAACACCGATGACACGCAAGTGGTGGGACGCATCAAGTTCTCGGACAATTCGTTCAGCTTCATGCCCGAGATCCCGGTGCTCAGCCAGATCCACGGTGATCTGGAATTCTCGGAAAAAGGCGTGCAGACCAAGGGCATCCGCGCGCAGTTCCTGGGCGGCCCCGTCAACATCTACGGCACGCTGGCGCAAGGCACGGACGCGCTGCGTTTTGACGGCACGCTATCGGGGCCCGGCCTGTCGCAGTTGAGCCGCGCGCCGTCGATGTCGCGCTTTACCGGCCGTGCGGCGTACAAGGGCCGGCTGATCTACCTGAAGGGCGGTGCGATCGACATCTCGGCCGAGTCCGACCTGGTCGGCATGGCGATCGACATGCCCGCGCCGGCTGGCAAGCCCGCCAAGTCCGCGCAGTTGTTGAAGCTGCAATGGTCGCCGGCACAGGACCGCGGCGCGCGCGACCGGCGCTGGCTCACGGCCAGCCTGGGCGACAACGTGAATGCGCTGTTCGAGCGGGACCCGGGCGATGGCTCGTCGTCGTATTTTTCGCGCGGGGCGCTGGGCGTCGGGCGGCCAGCCAGCCTGCCGGAACGCGGGCTGAGCCTGAACGCCAGCCTGCCCGAGCTGGACATGGACGGCTGGGAAAAGGTTTCGGACGGATTCGACGAGCCGCCCGTCAAGGGCAGGCCGCCCGCCAAGCCCATCCTGCCGCAGCCCGAGCGCATCAGCCTGGCGGCCAGCGTGCTGCACGCCAGCGGTTTCACGTTCAATGACCTGACGCTGTACGCCACGCGTCCCGCGCCGGCGCGCTGGCGCGTCGAACTGGAATCGCGGCAGGCGGCGGGCACGCTGGAGTGGCGTGAGGCGCAGGGCGCCATCGCCGGCCAGATCACCGCTCGCCTGAAACATCTGTCGATCGCGGGCGAGGGCGACGCCAACCAGGCCGACAAGGCGCTGGCGTCCGGCAACGACCTGTCCGACATCCCCGCCATCGACCTGCAAGCCAACCAGTTCATGCTGTACGGCAAGAACCTGGGGTCGCTACAGGTCACGGGCACCAATCTGGAACGCGGACGGCAGTGGCGGCTGGACAAGCTGTCCATCACCAACGATTCGGCGGCCCTGAACGCCACGGGGAGTTGGGGGCTGGAAGGTCCGAACCGCGGCCTGACCGTCGACGCGTTGCTGAAGCTGGAAAACGTCGGTGACTTCATGGGCCGGATCGGGTTCGAGAACGTGGTGTCCAACGGCAAGGGAACGATCCAGGGCAAGGCGACCTGGCGCAATCTGCCGTGGACACACAACATTGCCGACGTGGTGGGGGACGTGGTCGTCAGCCTGGACAACGGCCGCTTCATGCACGTGAATTCCCGCACCGCGCGCCTCTTGGAGTTGCTGTCGCTGCAATCGCTGCAGCGGTTGGCACGGCTGGACGTCAATCCCACCAACCTGCTGCGCGACGGCTTTCCGTTCGACACCATTCGCGGGAACGTCAAGGTGGCCGATGGCATGCTGACCACCGAAGGCTACAAGATCAACGGGCCGGTCGCGGCCATCGTCTTGGCCGGAGGCGTGAACCTCGTCAAGGAACGCTGGGACATGAAAGCGGTGGTGATTCCGAATCTGGACGCCAGCGGCGCGGCGATGGTCACCGCACTGGCCGTCAATCCGCTGATCGGCCTGGGCGCTTTTGTCACGCAATGGCTGCTCAAGCAGCCGCTCGCCCGCGCAATGACCATGGAATACGCCGTCACAGGCAGTTGGGACGATCCCAGCATCGAGCCGATCGAAGCCGGCAAGGAACCGGCCAAGCAGACGCCGCGCCCCGCGAATGCCACGCCGCGCCGGATGCCGGAATTCATCGAACATTGAGCCGCCGAGGATCCAGGTGTCAGACACCCATTGAGACGCTCCCCAGGTGTCTGACACCCGCTTGAGACGCCGCTCCAAGCTGAGGCCTGTCTTCCCTGGGTGTCTGACACCGTCCC
>Ga0256874_1000223_pt1 | contig 11408 bp, 7 predicted proteins | sample MC6MC0417MT_FD_190189 | JGI IMG/M metagenome (GOLD analysis project Ga0256874, IMG submission 190189) | Metatranscriptome of enriched soil aggregate microbial communities from Iowa State University, Ames, United States - MC6-MC0417-MT... | ecosystem: Environmental > Terrestrial > Soil >...
GTTATTCATAAAAATGAACTATACATGGTTTATAGTTTAGCTGATGATGCAGGTGGTTATCCCGGTGTGCCTAAAAAAGCAGATAATTTTATTTATCACTATAATAAACTTACAAAACAGTTTGAAGAAAAAGCCAGATTGGATACTGAAATTATTAATTACCACTTTGTTTCTGTTAACAATCAATTGTATTTATTAGGGTTAGTTCCGGTATATGATCAGGGCTTTAAGATCAGTGCAACGTTTGCCGTATTTAAAGTTGATGATAATTTTAAATCAACCGAGGTGTACAGAGGGGGCACAGTAAAGGATCCTTTGACCTTTTTCCCGAAAAGTGCTGTACAGTATGATCAAAAAATACTGATCTCTGTAGCAGTTGATGATTTTAAATTATTTGATCCTGCTGAATTAAAACTTTATCAGGTGAATCTGAGAAATGGTATTGATGGTATGTATGTCGGTCCTTTTTTTAATTATAACAATAAATTACACTTTACAGCTGATGCACATGCTTATGAACTCTCAATTGTTAAAGGCCGTTAAACCTTTAAAAATGTTTCTGTTTACGATTTTTTTGCTGGCATTTATGGGATGCAAAAAAGGTGTAGTCGAAGTATCGGTTGATGCATTTGCCGAGACTAATACTGAAATTAAATTCACGCAGGGGATTTGCAACTTACAATTTACCCTACAGGAATATCCTTATAAAGAAGTTGGAGTGAAGTTGGGGACCAATAAAAATATCTGGTATAAAAATGAGGGTTTAACCCGGCAAATTGCCAATCAGGTAGGTTCAAATAGGTATGGTGTTTTTTTAAATTCTTTAACGGCTAACACAACCTACTACTACCAAATTTATGTTAAAGACTCATCTGGCAAAGAAATCTATTCAGATGTATTTTCATTTACTACCAACCCTTAATTGATTAAAACAATGCTTAAGAATTACAGTTTTTTGTTTCTTATGGTCATATTACTTGGCTTAAACTCCTGTTCTAAAGATGAATTTGTGAGTGTACTAAAAAGTGAATATGAGCCTACTGTTAAAGAACCAGAATTTTCCGGCGAAGATTTTATTGTCAATTTAAATGCGCGTGCCTTGCAGGAAAAAGAGCACGGGGAATGGAAAATTCTAGATGGAGATGTTGTAGATAGTTATGTTTATTTTGAAGACAAAAAGAATCCATTTACCAGGTTTAAAGGGATGCCAGGTGAGGAGTATACCTTAGAGTGGAAACGTTGGACGGCTGACGGGAAAGCAAACTCGGTACAAATTAAAGTAAAAATACCGGAAGCACTTATTGAAATTAAAGATGAAACACCATCGGAATTTGAAACCATCAAAACACTATCTGTTGACCCAAAATATAGAGGTGTATGGACTTTTGAGGGAGCTCATGGTCTGCTTACCTCGAGGGTTAATGATGGTCTTGCCGAACCGCCCGAAAATAAGCCGAGTGTAGAGTTGCATTGCTACGCAAATACAACTTATACTGCGACCTATAAATATACCTATGCAGGTAGGGATTTTGTATTTCAGAAAGTTTTTAAAACAGGTGACTATACACAGGCCGAAGGCCTATACGAGCTCCAGTTGTCTTTTGGCAGTGACCGGGTTAAAACAGATAACCTGGGGAATGTTCTGGAGCTCAATTTACAGGCATCGGGTATTGCAGCGCGATTAGGTGATACCGATAACTATCCTGCTTTGCAGTCATTTAAGAAATTAAGAAGGTTAATTTTAGGAGGATCCAGTTTACTTCAGATACCTAAGATAGCTGGAGATCATTATCTTGATCTGGAAGAGCTGAATATGGATAGCATGGGAGAGAATTTAGTGTTTCCTGACAACTTTGGTAACTTGACCAAATTAAAAACCTTATTTGTAAGGCCAAGATTCAGTCGTAATTCAGAAACTATTATAGCCCTGCCAAAATCCTTTTCCAATTTGAAGGCGCTCGAATCTTTTACAACAAGTTCAATGGGCTTAATTGATTTCAATGGAACCCTGGGAGGGCTAACCAGTTTGAAAATTCTAAAAACTCCTGTTTTTAACCTTCCGGAGAATATAGGGGATTTAAAAGAACTGCAGGAAATAGAGATATATCTCTATGATGTTAATTTTCCTAAGCGTTTTAGCGAGTGCCAATCCTTAAAATTCGCAAGAATATATTCCATTGAATTGGGGGGAGGAACATTAACACTTCCACCAAAAATAGGTGACCTCAAAAAACTGGAATACCTGGATATCAGTTCAAATAAATTGCTTGAACTCCCTGCAACATTGTCAGCTTTATCAGCTTTAAAAACACTACATATTGCTGCCCCAAATCTGCAGTCGATTCCGGAAAATATTGGAAATCTGGCTAATCTTGAAGAACTTAACCTACGTGGTAACTATAGCAAAGTTCCGGAAAGCTTTGGTAAATTAAAAAAACTTACACACCTGTTTATGGGGGGTGCAGCACAGGAACTTCCTGAAAGTTTTGGGGATCTTGCATCACTTGTCTACTTTAATGCATCATCCTCGGAATTTAAGATGTTGCCCAAGAGCATAGGGAGTTTAAAAAAATTGAAAGAAATTGTATTAGGTATGAGCAAAATTGAAGTTTTGCCGACTTCATTTAGCGAACTCGATGCATTAGAAATACTCGACTTAAGCCAAACCCAACTCAAAACATTTCCTAAAGAAGTTATACCCTTAAAAAGCATCAAACAAGTCATGCTTTCGGGTACAAAAGTGGGTGATATTCCAGATGGTATTTCAGCAATGAAAACTGGAGTTACCTTTACTTTATACCAGGTTCCGAACTTTACAGCTGATCATCTGAACCATATATTGAGCATTACAAAAGGGAAAGTTTTCTATACAGATTATGGATATTTTGCGTCTTTATTGTAGAGATAGACAACGCTGGCCATTGGGAAATACTTTAAAGCTGTCGTCGAGATGGGTAGGTTTGATGATGAGCAATGGGAATGACAAGCCTAAAAACATGCAAACGTTTGATTTTGCCATTAGAGCCTGATTTTTAGAAAAAAGCATTATAAAATTCGGGTTTAAAGCCTTAAGTTTGACAAATTTTATTAACGTTTTTTTATTTATTTACCTATTGAAAAAATATGTGTGGAATAGTTGGTTACATAGGCCATAGAGAAGCCTGGCCTTTAGTTATTAAAGGATTAAAGCGGTTAGAATATCGCGGATACGATAGCGCTGGTATAGCGCTAATCAACAATGACGGTTTGAATATATACAAGAAAGCCGGAAAAGTACAGGAATTAGAAAATTTTGCTGAAGGCAAAAACCTTTCAGGAACCATTGGTATCGGACATACCAGATGGGCAACACATGGTGCTCCGTCTGACAGAAATTCGCACCCGCACACTTCGCATAGTGGCGACTTATCCATCATCCATAACGGAATCATTGAAAATTATGCTACCCTTAAAGAAATGCTGATCAGCAAAGGGCATGAGTTTAACAGTGATACGGATACTGAAGTATTGATTCACCTGATTGAAGAAATCTATAAAGAAGAAAATATTGACCTGCTGGAAGCAGTAAGGCTTGCTCTTCATGAAGTGAGCGGAGCTTATGCCATTGTTGTGATGGACGAAGCAAAGCCTGATCAGCTGATTGCAGCAAGAAAAGGTAGCCCGATGGTTATCGGTGTTGGCCAGGGCGAATATTTTATCGCTTCTGATGCTACACCAATTGTAGAATATACTAAAAACGTGATCTACCTGAACGATAACGAAATCGCATTTTTAAAACGCGATGAGTTAATGATCAAAAGGCTGGATAACGTGGTGCAGTCTCCTTATATCCAGGAGCTGAACCTGAAATTGGAAATGCTTGAAAAAGGTGGTTACGATCACTTCATGCTTAAAGAGATTTATGAGCAGCCGCGTTCCGTTAGAGATTGCTTAAGAGGTCGTATCTATCCTAACGAAGGAAGGGTACAGCTTGGCGGAATCAGCGAGTTTGCACATAAACTGAAAAATGTAGACCGTATTATCATTGTGGCCTGCGGTACTTCGTGGCATGCCGGATTAGTGGGTGAGTACTTAATTGAAGAGTACTCAAGAATTCCGGTTGAAGTAGAATATGCTTCGGAATTCAGATACAGAAACCCGATCATTACCGAGAAAGATGTAGTAATTGCCATCTCTCAATCAGGAGAAACTGCCGATACCATGGCTGCTATTGAAATGGCCAAAGAAAAAGGAGCAACTATTTTCGGGGTATGTAATGTGGTTGGTGCTTCTATCCCGCGACTTACGCATGCTGGTGCTTATACCCATGCGGGTCCTGAAATTGGTGTGGCTTCAACTAAAGCCTTTACTGCCCAGGTTACCGTGTTAACTTTGATTGCTTTCCACCTTGCACAGCAAAAAGGAACCTTAACAAGTTCAAAATTAACAGAGTTGTTAACGGAACTGGATAACATCCCTCAGAAAATTGAAAAAGCATTGCAATCAGAAAGCCTGATCAAAGAAATCTCTGCTAAATTTAAAGATTCAAGGAACTGCTTATTCTTAGGCAGAGGAAGTGGTTTTCCTGTAGCATTGGAAGGTGCATTGAAACTTAAGGAGATCTCTTACATCCATGCCGAAGGTTATCCTGCTGCGGAAATGAAACACGGTCCTATTGCTTTAATTGATGAAGAGATGCCGGTTGTAGTTATAGCAACTAAAAACTCATCTTACGAAAAAGTAATCAGCAATATTCAGGAAGTGAAAGCCAGAAAAGGAATTGTTCTGGCAATCGTAACTGAAGGTGATACTGAAGTTAGAAAAATGGCAGATTACTGCATCGAGATTCCTGATGCCAGTGAAGCTTTCTTGCCGTTGTTAGCTACCATACCACTACAATTATTGTCTTATCACATTGCGGTAATGAGAGGATGTAATGTAGATCAGCCAAGAAATCTGGCTAAGTCGGTTACCGTAGAATAACATAATTATTTCGAAAACAAGAAGAGCCCCAACGGGGCTTTTCTTGTTTTAGTATATTTTTCATGTGGTTTATTTTAAGTTTTTAGTGTTAATTTATGGTTGTTTTAAGGTTAATTATAACATTTATTGACGCTTTTTCTTAATAATTTGTAATAATCTCAGTATATTCGCTCAATCATTCCTTTTTTTATTACAATTATTGTGCTTTTTGGGATGATTACGGAGTAATTACTTATGACTGCATTTAAAATGAAGATAAACTGTGTGTTAAGTTTCTGTATTGATGGGATTTGTTTATTATTCATGCCCATTTTTGTCTTTATTTTCATTTTTCTTTATGATTTTGTAATTGTTTACTCAAATAAATTACGCACCTCTTTTTGTCGGAACATTTTTTTTAGAATCTACCTATTATAGACTATTGCTACCTACCTATGAGAAAAAGAAAACCCAGTATCCCTTTAAAGAATTTAGCAGGATTGCTAATTACATTGTTTATTACTTCCTGCGTCAGCACCAAGAACGTCCCGTACTTTCAGGACATTTCCCTCGCAGATAAATCTGCAATGGAAAAGACGGCTCAATTTACAGATCCTGTAATTCAGCCCGACGATATACTTGCTGTGTCTATTTTTACAATAGATCCCCTAAGCTCGGCAGTAGTTAATCAAACCACCACCGGACAGGCCTTAGGAGCAAGTTCAGCATCTACCATTGGTCAGCAGCAGGTTAGCGGTTATCTGGTTGACAAGAACGGAGAGATTGAGCTGGCGGTTATAGGAAAGATCAAGCTTGTGGGATTGACTACTTTCGAAGCAAGAGATCTCATCAGAAAAAAAGCTGCTGAACTTTATAACAATCCCAGTGTTCAGGTACGTTTCGCAAATTTCAAAATTACCATATTAGGAGAGGTGGTAAGACCTGCAGCCTATACCTTGCCTAATGAAAAGGTTAACATTTTAGATGCGATTGGCCTTGCCGGCGATCTCACCATTTATGGCAAACGTGAGAATGTATTGCTTATCCGCGACAACAACGGTAAGAAAGAATTCGCCCGCTTTAGCCTTAATTCCTCAGAATTATTTAACAGCCCATATTTTTATTTGAAACAGAACGATGTGATTTACGTAGAGCCAAATAAGGCACGCATAGCTGCGAACAACGCATCAAGAACCCAGACTTTTGCAATACTCGGATCAGCGCTTTCCGTTTTAATTATTTTAATTACAAGGCTTTAATCATTTTTTCATTAGTAATCATCCCCTATGAGTACAAGATCAAATCAACTTCCAAAAGATGAAGGCCTGGATATTAGTAAGCTACTGCCCAAGATTATCAGAAAATGGCCTTTAATATTGTTGTCGGTAATAGTTTGTTTAGGCCTGGCCTATTTATACCTGCGATACACCACCCCTATGTTCCGGATTTCGGCAAGGGTTTTAGTAAACGATGAAAAAAAGGGAGGTAGCGCGCTTGGTGCCGCCGCCGATGCGCTTGGTGATCTTGGTGGCCTGCTTGGAACCAAAAGCACTGTAGATAATGAAGCAGAAATACTGCAGACCAGATACCTCATGGAACAGGTGGTAGAGGACATGCATCTTAACATTACTTACTTTAAAAAGGGTCGTGTTAACGACATAGAGATCTATAAAAGCCCTTTTACTGTGCAATTTGTTGCAGCAGAGGATACCATTAAGGCAACGGGTTTTGAACTGGCACTGCTAAAAAATAATAAACTCTCCCTTAAATCGGGCCTGTTGGATACGGTTATCGATTTTAACGGGAAAGTCACTTTTCCTAAGGTGGGAACATTCATTGTAACCAAAACCCCGGGGCAGCTTTTTGCTGAAGATGAACGCTATAAGTTTTCTATTGTTTCTGTAGATGAGAAGGTAGCCGGATTAATGAACGACCTGACTGTATCGGTTGGAAATAAGCTGATTACGGTAATTGACCTGAGCATTAACCACCCGATACCCAAAAAGGGAGAGGACATTTTAACAGAGCTCATTCATAAATACGTTCAGGGAAATATTGACGACAAGAATGAGGTTGCCGACAGTACCATTAAATTTATAAGGAACAGGCTGGCTTTTATAAGCTCGGAACTGGGTGATCTGGAAGGGAACATTCAGGGTTTTAAACAGAAAAACAACCTTGCCGACATGACGGAGCAATCTAAATTGCTGGTGCAAAATACCAGCTCATTTATGAATGAGTTGTCGAAGGTAGAAACCCAGCTGAGTATCTTATCAAATCTGCAGGAATACTTAAAAGATGAAAGTGGAAACCGCGTATTACCCAGTTCAATTTTGCCGGGAGATATGGTTTTTACAGGATTAATTGATAAGTATAATGCCTTGCTTTTAGACCGCGACAGAAGATTGCTTGGTGTAACGGAAACGAACCCCGTGATTACCAATCTGGATAAACAGATCAAGAACATGCGCACGGATATGCTGGCCAATCTGATCTCCACCAAAAATGGACTGGAGATTACCAAGTCGCAGTTGCAAGGACAGATGAAATCGGTTGAAGGACAAGTTCAGCAGATACCTGCTACCGAAAGAAATTACCTAAATCTGGCCAGACAACAACAGATCAAGCAGGAGCTATACATCTACCTGATGCAGAAGAGCGAGGAAACGGCGATTTCCAAAACTTCAAATATTGCGAATTCGAGAACTATTGATCCGCCAAAATCTGAATTTAAGCCTTTTAGTCCAAAGAAATCTGTAGTGGCACTGGTAGGTTTGTTTATGGGTCTGGCTATCCCAATTGGGATCATCTATCTGCTGGATGTTTTAAATAATAAAATTAATACCAAGGAGGATATTACTGAAGCCACAGAGGTTCCGATTTTAGGAGAAATTAGCCATAGTGACGATTCGGCTAACCTGGCGGTTTCTGACAATTCAAGATCTGCCATTTCGGAACAGTTCAGGGCATTAAGAACCAATTTGTCGTTTTACCATAACGACAACGAAAAAACCAAGGTTATTTTGCTTACTTCCAGTATGTCTGGAGAGGGTAAGTCCTTTGTGGCAATTAACCTGGGAAATGTGTTGGCCATTACCGGAAAGCGTGTGTTGCTGATGGAGCTGGATTTAAGAAAACCGGGTATGTCTGGTAAATTAAATACAGCTAACGGTGTTGGTTTTACCAATTACATTGTCGACAAAAGCCTAACCGCTAAGGATATTGTAAAGCCTCTGGATATCCACGAAGACCTGTTTATTGTAAGTTCTGGTCCTATCCCGCCTAACCCTGCGGAAACGTTGTTAAATTCTCGTACCAAGGAGTTAATAGATGAGCTTAGAACGCAGTTTGACTATATAATTATTGATGCCCCGCCAATAGGTATAATTACCGATGCCCAGTTGCTTGAGCCCCATGCTGATGTTTGCCTGTATTTAGTGAGGCATAAGTTTACGCTTAAAAACCAGCTGCATATTGTAGATGATCTGTTCCGTACCAAAAAAATGAAAAAAATAGGAATAGTAATAAACGATATCGTGCTGTCTGATTCCTATGCTTATGGCTATGGTTACGGCTATGGCAGTTACGGAGAGGAAATAGCGAAAAAAGGTTTCTGGAAACGAATTTTTAAAGGGTAATATGAAAGCCGCCAAAAAAGTTTTTTACAACACCGGTTTCCTTTACGGAAAAGTGGTGATTACCATGTTTATCGCATTGTTTTCGACCCGTTTGATATTGAAATCTCTGGGAACGGAGGACTTTGGTATCTTTAATTTGCTGGCCGGGGTTATTCTGATGCTTTCTTTTTTGAATGGCGCGATGACGGTAACCACTCAGCGCTACCTCTCGTTTTTCCTTGGAAAGGGGGAAGTAGACAAAAACAAAGAGGTATTTAAAACCAGTATCACCCTACACTTAATTATTGGATTGCTGGTTGTTGCCTTGCTCGAAATTGCCGGACTGTTTCTTTTTGATGGCGTGCTGAATATACCGGCCGCCAGGATTGAAACGGCAAAGTATGTTTTTCATTTTATGGTGGTGAGTACATTTTTTACCATAAATGCAGTGCCATACGATGCCGCAATTAATGCAAACGAAGATCTTTTATTTGATTCGTTAAGTGGTATTCTGGAGGCGGTATTGAAATTGGGTATTGCCTATTACCTGTTGTATACACACTTTGATAAGCTGATCACCTACGGGATTCTGATTGCTGGGGTAACTATCCTGATCAGGATGATTAAGACTGTTTGGTGTTCGGTGAAATATGCGGAATGTAAGTTTAGCTTCGGCTTTTCGGCCAATTATACACTGCTGAAGGAAATGGCCTCGTATGCAGGTTGGAATTTGTTTGGGGCCTTGTGTTATGTGGCCAGCTCCCAGGGCTTGAGTATCATACTGAACAGGTTCTATGGTGCTAAGATCAATGCATCTTATGCGGTTGCGAATCAGGTTAACTCCCAAATGCAGTCATTTTCGGTAATGATGGTAAGGGCCTTTAATCCGCAGATCGTTAAAAGCGAAGGTGGTGGCGATAGGGAAAGGATGATCAGACTGGCTACTCAATCCAGTAAGTTTTCTGTTTTCTTGCTGCTGTTCATGGTTATTCCCATGCTCATTGAAATGCCCTTTATATTGAAGTTCTGGTTATCTAATGTGCCTCAGTATACTGCTGCATTTTGTACAATTGTGCTGATGACCAGTGTGGTTAGTCAGATGTCGACCGGATTGAAAACAGCGGTTCAGGCTACTGGCAAGATTAAACTATATCAGTCCGTTGTGGGGTCAACCGTTTTACTCACTCTGCCGCTGTCGTATTTTCTGCTTAGATCCGGTTATCCCGCTTATTCGGTTTTAATTGGTGGTTTGTGCCTCGAAGCGATTTCGCTGGTGATCAGGCTGAGGATTGTGCACACTTTAACGGGCTTGTCTATAAATGCTTTTTTCAAGAATATAATTTTAAAGGTTGCGGTGATTACTGCAGTGGGAATAGGGGTATCATTTATACCGGGACTTTTTATGCCGGAGGGCTTTATTAGGTTGGGTGTGGTACTGGCACTGAGCTTCTGCTCTACCTCGTTATTGATATGGAATTACGGCTTTGTGCAAGCTGAACGTGATATGGTGGCCGGAATTGCAAAAGGCCTTACAAAAAAGTTATCCGGAATTCAGGTGAAATTCGCCGGAAAATAAATAAGATAATAAAATTTAATTATATGTCTTTCATAAAAAAAATCGTCCCGAAAAAAGTTAAAATCATAGCTAAGTTGTCGAAACTTTATGCTTACGATTTTAATCGATTTATTAAGAATTCGAATGTTTATCAAACCTTCGATACTGAAAACAAACTTAAAGGCAAGCTAACCATCTATTACCATGTTTTGGAGAAGGGGCTCACTATGCCCGATACCAGGCTTGGGTTTGGGGAGCCTGTTGTGCTTGAACTGATAGATATGATGAATATGTATTTAGATAAAAAATACAATTTATCTAGTCTGGAGTTTGTTCATTCCATGAATGTACTGGAAGAATATGTTGAATTCCACGACAAAAAAAGCTTTGCTTTAAAACAGGCCATTACCGATCAGGTAGCCAAATTAAGGCTGAGAATTACCGCCTACGAAACGCCAAAGCAATTTGAATTTGACAGAGATGTTTATTTTGCCCACAGGGAATCGTCGTTCGATAAGTTCTGCCTTTCCAGATACAGCTCCAGAAATTACAGCGATGTTGTGGTTCCGGAAGAGGTGTTGATGAAGTGCGTAAGACTGGCGCTAAAATCACCTACTTCCTGCAACAGGCAGGTGAACAGGATTTACATGGTCAGATCTGCTGAGATGAAGCAGGAGGTGCTGAAACTGCAATATGGCAACAGGGGATTTGGACATTTGGCCGATACGCTATTTGTGATCACAGCTGATATTTCAGTTTTCCAGGGGCCAAATGATAGAAATGAATCTTTTGTGAATTCGGGGATGTTTGCAATGTCGCTATTGTATGCGCTGCACAGATATGATATTGGTGCCTGCCCTTTGAACTGGAGTGTAGAGGTGCACAGGGATTTAAAATTAAGACAGCTGCTGGGCATCCCGAACAATGAAAGAGTGGGATTAGTGGTTTCCTGCGGATACCTGCCTGAGAAAATTAAAATAGCATCCTCGCCAAGGCTGGATGCAGAAGAAGTGGTTAAAATTTTATAAGTATATGAAAGACCAACAAACAAAGAATATTGGGTTAGTTACCTTCCATAATGTGTACAATTATGGAGGCGTTTTACAGGCTTATGGCTTATGCAGGGCGCTGGAAACACATAATATAGAGTGTATCGATTATCAGCAGCAGGATCTTGATTTGAAATACAATCATAAACTGTACGACGGCAGAAGATCACTTAAGCAGAATGCGAAACATTTTGTAAAGCACTTTATTTTAAAAAAAGGTGTTAAAAAAGAAAATAAGATCAAAGA
>Ga0256874_1000226_pt1 | contig 11332 bp, 12 predicted proteins | sample MC6MC0417MT_FD_190189 | JGI IMG/M metagenome (GOLD analysis project Ga0256874, IMG submission 190189) | Metatranscriptome of enriched soil aggregate microbial communities from Iowa State University, Ames, United States - MC6-MC0417-MT... | ecosystem: Environmental > Terrestrial > Soil >...
CACCGATAAATAAACTCGCTGTAATGAAAATAATTACAGATCCGTCTAATTCAAATTTTCCAGCGTTTTGAGCTACTGTAAGATAATCAACTGCATTCGTCTGAGCAGCGATCATAAAGATACCGATCAATAATGCCAAGTCACCAATTCTGTTCATGATGAAAGCTTTTCTTGCCGCTTTACCATATTCTTCGTTGGTGTACCAGAATCCAATCAATAAATAAGAACACAATCCTACACCTTCCCATCCGATGAATAAGATAAGGTAGTTGCTTCCCATTACTAATAATAACATTGAGAAGATGAAGAGATTCAAATAAGTAAAAAACTTATAAAAACCTTTATCATGACTCATATATCCGATAGAGTACAGGTGAATCAAAGAACCGATTCCTGTAATGATCATTACCATCATTAATGATAACTGATCGATCTGGAATCCGAAATTGATCTGAACTCCGTTTACTCTAAACCATTCAAAAGCTTTTACAATTACGGGCTGGCTTTCAGAATCGAAATTCATGAAAAGGCTTACCGCAATACAGAAAGATCCGAAAACGGCAATCGTAGCCAGGCTTCCAACAACTATTTTTGGAAGATTTTTCCCGAATAAACCGTTAATAAGAAAACCTAAAAGTGGTAAAAGTACTATTGCATACACTAAATTTTCCATTCTTATCCTCTTAATTTATTAAATATACTTACATCTACAGAACGGGTATTTCTATATAGCATAGCAATAATTGCCAAACCTACTGCTACTTCCGCAGCAGCCACCACCATAATGAAGAAAACTAAAAGTTGGCCGTCTCCATTCCCTTTATAGGCTGAAAATGCAGCCAGTAAAAGGTTTGTAGAATTCAGCATAAGCTCAACACAACCCAAAATAACAATAGCGTTTTTTCTCAACAATACTCCCAAAACTCCCAAACAGAACAATACTGAAGAAAGAATTATGAAATGCTCTAAAGGGACGCTTTGTATAAATGTATTTACTTCTCCCATAATTTTATAAATCTTTTTTACCGATTAATACCGCACCTACAATACCTGCTAAAATAAGGATCGAAGCAAGCTCAAACGGCAAAACATATTCATTGAACAAAAGTCTACCCAGATTTTTAGTAAGACCAACACCTTTGTCTACATTTTCAACAACGATGTGATTATCCTGTACTCCTCTGAATACGCCTAAAACCCCAATTAATAAAAGACCGGCCGTAAAAACTCCAACAAACTTTAAAGTATTGCTCTTCTTACTTTCGTCTTCTTTATTAAGGTTAAGCATCATCAGTATATAAAGGAATAATACCATGATCGCTCCGGCATATACTATGATCTGAATAATTGCTAAGAACTGTGCATTCAAAAGAATGTACATTCCGGCAATTGAAAACATTGTGACAATTAATGACAAAATAGCATATAAAGGATTTCTTGCAAACACAAAATAAACTGCACTAGCCACTGCTAAAAACGCCACCAAGAAAAATAAAAACTGATCCATTATTTTACCGCATTTTTTTGTTTCTCGGATTGTCTTTCGGTGATATCAATCCTTTCATTTATTTTTTCAACCAATTTATCTTTTCCGTAAACGAAAGAACCTCTGTTGGTTTCTACGTCTACCAATCTGTCTGTAAGATAAATTGCAGATTTCGGACAAGCCTCTTCGCACATACCGCAGAAAATACATCTCAACATATTAATTTCATATACTGATGCATATTTTTCTTCTCTGTAAAGGTTTTTCTCCTCCTTAGTTCTTTCTGCAGCCGTCATGGTGATGGCTTCAGCTGGACAAGCTACGGCACACAATCCGCAAGCGGTACATCTTTCTCTGCCTTCTTCGTCTCTTTTCAAAACGTGCTGACCTCTCCAGATATCGGCTCTTGGTTTTTGTACTTCAGGATAAGAATAAACATTCGGAGCACGTTTTACAACCGTTCTTACCGCATGCTTAAAAGTAATCCCCATCCCTTTGAAAATCGCCGGAAGGTAGATTTTCTCCGCAAGGGTCATCTCTTTATTTGAAACAACTTTGGATCTGTTTGTAAGTTTCATTTTCTATTATTATTAAATGTTGGAAGATGGAAGCTTGATGATGGAAGTTCATCCCAACGCTGCTTTCACATCAGCTCATTTTCAAATTTATATCTTGTTTGAAATCTGAAATGGAAAATTCCATTTTCAAATTCTCAAATTATTTCGTTCTCAAATTAATTACCGAATGCTAAAATCACAGCTCCTGTAATCATCAGGTTAACCAATGCCATAGGAATTAATGTTTTCCATCCTAAGTGCATCAACTGGTCATATCTGAATCTTGGTAACGTCCATCTGATCCACATAAAGATCAAAATTCCGATTACCGTTTTCGTTAAAAATGCTACGATACTCAAAATACCTGCAGTATTTTCTCCCCAGTTCTGAGTTACCCATTCAATTCCCGGATAGTTGTAGCCTCCGAAGAAAAGTACCACCATGAAAGCATTAGAAATAAACATATTCACATATTCTCCGAACATGTATAAACCTAATTTCATTGATGAATATTCTGTAGAATAACCGGTTACCAATTCAGATTCACACTCCGGTAAATCGAAAGGATGACGGTTGGTTTCTGCCAAAGCAGCAACGAAGAAAATTAAGAATGCCAATGGTTGGTAGAAAATATTCCAATTCATACCGGAACCGATTGGGATAATTCCCCAAAGTTTTCCTTCTGTTTGGTTTTCGGTAATTACTTTTAAATCTAAACTTCCTGTCATCATGATGATAGAAAGAAGTGCAAGACCCATCGCCAATTCGTAAGAAATCATCTGCGAAGAAGCTCTGATTGCACCTAATAATGAATACTTGTTGTTGGAAGCCCAGCCTCCGATCATGATTCCGTACACTCCGATTGATGCCATTCCGATGATGAAAAGTACACCAACGTCGATATTGGCAACCTGTAGATCATAAGAAATTCCGCCAAAGTTCAACGTTTTTCCCCAAGGAATAACCGCTCCAGTAATCAATGAAATAAACATCACCAATGCAGGTCCCAATACGAAAAGAAACTTTTCTGCATTAGCCGGTGTAAAATCTTCCTTAAAGAAAAATTTACCACCATCTGCAAGAGGCTGTAATAAACCGAAAGGTCCTGATCTGTTTGGCCCGATTCTATCCTGCATGATTGCAGCCACTTTTCTTTCAGCCCAGGTAGAGTAGGCCGCTATCGTTAATGATAACAGAAAAAGCGCAAGTACAAGTATTAATTTAAATGTAATTAAATCCATTTTATTATTTAAATGTTTGAAGATGGGAGCTGGGTGCTGGAAGTTTAGCAATTCGCCGCACAACTCATCATCGCATTATTAAATTTTTATCTTTTTAAGTTGAAAATGTTTAAAACCGAGTAGTAGTATTTAGGATTAAAAAAACTTCTATCACCCTGCTTCAACCTTCCAACTTTCTATTTTTCGTCTTTTTCGCTGATTTCTTTAGCCATCGGATTGTCTAAAACTCTTAGCTCGTCTTTTGGCTTTTCATAGTGATTCAAAGAAATTACCGAATGTCTGTCGATATGTCTTGGTCCTTCAATGTTCCAGTCGCTTAAGTTCTTTCTTTCGAAACGGCAAGTATCACAGATAAATTCTTCAACTTCTCCCCACTGATCTTTTCGTGCAGTTACTCTTACGATTTCGTCACCTTTCATATAAACTGTAGCTTTCCCTGAACATTTATCACATTTACAAGAAGCGTTCATAGGCTTTGTAAACCAAACTCTGCTTGCGAAACGTGCAGTTCTGTCAGTTAATGCTCCTACAGGACAAACGTCGATTACGTTTCCGATGAAGTCATTGTCTAAAGCTTTGTTTAAATAAGTGGAAATTTCAGCATGATCTCCTCTGAACAAAATTCCGTGTTCTCTTTCGCCTGTCAATTGGTTTGCTGCCAATACACATCTTGCACAAAGAATACAACGGTTCATATTTAATTTGATGTTCGGACCTAAATCGTCTGCATCATAGGTATTTCTTTCGAATTCAGTTCTGGTTTCAAGATTTCCATGCTCGTAACCTAAATCCTGAAGATGACATTCTCCAGCCTGATCACAAACCGGGCAATCTAAAGGGTGGTTTACCAATAAAAATTCGGTAACCGCCTTTCTGCCTTCCTGAACTTTTTCAGAAGAAAGGTTTTTCACTTCCATCCCATCCATTACATTGGTTCTGCAGCTTGCTACCAATTTCGGCATAGGACGGGGATCTGCTTCTGATCCTTTAGAAACTTCCACTAAGCACGTTCTGCATCTTCCACCACTGGTTTCCAGCTTGCTGTAGTAACACATTGCAGGAGGAACAGATTTTCCACCGATTTGTCTAGCAGCTTCCAAAATAGAAGTTCCAGGCAAAACTTCAGTAGTCTGTCCGTCTATAGTTATTTTGAATTTTTTAACCTCTTCGCTCATATTCTATGCTTTTCGCTTAATATTTAAGCTATAAATTTTTAAATATTTCTATATTAAACTGATAAGTTTCTTTTAATAAGTAATCCATATGAGTTTTAAACTGCTTAATATGATTATCAGAATCTTGAAAAGTTTGAATAATATGCTTTACAAGATTTTTGTACTTATTTTCCTTATCTATCTGTTCACTTTTTGTTTCTTTTTTAAACGCCTCAAAATCTATATAGTCAAATTCTGATAAACTTTTATTTTGATTTTCCAAAAATTGGCAAATCCAATCTTCAAAGGCTTTCGGACAAAGTGCAAAAATAAATTGATATTTTGTTTTATCCTTATAAATTTTAAAATTGTTTCCTTCTTTTATGAGTTCAAAACTTTTTAAATTAGGATTGAGCAATAAATCTTTTCTGTCTTCATCCACAATTCCAATCAGAAATTCTCCCTTTACCCTTTCGAAAGCTTTTAGAACTTCATTTTTATTTTTTTCTTTTCGGATTCGTTTTTCATTTTGTAACAACTTTCCGAAAAAATATTTGTCTGCAAAACATTCAACTGCAACAACCCTTTCCATGACTAATTATTTTCCCACAGACTGTCGAAGTTGAAATATACATTCATTCCATATTCGTAGACATCATCATTACCTTCTCTATCTAGTTTTTTCACTTTAGTTTCTCCATCAATATTATTCACTAGATAAATCTGCAAATCGTTTTTACTTTCTTCGTCCCTCAAAAATTCCTGTATAATAAAATCACTATGAGTAACCATGAAATATTGATTGTTATTTTCATTAAATTTCACCTCATTCGTAAATTCTAAAATATAAGGTTCAAAACAATGCGCTTCAGGTTCTTCAAATAATAAAACAGAATTTTTATTGCTTATAATAGCAGCTTTGTAAAAAATTAATCTTTGTAAGGTTTCAGCAATCATTGAATAAGGAAGTAAATATTCTACGAATGGTGTAATTTCTTTTGAAACCATTAATTCATAATTGTTAGAATCTACTTTTATCTTGAAATTCTCTGGAACTAATTTAGCAATAGTATCAAATAATTTTTTTTGGTTAGAGGTTGATTCTCGGTAAATTATTTCGCCTAAATTTCTACCAAAAACATTTAATCTTTTATTAAAAAAAAATTTTTTATTTATATATTCTTTATGCTTGTAAAGAAGAATATTATAATTAAAAGGTTTATAGTCGTCTGGAAAACTTTTTCCTTCGCCATGAAAATTATTTTTATAATTTTCATCATCAATTCTTATTCTAAATTTATTTGATTCATTACCAATTAAGTATGATATTCCGAATAAATCAAGTGCATCAAATTCTATAAAACCTAAATTTGAATTTATTTTGATATCCTTATCTGTATCGCCTAAGTAAGTTAGGTCATCATAATTTTTAAATCTTAGATATTCTCTAAAGTCATCTTCGATGGCATCTAATCTTAGCATTGAGATGGCCTCCAAAATATTACTCTTTCCCGCATTGGGTTTACCTGCAAAAATGTTTATTTTCTTGCAGCCATCAATTTTCAAATCTTTAATAGACTTGAAGTTTGAAATAGCAATATTTTGAATATGTTGATTCACTTTTTAATTATACTTTTTTGTATTAAATGTATATCCAATCCCGAAATTGAACTGTGCATACACAAAATCCTGTGAAGCTTTGTCTGGTTTGTTGTTCAGTGTCGTTTTGATGTCGGGCATATTAATGTATCCCAATTTTCCTTCCGCCTGAAGTACAATATGTCTTAAGGCAACCACACTTATTGCAGCTCTTGCATCCAGACCAAAACCTGCAAGATGGAATCTGTCGCTTCTTTCATTTCCCATCAGTTGAACATTGGATTTTGGCAATAAAGCTCCCAATCCTGCTCCGTAACTCAGGAAAACATCAATGTTTTTTTTGTTGTAAACATTATGATATTTCTGAGCTCCAATGTTAATATAATTAAGACCATCAGTGTGTTCAAATGTTAAAAATTCGCCACTGTTAAGATCTACTTTACCATTATTGACCATTCCTGCATATTTCGGATCATTAATGTATCCTTTGAAATCTACAACCTGATCCTGATCCATCACATATTTCATGTGATCCATTCCTAAAGTAATTCCGAAATTATCTTTCGGGAAATAGGTAATTCTATAATTTACCTGTGGAATGGTAATACTTCCCGGATTGAAATATGTTCCCCACTCAAATTTGGTCTGTCTGTCATGTGCAACAACATTGTCTAACTGGAAATCATATCCATCACCCTTAAAGTGAATATCAGAGTTTGAATATCTTGCATTATTCCAACCCCAGAACACCATAACCGAACCTTTTTTGAAAGGGTCAACCTGAGCTTTTACACTCATTGTTACCGTTAATAAAAACAGTAATAAAAACTTATTTTTCAACTTAAATCTGTCTTCTTAATCCTACTACATTATACAGTCGGTGCAGGAATTGGATCTGCATAATTTGCCAATCCATAGTTCTGTGTCTGAGATAACTCTGGGTTTTTAATATGCCATTCAAATTCGTCTCTGAAGTGACGAATAGCCGCTGCAACAGGCCAAGCCGCTGCATCGCCTAATGGACAAATCGTATTTCCTTCGATTTTTCTCTGGATGTCCCAAAGTAGATCGATATCCTCCATTTTTCCTTCTCCTTTCTCGATTTTCTTCAAAATCTTATACATCCAGCCCGTTCCTTCACGGCAAGGAGTACATTGTCCGCAACTTTCGTGATTATAAAATCTCGCTAAAGTCATGGTATGTTCTACGACACATTGGTCTTCATCCAAAACGATAAAACCTCCTGAACCCATCATTGTTCCGGTAGCAAAACCACCGTCAGCTAATGATTCATAATTCATATATCTTGGTTCTCCGTTTACGGTTTTCAATAATAAATTAGCGGGAACGATCGGAACTGAGCTACCACCCGGAATACAAGCTTTCAGCTTTTTCCCGTTTGGAATACCACCACAATATTCTTCAGAGTAAATAAATTCTTCAACCGTAATGGTCATATCGATTTCATAAACTCCTGGTTTATTGATGTTTCCACAAGCGGAAATCAATTTCGTACCAGTAGATCTTCCAACTCCGATTTTAGCATATTCAGCTCCTGTAATATCAATAATTGGAACAATTGCCGCAATAGATTCAACGTTATTTACAACGGTTGGTCTTTCCCAAAGTCCTTTTACAGCAGGAAATGGCGGTTTTAGTCTCGGATTTCCTCTTTTACCTTCAAGAGATTCAAGCAATGCAGTTTCTTCACCGCAAATGTATGCTCCACCACCTCTTTGAACGTAAATTTCACAATCGAAACCAGTTCCTAAAATATTTTTACCTAAAAATCCTGCTGCTTTAGCTTCTTCAATAGCTTCTTCCAAAATATCAGGAATCCATGAATATTCTCCACGGATGTAGATATAAGAAACGTTTGAACCTAAACAGTAAGATGAAATAAGCATTCCTTCGATCAATAAATGAGGAAGGAATTCCATCAAATATCTGTCTTTGAAAGTTCCCGGTTCAGATTCATCGGCATTTACTACCAAGTGTCTTGGTACGCCTTCCGGTTTTGCCAAGAAACTCCATTTCATTCCTGTAGGGAAACCTGCACCACCACGACCACGAAGTCCTGAAGTTTTTACTTCTTCCAAAATTTCGTCCGGCGTCATTTTCAAGGCTTTCTCAGCTGCTCCGTAACCTCCTTGTTTGCGGTAAGTTTCGAAGTAGCGTATTCCTTCTACGTGTGCGTCTTTAAGTAAAAGTTTTTTACTCATTTTAGTATGCTTATTGCAATTGGCTTTTGGCTTCTTGCATTTAATTGTTAAAATTTAAATTAATTTAAAATCCAGATTTTAAATCTTTATTAGCCCAAATCAACCTGTCCTTCTCTGCAAAGATCAAGGATTTCGTCAACTTTTTCTATCGTTAAATTTTCATGAAAGAATTTTCCTAACTGCATCATCGGAGCATATCCACAAGCACCAAGACATTCAGCAGGCTTTAGTGTAAACATTCCGTCTTCCGTAGTTTGTCCGTCTTTAATGTTCAGTTTGGTTCGGATATGGTCAAGGATTTTTTCGCTTCCGCAAACCATGCAAGGTCCGGTTCTGCAAACTTCCAAAACATATTTACCAACCGGCTTCATATTGAACATAGTATAGAAAGTTGCCACTTCATATACTTCAATTGGCTTAATACTTAATAATTCCGCAACATAATCCATCACTGGAACGTCTAACCAACCTCCGAATTCTTTCTGTGCAATATGCAGAACAGGAAGAAGAGCAGATTTTTGTCTTCCTTCAGGATATCTAGCCATGATTTTGTGCACCTGTGCTAAACTTTCCGGTTTAAAAGCTATTGTTTCGCTCATTTTTATCTGATTTGAAATTTGTGTTTTGAAATTTGAAATTTTCAAAATACAATTTACTTTATACTTGTTTCTTTTTACCTTTTACTTGCTTATGCGTCTAATTCTCCCGCAATAATATTCATGCTACACATCGTAACGATTGCATCTGAAATTACAGAACCTGTAATCATCTCAGGATAAGCCTGGTAGTAGATAAAGCATGGTCTTCTGAAGTGCAGTCTGTAAGGGCTTCTTCCACCGTCACTCACCAGATAGAAACCTAATTCTCCGTTTCCTCCTTCTACAGCATGGTAAACTTCACCTTTTGGCACATCAGTTTCCCCCATTACGATTTTGAAATGGTAAATCAATGCTTCCATTTTTTGATAAACATCTGCCTTTTCAGGAAGATAGAAGTCAGGAACATCCGCGTGGAACGGTCCTTCTGGAAGATTGTCGTATGCTTGATTGATAATTTTAAGTGATTCCCAGATTTCCTGCTGACGAACCATGAAACGGTCGTATGTATCTCCTGCAGTTCCTACCGGAATAATGAAATCGAAATCTTCGTAAGAAGAATAAGGTTCTGCAACTCTCACATCATAATCAACTCCTGCTGCACGTAAATTCGGACCTGTAAACCCGTAGCTTAAAGCTCTTTCTGCTGAAATTGCTCCTGCTCCGATGGTTCTGTCCATAAATATTCTGTTTCTCTCCAATAGATTACAGAATTCCTGGAATCTTGGCGGGAAAGTTTTAAGAAAATCCTTTAATAATTCATGGAATTTCGGTGTGAAATCTCTTTCGAAACCTCCGATTCTTCCCATATTTGTTGTCATTCTAGCTCCACAAATCTGCTCATACATATCATAAATACGCTCTCTTTCGATGAACATATAAGTAAGACCCGTAATTGCTCCTGAATCCATTCCGGTTACCCCGTTACAGATCAAATGGTCTCCGATTCTTGCCAATTCCATCAAAATAACACGCATGTAATCAACACGCTTCGGAACTTTTACGCCAATCAGCTTTTCTACCGTCATATGCCATCCGATGTTGTTAATCGGAGCTGAACAATAGTTCATACGGTCAGTAAGGGTTGTAATCTGAGCGAAATTTCTTCTTTCGGAAATTTTTTCAAAAGCTCTGTGGATATAACCAACCGTTTGTTCTGCATGAAGAATTCTCTCTCCGTCCATGGTAAGAACGTTCTGGAAAATTCCGTGGGTAGCAGGGTGAGTAGGTCCCAGATTCAGGGTGTACAACTGCCCGTCAATCTGTTCTTTACTGTCGTATTGGTTAAGTATATTAGATAATGAGTTGTCTTTCATAATAAATTCATTTGAGGTTTGAGATTTGAAATTTGAGATTTGAATGATTTCAAATTTCAAATAATCAATTTCAAATTTGTCCTATCTTCCGAACATACTGTCGTTCTTATCGGTTCTGGTTCCGTCTTCCAAACGATATTCTTTCAACATCGGATGATAACCTAGATCTTCCATATTCAGGATGGGTCTTAAATCAGGATGACCTTTAAATTTAATTCCGTAGAAATCAAAAGTTTCTCTTTCCATCCAGTTGGCTCCTGCATACAATTCAGTCAAAGAATCTACTTCAATATTTTCTCTCGACATGAATATTTTCAAACGGATTCTGAAATTCGTCATCATATTATGCAAGTGATAAACAACGCCGATTTCTTTCTCCGGAAATTCTGGGTAATGGATTCCACAAACATCAGTAAGGAAATTAATTTCCAATGATGAATCTTTCAGGTAATGAATTACCTTTTTGATGTCATCTTTTTTAATTTCAACAGTCAGCATTCCATAAGGTTCCGAGCTTGAAATTACAGATTCCGGAAATTCTCTTGTGATTGCTTCTAATACAAATTCGTTTGTCATTTCCGTCCTATTAATTGCTAATGTTGTAAGAATCTAAAAGTTTCTGATATTCAGGCATATCTCTTCTTCTGATGCTTTCGCTTTCTGCCAAAGCCTGAACCTGCATTACACCTTCAATGATCTGTTCCGGTCTTGGAGGACATCCCGGAACATAAACGTCTACCGGAATAATTTTATCAATTCCTTGTAAAACCGAGTATGTATCAAAAATACCACCGCTCGAAGCACAGGCTCCAACAGCAACAACCCATTTTGGTTCTGCCATCTGGGTGTAAACTTCTTTTAAAACTGGGCCTAATTTTTTAGAAATAGTTCCGCAAACCATCAACATATCTGCCTGTCTTGGTGAGAAAGAGTTTCTTTCCATACCAAATCTTGATGCATCATAGGTTGGGTTTAGAGTAGCCATGAACTCGATACCGCAACAAGAAGTAGCAAATGGTAGAGGCCAAAGTGAAAACTTTCTTGCCATCCCGATTACACTGCTCAATTTCGTTGCGAAAAATCCTTCTCCTTCAAATCCTTCCGGAGCCGGTGCATCTGTTCTTATTATTGGTTTTTGATCTGACATTTTTTTGATTTTAA
>Ga0256874_1000248_pt1 | contig 10963 bp, 10 predicted proteins | sample MC6MC0417MT_FD_190189 | JGI IMG/M metagenome (GOLD analysis project Ga0256874, IMG submission 190189) | Metatranscriptome of enriched soil aggregate microbial communities from Iowa State University, Ames, United States - MC6-MC0417-MT... | ecosystem: Environmental > Terrestrial > Soil >...
CGGCAGAGGCCCATCCCGTCGCCGCTACCTGGCGCTCACCCTCCACAACTGATCCAGCTTCGTCGTATAACTCTGGTAGGCTCCCTGATCAGCAAAGACTGAGGGGGGCAGGCAGCGCCTTTACGCTTTCCGGCTTCGAGTCTCCTAGCCCAATTGGCTCCCTGGCGCTTGCCGACCGATAATCAGCGTCTTCGATGCCGCTCGTTGTGAGGGCTATGCTTGGCATTACGCCCATTTAAATTGGGGAAATCTCATGATCAACGTACGCACAGCCCGCATGCTTGCCGATTACAAATGCTGGGCCGATCAGCGCCTCTTTGACAGCCTGGCCGCACTGCCTCCTGGCGAAGTCAGCAAAGAGCGAGTGTCGGTGTTCAAAAACGTAATCGGCACTTTGAATCACATTTACGTCGTGGACTGCATTTGGCAGGCTCACCTCGAAGGCCGGGGGCACGGCTTCGAAACTTCACATGATCTGCTGCATCCCGAACTCGCTGATTTGCGCTTGGCACAAAAGGAGATCGATCACTGGTACAGCGACTGGAGCGCCCGGCAGAGCGAGGCATCGCTGGATAGACTCGTCGAGTTCACGTTTGTGTCTGGGGAACGCGGCACCATGAGTGCCGGAGCAATGCTGATGCATGTGGTCAACCACGCCAGCTATCACCGTGGGTGGGTTATCCAGATGTATTTCGACATTCCGGCCATTCCGCCAATGACAGACATGCCGATATTCCTGCGCGAGACCGATCCAAATTTCAATTCGCTCAATACACCGGCAGAGGGGTCGCCATGTGTTGGGCAATTAATGAGCGCAACCAACGCTCTGCCGGATCGTTATCGTTGACCCCGCTCCAGACCATCGACAACTCCGACGGCACGATGTCAAAGGGCGGGTCATCAGCACGCAACTGGCTGCTGCCATCGATCAGCGCGCACGCCGCGTAGTCCGGCACTGCGGCTAGCATTTCCGTGCCCGCTAATAAGGCACGCAGTCCTGAGAACTGGGGTACCGCCAGCATCACTCGCCGCGAGCGGCCGATGCGTGCCAGGTCGGTATCGATGGCACCGGTCAAATCCCCGGAAAACGACACCAGGGCGTGAGGTCGTTCGCAATACTCATCCAAGGTCAGGGGGCCAGGACGATTATCGCCGCGCAGTATCTTGACGCGCAGATCCCGCAGCTTCTTGCGCTTGGCGTTGGCCGGCAACTCGGTGGTGTAACTGACTCCGACGGAAATCTCTCCGGAGGCAAGCATGGTCGACATCAGCAGAAAGTTAACCCGCCGTACCACTACGATAACCTTTTGCGCCTCTTCGCGAAGTTGATTGATCAATGGTGGAAATAGGCCGAATTCGGCATCGTCGGAAAGGCCGATTCGGAATACGTCCCGGCTGGTGGATGGGTCAAAATCCTTAGCTCGGCTGACAGCTCCGGAGATGGTGTCCATGGCTGGTTGCAACTCTTTAAGAATTGCCAGCGCTCGCTGGGTCGGCTCTAAGGTACGACCGTTGCGTACTAGCAAGGGATCGTCGAACAAGTCGCGCAACCGCGCTAAAGCGGCACTGACGGCGGGTTGGCCTAAGAACAGTTTCTCCCCAGCCCGAGTCAAGTTCCTTTCGAACATTAAGGTTTCGAAAATAACCAGAAGATTCATGTCCACGCGACGCAAGTCGTTTCGATTCATTCCTAGGCCCTCGCAGGCAGCATAATTTTCAAGTAAAGCAGCTACGCGGCAGAACACCGTGTTTCTGCTGCAACTAGACTTTGAATACGCCTTATTCAATCTCTTTACATTTGACCGGAAATGGATCGGGTGCGTGTAGCTCAAATTGGCGTGGGGAGTACGTCACGTATTTCCCTTAGCGAAGCATTAGGACTCAGAGAGCTCTCCCCTCCAAGCTATGTCCGATGTGCAAAGCGGCACGCCACTTCTTGTCGCTCTTTAACCTTCGCATCTAATGACAGGCTGAAGTCATCAGCAAAACGAGCTAAGTGCGATTCCCGTGCCCGCGAACCAAAATTTTTTGTTTCAATTTTGCAGCAAAATCCGAGGGGCAGTCTGTGTTAGACCAGTGCTCGCGACTTTATTGATAAAAACGAAATCCAGTGGTCCTTTTCCTCGCTTGTCCGCCTTCTCTCCCGAGTGGATCTTTGTACTAATCAACCCATGATCTGCGTTGCGGTGTTCCTAGGCAGGTAGAGCAATTTCGTAACAATTGCTGCCAACAAAATTACAAAAGGTCGGAGGACTTATGCGCCAAGATCAGCTTGATGGTCTTGGTTAAATTCTTAGAGGTAGCAAAGCAGCGCAGCTGCACTTGGGCATCCCACCATTGGGGGGGGCTCCCCCTGCTGTAAGCTAGGTAGAGAGAAACCTCGAACGAAGGCTCGGTGTTGTATTGTTCAAACGTACTATCCGGAGTGTCAGTCTGACGTAAGCAGGTGGTCAGTGTCTCAGTAAGAGTCCAGTGAATGCTTCAACTTTGAAATGTCTGTGCGTAACCAGCGCACTTTGACTCGCTGCCGGCCTGCTTAATTTAATTAGGAGTGATGGCGGGGCGTACAACTGGCCGGCTAATGTGCAATTCAAATCATACTATTCAGCCATGCTGACAACCTGCGCGCTTATTGCCACTCAGCCCCTCGTGTCCATAGGAATGGGTAGAAAGACACGCATTGATCTCCGCCCACTCACTGAATGTCGTTGCGCCAGGATTACCAACGTAGGCTCTCTTAGTAGGCCGCCGTACGATTGCTCACAGCTCATTCCAAGAAGGCGGTATAATCGATGCCCAATGGCTCCCACTGCAGAATATCGGGCGCCTAGTAGTACACCGCTCCCACATCATCACCCAAGCCGCCGCCGTTGATGGAAAAGCATCCACCTGCTTCGTCATCTGCCACCAGCAGCTGCCCTTACGCCCGTCCCTCGCTCCATCCCGCCAGGCCCCGATCAATCAGTATCCCGCCAGTCTCAAATGCTATAGCCCCCAAAGTAGACTTGGTTGTTACCTGTAGCTGTAGAAGAACGCTGGTGTTTTGAGGTGAGGTGGAAGCAAGTCGTAGGGGCGGTCGGCATGCTCCAGCATCTCCCGTATGTAGATCATGGCGGGGTCATTAATTTCAAGCGACTTGGCTGCACCATGTGAAGTTTGAAACCAACTGAGGCGACTCATGATCAATTCCTCTCTGTAGGCGGTATTAAGAGGGGGACATGCGGCCCATGGCTGCCGACCCGGGCGAACAGCTCTCCCGAAAATCAAAAAGCTAGGCTCAGCTTCAGGCATCGCTGCCGACCTTTGTACTTCGGCCGTCTGGGGCACCGGCTTCAGGCAACTGTTTCATGAGTCCTAGTTTCGATTTCCTCATGAAAGAACGTATGCACATCGTCGTACCCTATTTTCTGCGCCGTTTTTAGCGCGTCCGTCCCTTTTGCTGTGCCTTCAACGGTGAAGTAATGCACCTGATTGAGACCGATGGTTTTCAGCACTGCGGATAGGTAGGGACGAAGAAAGTCGGGTTGCCGTGCCCTCTCACCGCTAATGTAGCCGCCGGTGGCTACGGCAACGTAGACGGGGCGATCCAATAACGTTCCAACCTTACCTTTTGATGTGCTGAGGAAAGTTTTTCCGACGCGTACGACGTGGTCAATCCAGGCCTTGAGCGGCGAGGGCACGCTGTAGTTGTGCATGGGAGTAGCGATAAGCAGCACATCGCAGGCATTCAACAGGATGATCATTTGGTCGGAGCGACTCAATGTACCTTTCTGATCCTCGGTAGCTATTTCGCTCGGATGGGCCAAGGCATGGGCATAAGTCGCATCGACTGGCGATAACGTGTTCAGGTCTATATCCGTCAGTTCAATCCCGCGTATGCCAGCGCGTACTGTCAGAGCGTGCAGAATCCGCTCAGACAGTTTCAAGCTTTCAGATGCATTACCGTTGGGACTGGCAATCAGGCGAAGGATTCGCAAAGGAGCGAGGGGCTTCTGAGACGGGTTCATGATATTGCCTCCTGTACGGGTGATGCGGTCATGGGGTATCGAACTGTTTTTGAAAACGCAGCGCGCCGGTATAAAGGCCTTCGCGGAAGTAGAAGCGTTGGGCGCGCGCGTTGGCCAAACCCGTGTCAAGCACAAGGCGAGCACAACCGCTGGCACGAGCCAGTCGTTCCAGAGCTCGCAATAACCGGGAGCCCCACTGGCCGCCGCGCTGGGCTTCATCGGTGATGAGGTCATCGACATACAAGAATGGGCCATAAATCAGATTCTCCTGAAGGCGGTAACCTGCAAGCGCCACGAGAGCCGATGACTCGAAGGCTCCAACCAGGCGATAGCCGCCGGCTCGCATTCGTTCGATACGACTCATAAAATCGGCCTCGCTTGTTAGGTGGGGGCGCAATTGCTGCATTACCGGGAAAGCGATTTTCAAGTCATGGCGGCTGTCTAGAGGACGCAGGGCAGTGTCGGCCAAGTCGAGCACGCTGGGCACGTAGTCTTGAAGATTGAACGTCATGGGAGAGGCCTTAGTGGGTTGTGATGGTCAAATCTTGAACTAACATTGCCTCAATTTATTGAACCAAGAAGTGAGATATGAACTAGGCCATGATGACTTCCTGTTCGCACCCTTTCGCCTCCTTGGATGGGCAACCCGGTTCGCCTCTGTACCGTCAGTTATATGACCGAGTACTCGCCGCCATCGCCGCTGGCACGCTTTCCCCTGGTGACCGATTGCCTTCGGTGCGAGCTCTCGCCAAGGATCTCGGCGTTGCTCGTGGCACCATCGAACTGGCCTATTCGCTGCTCACGAGCGAGGGCTACCTCTTGGCCCTGGGGCAGAAGGGCACCGTGGTCAATCCCGAATTGCAGAAGCCGCTACTGTCTGCCCCCGCTTTATCCGTCAGCAGCGAGGTGATTGAAAACTCCCCAGACGCACTATGGCGTCCACCGCAACTTTTGCCGTTTCAGATGGGAGTGCCTGCAATGGATGAGTTCCCACGCAAGATCTGGGCGCGCTTGGGTGCCCGTTATCTGCGAGGCATGCGTTCAGGCGATCTGGACTATCCGCCGCCGCACGGCCTGCCTGCCTTACGCAGCGCCATCGCCTCATATCTGCAGGTGTCTCGAGGTATCGATTGCGGCGCCCATCAGGTGTTTATCACCAGCGGCTGGCGCAGTAGCCTGTCGCTGATCGCACATACTTTGCTGCGCGCAGGGGAGCGAGCCTGGGTCGAAGATCCTGGCTACCCAACCACGCGCCAAGTGCTTCGTCAATTCGGTATTGAGCTTGAGGCAGTGCCAGTTGATGCCGAAGGTATGGATGTGGAGCAGGCCATTGCCAGGCATCAGGCTGCACAGGTCGTCATGGTGACGCCGGGGCATCAAAGCCCACTGTGTATGGCGCTGTCTTTGCCTCGGAGACAGTTGTTACTCGATTGGGTGGCCCGGAGCGATGCCTGGGTTGTCGAGGATGATTACGACGGCGAGTATCGCTATGTCAGTCGCCCCTTCCCGGCGTTGGCGAGCCTGGATCGCAACGGGCGCGTGCTGTACGCCGGAACTTTCAGCAAGGTGCTTTTCCCCGGTATCCGCCTTGCCTACCTAGTGGTGCCTCAGGGGCAAGTGGCAGCGTTTGAGCGTGTAAGTCGGGCGTTATTCTCCGCAGGCTCGCCAGCGATTACTCAAGCGCTGGTCGCAGAGTTCATTGTCGAGGGGCATTTCACTCGGCACATTCAGCGCATGCGAAGGCTCTACAGCGAACGACGCGCTTTGACTATTGAAGCGTTGGAGCGGAGTTTACCCAATGGACTGCTGGTGGAGCGCTCGCCAGGGGGGATGCACTTGGTACTCCGTTTGCCGGAGGGAGTAGTCGACACTGCCCTGACTGAGCAACTGCTGGCCAAAGGCATCGCCGTGCAACCCTTGTCGCGATGGAGTGTTTCGTCGCGGCGTCAATCTGGGCTGCTGCTGAGCTTCACCAACTGCGCCTGCGCTGCTCAGGGCGAGCAGCTTGGCGCGTTGATAAACCGTGCGCTCAGTTGAGGTTGGCTTTGGTCAGGCCGAACACCTCATCCGACGAACCAGGGACTGCCTGAAAGGCCACATTGAGGCGATTCCAACCGTTGATGGCGACAATCAGGAACGACAAATCCGACAGATCCTGTTCGGAAAACTGCTCACGCACATCCGCGTAGAGGCTTTCAGGTACACCATGGGATGGCAGTTGGGTCAGGGCTTCTGTCCAGGCGAGCGCCGCGCGCTCTATTGGCGAGAACAGTTGCGATTCACGCCAGACCGCAATGTGATGGAGGCGCAATTCGCGCTCGCCATGGATCTTGGCTTCCTTCACGTGCATATCCACGCAGAACGCGCAGCCATTCAATTGAGACGCCCGCAGCATTATGAGGTGGGCCAGGTCAGCCAGTAGCGGCTTCTTACTCAGTTGCATCGTCAGCTCCACCAGCTTATTGGAAGCCTGAGGCGACTGTTTGAAGTAATCAATACGGTTGTTCATGGCGGTCACTCGCAGCGGGTTTAGGGTTGTTGGAGCCCACTGTAGCCACGCGTGGTCTAGTCAGACAGGGCCAAGAAAAGACCTTTCAACTAAGCCATGCTGTTCTGATTCGCGATTTGCCGTTCGCCGATGTTGCCAAGCCGGTTGTCCGTGAACCCGGCGGAAGGCGACCCAAAGCCGGTGTATAAACTGGCACAGTAAGCGGCAACTGAGTTGCGATGCGCGATAGTTCTGGGGTGGATAACAGGTGCAGCGCCTTTGTGAAGACTGATTCCTCTCGCCGGTCGACAAAGCCGAAACAGATCGCAAGAGAGTGGGGCGGTGGGCGGTCAATCCGCAGTTCGCGGAGCAACTCGGGCGTGTTTACGAAGAGTGGAGTGGTATTTTCCTCTCAAAGAAATTCGATGCGACCGGATTTTCAGTCCTATAACGCACTTGAGAACACAGCCATTGGTGCGTGTCAAAAAAACCTATTTGTCGTCATTTCGACTAAAACGAATAATGGTCAAATTGACTCGGTATAGCTTCTGCACCCTGATTTTTATGACGTTTTAGGTTGGCATGAAATGTGTCAGTGATGGGTAAATGGTTTAATACCCAAGGAGCTGAAACATGAAAAGTGAGTTCGACAATCGTGTCGCTGTGGTAACCGGAGCAAGTTCAGGCATCGGACTGGCAGTCGTTCAACGATTACTAAGCTATGAAGCGACGGTAGTGGCGATGTCCCGTGGCCGGGGCGGCCTGGCTGCACTCAAAGACGTTCATGGTGATCGCCTCCATATTGTCAGTGGCGATGTTACGGTAAGTTCGGATCTTGAGAAGCTTGCACACTGCGTCTCCAGAATCGGGCCTGTAGATTTTCTAGTACCGAATGCAGGAGTCGCTGTACTTGAAGACAGCTTGGCGAGTAAGGGATTCGAGCGAAATTGGGCCATCAACGGAGCAGGTGCGCTTAACACGCTTTCAGCTTTGCGAGCCCAATTGGCGAGACCCGCTTCGGTAGTATTTGTGGGGACTTTTCTTTCCGCTTTGGCCTTCCCAGGCTTGGCTGGCTACATTGCGTCGAAAACAGCACTGACAGCGCATGCTCGAACCTTAGCCGTCGAACAGGCTGAGGCCGGAATTAGAGTGAACGTCGTATCGCCAGGGCCAACAGCTACGCCGATCTGGCGATCACTAGGGTTGGATAATGCGACGTTGTCCTCAGTCGCGGAAACGGTCAATCAGCGCTTACTAGAGGGTAAGTTCCTTGAGCCGGAAGCGGTGGCAGATGTGATTCTGTTCCTTCTATCAGAGCGAGCACGTGGCATTTACGGCCAAGATATTGTGGTAGATGGTGGGTATACCTTGCGGTAGGGCATAGAAACGCGAAGAGGTCGTGTAGACATGTATTCGGGGCGGATCGTGCGCTCGGCCTCTTATTTTTTCTTGCGCTAACTTTACCTCGATTGACGCGATCAACTCGGGCCCTTGATTACGTACATTCCCCCCATGGTTGCCCACCTTGTATCTATGAATCCTCAGCTGGCCGGTGCCGACACGCCCAGCACGCCTTGAACGAAAGACCCACATGGGCAAGCCCGCAGCGGTGACCACCTTTGCTATATGCATGCCTCATTTATGTCCGCTTTTGGCCGAAAGCGGTCATTCATAAGCGTCTGCTTCCGGCCAAAAGCGGCCACTCTAAGGCTTCTACGAAAGTAGGGGCGATTCACACTAGTAACTGCACGAGCCCTCGCAAGCGACCCATTCACTAAAGGCTGCTCGCCATTTGAAATCAATTGGCTCGAACTTTGAATTCGTCCATCCATGCAATGAGTTCCAAGACATCTCGCTCGAACTCATCGAGTTCGACCGGGACCTGAGGCAGCTCATCTGACTGCGAGTGTTCGTACACTGAATACCTGGTCATTAACCGGTCGATAAAATCGCAGTCCTCTGCCATCACCTTAGCAACGCCTCTTAGCTTTCCTTTAGTCATTACGTCCCGTCTGAAACGAATAACTACGTCATTCAAGAGGATGAGTTCCACTGTTCGTTCCAAGATAATCCGAAAATCACTGCAGGCGCTCTTCACGGTGAGGTCATAACCGTCTGCGTCGGCATCGGCCTGATGCTTTTTGAGCCTGGGGATGACGTGATCTCTAATCGCATTCAGCGCCTTGTCGGGCTTGGCATCCCGCAGATTGTGTTGCGCCAGAATTCCCGAAACCTTATCCAGCCGTCGAAGCGACTGCACGGTGTGGGTGATTTTCTCGTTAGCCGGATTCTCACCGTGTTTTTTTATTACAGCCTCGACAAGTGCAATCAAGGAGAGGCGGTGAGTGAAGATGATGACCTGTCGAGTCTTCGCCAACTCGACAAGCCGGGTAACAACCCTTTCCTCGAAATCCTGATCTAACGACGAAATCGGGTCATCAAAAATGAAAGGGGCAAGCTGGTTTGAACCGGTCGTGTCGGCCAGGAATGCTGCCAGTGCAACAATACGGGTTTCGCCTTCACTGAGTACGACATCAGGAGTGAAGCCAGCCCGAGCACCGACAAGGGCGAGCCCAAATGTGATAACTCCTTTTCCTTGAGCCCTGCTCTGCGGCACAACTGGCAAACGTCGCCCACCAAGGGATTTCAACTCCTCATCAAAGCGAGCCTGATATCCAGCATCAAGCTCCGTACGTCCAAGCTCGGTACGCTTGCTTGTCAACGAATTGGTGGCCGTTAACTTTGTTGTTCTATCTAGCAGATCTACAGCTACTAGTCGCTCACGTTCTGCGAGAATCGCCGGCTTGTTCTGTGACAGCCACTGAAGCGCCTTGAGTTGCTTCACTCGCTTCTCGACCTGCTGCCGCTGCCCATCCTGCTGCAGCTGGGCGAGGCTGGTCTTCTCAGCAAGCAAGTCGGCAGCTCGTTTTTCCAGTGACTGATCGATAGGAGCCCAATCGAACACAGAGATATCTCCCACGGCAGCACATTCCATAAAATGTGCTCGCCTAGACTTCAACGACTCATACCAGGCACGGGCCGTGGATTCGTCGAACTGCAACTGAGCTAGGCGCGCAATCCAGTCTTCAATCGAAGGCACCTGAATTACCTTGGCGATCAGTGCCGCACTGGTGGCCTCTGCAGTTTTCGCCGCAGTCTCGAGACCCGCGGTGACGAAAGCCTCGAAGCTTTTGAGGCGAGCGGCGCCCTCAGCCGTAAGCTCTTGTTGACAGAGCACGCAGTGCGCACCTTCTGAAGTAACGGGAAATTCGTGACCATGGTATGCATGAGCAACGGAATAGGCGCGCGCCTGCTCCCACATAAGTTTCCAGGACGACTCACCAACGCCTTGGAGAGGAGCATTCGCGAATGCCTGCTGCGCAACTTCGTTGGCCGCCTTTCTCGCCGCAACCGCCGATACTTTTGCCTTCGACAGCTCATCAGCCTTCTCGTCGGTGAGGCCTTCTTTCAACAGTTTCATTGCCTGCTTGATGCTTTCGGTGGCAACACTTTCCTTGCCAATCGTAGCCAAGCGACCCGCGATGTCTTTTTCCGCGAGCAGAGCCTCAGCCTTGACCCGCTCGTCGTCCAAATCTTTTCCATACCGGCAATACGCCTCGACCTTCTCAGCAGAAGCAGAAACTTTGAGAGAGGAGAACCAGGCCTTCTCAGCGGTATCTGAGAGATCATCTGGGAACTGTGGAAGGGCACTAACGAGGTTTCCCTTCTCCCGCCCCAGCTCATCAGAAACCATGCCCGAAATCTGAATGAGCATGGAGATGAACCGCATGCTGCTAGGCTCATAGCTTGACTCAGTGCGCCCCATGTACTGAGTTGCGGTTCTCGAATCAAATACTTGGGCGTACTTGAGCATCGCATGGGGCTCGGCGCCAGGATGCCAATAGATATCTCGTGAATTGCCATCAATCGTGATTCGGCATTGAGCACTGCAAGCATGCTCTTCATCGCTGAATACGTTCGGCCGGATTTCGTCCCGTGAACGAGATCCACAAAGCTGTTTGAGCAGACGAGCAAAACCGCTTTTCCCCGAACCATTTTGCCCGTAGATGACAGTCAAACTACCCGTTCCGAATGGCAGAGATGCACCAGGCTTAATCGCATTAACCCCGAAAACTTGGGTTAACTCTTCGACCCGCACCACCCGTTGAACCGCCCCTGCCGAAAATGCACCAGGAGCCACCTTCAGGAACCCAGGGTCACCTTGCTTCGCAGCCTCCAGTTTGGCGAGCCGAACCAGCTCTGCAAGTTCGACCTCATTCGGCAAACGCTTGTTGTCGATAAGCTGCTTGGCGGCTGCCTGAAGCCAACCACTCCGTTCATTCAACCACTTCTCAAAGTCGTTGATCCCGATTGCTTCATTCGCTAGATCAGCCATCCCTGCTCTCCGTAACGGTCGAGGTGCCGTTCGAGAAGATAGTTGATGTGTAGCTTTTCGCCACTACCGATA
>Ga0256874_1000250_pt1 | contig 10900 bp, 5 predicted proteins | sample MC6MC0417MT_FD_190189 | JGI IMG/M metagenome (GOLD analysis project Ga0256874, IMG submission 190189) | Metatranscriptome of enriched soil aggregate microbial communities from Iowa State University, Ames, United States - MC6-MC0417-MT... | ecosystem: Environmental > Terrestrial > Soil >...
AAAAAGAGCATACTGCTCGTCAGCAGACAGCCCAAGGAAAACATAGTCATTGGATTTTCCAATTTCAATCCAGTTATTTGATACCAGATCAATGTTACTAATTCTGGGTTTATGTTTATAGGATTCTGATTGCAATCCCTCTGTCTTATAATCCAAAATCTTTACATCAGATTTTATTAAATTTTCCTTCTGCGGTGAAGCTTTAAAATCCTGTGTATAAAAATAGAGCTTGTTAGTAGCCTCACCAAAGAACATTCTGTTAGCTGCAATGGTTCTTTGTTTCTTTTCCACTACTGCTCCATCTAAAAGCTTTCTAACAGCATTACTTTTTTGAGTATACAAATATATTGAGGGGCTTTGCTTATTTTCCCTTCCAACTTCATTGCAGAATGCCAAAGCGGTGAGATTTTTATTAAAGGTATAGTTATTGGTTTCGCCACCCTTAAAAATAACTAATTCGGTATTTCTGGAAATATTTCTCCATAAAAGTTGTCGTGTGGGCTCATCAAGAGATTGTTCCATCAACAACACTCCTCCGTCTTCCGAAAAAATAAATTTTTGAACGTTTTCATAGCGTTTGATAAGACCATTATTGAGCATATAAACGAACAATGCTTTTTCATCTAAACTCCTCCTATAGGCAAGACAGGGATTTCCATTATCATTTGAGAGTTCATAGGAATTGCACCTACTAATGTATGTCAACTTTTTTTTAATAAGGTCGACCTGTCCGAGACTATCATTTTCCCCAAGAAAGAAAAGATATTTGGAGTTTGCCGTGAACTTCGCATTATAGGCTTTTGCAATAGAAATTTGCCATGTATCTTCTGTACTTCGAACAATCAAATCCTTTATTCCTTCGGTAGGACCTGCGATATAAGCTATAAATTTACCGTCATTGCTCAATTGCTCGCTAATTATTTCTGGCCATTTAACATACGCATCAAAAGAGAGCGGTTTTTTTTGTGCCGAACAAACACAATGAAATAATAAAACCGCTGATGCTACCGTGCTCAATTTAAACGTCAGTGAAAGTAGAGACTTTAATCTTTCCATGTGCGTTCACCATTTTTCATTTTCTGATAATTATTCATTATATCAGTGTATTCTCCGGGTGCATTTTCACGTCTCTGCTCAGCAAGTATAAGCGCTTTATTTTCCAAATCCATTGCTTCCTTCTTCTTGCCAAGTTTGTACAACAAACTTGCATATGTATCCAAAAATATTGCCTCTGTAGGTTCCTTTGTAACTATTTGCTGTGCCCAGAGGACTGACTTTTCTAACATTTTTACGTTTGAACAGTGCATAAAAAGGTAGTCCCATAACAAATTATTAATTTGATTAGTGGTCATTTTGGAATTATATTTTTCCATTAAGCCCACAACGGCCTTTCCCACCATCGGCCAATTACTCTGGCTGGCATAAAATTGAGGTTTCTCTTCAGCCATTTGTTTTTCTAAAGTTGCTCCAGGATATTTAAGAAGCGCATCCTTTAGAAGCAAATTCCAGTTTGGTTCTATACGCCTTTCCAAAAACAGAACAAGCTTCTCTTTTATTTCTGCACGGAATACCAAACTGTTGAAACTACCAAACATTAAGTCAAAAGTTCTATTGCTCGCTTTAGGATATTTTAATTTTAAAAGGGCCGCTAGTTTGTTCCATGACATTCCCAGCCCTTTCTTGATTAAGGGTTCAATTTCCTCTTTTATAAAAATCCAATTTAATTTATATTGGACATCAGTTCTTCCACCCAATATTCTATTGATCGAATCTGCATTATTCAAAAGAAAAGGAAAGGAATTATCACCACTGGATGTGATCGTTTTTAAGAAAATCTTTAAATTATCGTTAGCGAAAGGAGAATTAACCACGTTAAAATAGTAGTTGGTGAATTTTGCAGCAGTAACCAAGTCACTGTTATCAAGAGCCTTTTTAATTTGCGAAATTAAGAAGACCGAATCCTTTTCGTTATCAGCATTTAGGCTAAATCGTTGATAATATTGTTTTGTGCTGTCTAAAGCAGCAGCGGATTTCGAGATAAATTCTTTAACATCGTATGCACCAGTGACACGGTGAACTATCTTTCCATTCGGATCAAAGTATAAAAAGGTCGGGTAGGCACTAATCCCATATGTCTTATTTATCTCATCCGCATCAACATACCAATTCTTAATTTCAGAAGCGTCTTTGGCAGTTTTATCCATTTGGACAGAAACATTAATAAATTTTTTATTAAAAAATTCGGCGGCATCTTTATCCGTAAATACATATTTAGCCATTGTTTTACAAGGCCCACACCAAGTGGTATAACAATCCATAAAAATGTATTTGTTATCTTGTTTTGCTTTATCCAGAATCTGTTGCCAGGTTAGGCCTTTCTCGAAATGAATTCCTTGCCCGATAGAATATAATGGGATGGAAATTATCAATAGAATAACCAGATAAACCATTCTAATTTTACTCTTTTGCATATGCTTAGTTGTTTTTTGAGTATACGAAATCATAATATTCATTTAAATCAAGCGAACATTATGGTAAATTTTATTTCATAAATATTCTAAAGCAGAATACATAATTCCTGCTTTAGAATACACATTAGAATCAATAACCCGGGTTCTGAATACTGGGGTCCTGTTTAATTGCCCCCTGTAGAATTGGGAGCAACATTTTATAGTCGTCCCATGAGCCCCCTTTTGATGGTGTAATTACCTTCATTACTCCCGATGCCTTTTTTGTTCTTACTAAATCGAACCAGCGATCACCCCATTCGGTAAATAGCTCTACTTGGCGTTCGTGAGCGATTGCTGTTAGTAGTTCATCTGGAGATGCTGCATTCGTTGGATCAAGGCCTGCACGTCGCCTAATTACATTAATATCTTGTTTCGCACCTTCAATATTTCCAGTCATTACACGTGCTTCAGCACGGATGAGGTATTGCTCACCCAATCGAAGTAAATTCATATATTCGGAAATTGGCTGTCCGGTAACATTGATACGATATTTATAGGGAAAATAATAAGTCACTGCTGGATTAACTGAATTATCTGTGTAAGAACCGATCCACTCATTCCAGCGTTTATCATTTCTTTCAAAAGCATCTTTTAACTGTGGACTAATAGAAGATAATATTAAAGACCCTCCAGGTAGTCTGTTAGGTGCAAAAACAAAATTTGCTGCAATCAACGTGTTAGTCCCAGTTACAATAGGTTGCAATTGGAAGATCGCCTCTTTATTATTCTTCTTGAAAACAGTGTTTAATGCAACCGTATCATAAAGCGTTTTATTTGCGATCACCGCAGTCGCTTGCTCTTCAGCTTGTGACCAGCTATTGGTATAAAGATAGACTCTGGCAAGAAGTCCATTTGCGGCTCCTTTGGTTGGACGAATTCTCTCTCCCGATGATGCCCCTGTGCTATTTAAATAGTTAACTGGTAAAAGTGACTGGGCGTCTTGCAGATCTATTGTTATCTGTTTGTACACATCGTTCTTTGAGGAACGCCCTATCAGGTTGTTTTCCTGATAATTTGATGTTAAGGTCAAGGGAACATCTCCAAAGAGATTAACAGCGTAGAAATAGAAGAAAGCTCGCATAAATTTAGCCTCACCGAGCAGCTGCGATTTGATTGTCGGCGTTAACGTACTGGATTTTGTAAGACCATCTATAGCAGCATTTGTTATATAGATTTTTTTATATAATTCAGTGAAGAAATAGTCATCTGTTTTTAAAAGTGAGTTTGCATAAAACTTAGAGACCATTTGATCGTTTGTATACTTTGTCAATTCGTCACTATATAACCCCATACGATAGCTTATACTACCCGGACCATCCGAGAAGCCAGTATTGGACATTGAACCATAAATTGCCGTTACTGCGCTTGCTGCTGTGCCATTATCAGTATATACCGATTCAGACACCAAAGAAGTTACCGGAGGATCGGCCTCCACAAATTTCTTACATCCTGTGTGAGCCGTAATAAGTGAAAATGTCAGAAAGATCAAGATACCAGAGAAACTACTATGATTTGGACCTTTTGGCCTTGAAAATATTTTTTTGATCATGATTACAAAATTTAAAAAGACTAAAATGTTGCTTGTATTCCAAAAGTAAAAACCCTCAATGGAGGTAAATTAACTCCTTGGGATTCGGGATCTAGTCCTCGCTTATAAGGTGTCCAGGTCAAGAGATTTTGCCCCTGAGTATATAATCTCAACTTATCGATAGCTAGCCGTTTGCTCAGTGACGTGGGAACAGACCAGGAAAACTCAACATTTTTTAGTCGAATAAATGAAGCATCTGTGTACACAAAGTCGCTTTGTTTCGCTACTGAAAAGGTGGAATAAACTGATGTGAATGTTTGTGAATATTTCTGGTATGTTGCAATGTCACCACCGCTTTTCCACCGATTTAAGTAATCAGTTGGCATATTGTAAGACAATCCAGGGAATAAGAATATTGTTCCGTCATAAGTTAAACCTTTCTGCTTCACATATTGAAAGAGGAAATCTAAACTGAATTGTTTATATTCTACATGATTCTGAAAACCACCGTATAACTTTGGCAATGTACTAACCATGTAAGTGGAATTGAGATCGAAGTTAGGTGAACTGGTCGTTCCACCTTTACCATCTGAGAACAAATACAAACCAGTAGCTTGGTCTACGCCTTCAAAACGATAAACTCTGGTGCTCTGTAACGGTTCGCCAACCGCAAAATTAGTTGATACTGAACTTAAGTTCGGATATGATACGAGCTTATTTTTTGGTAAGGTTATATTAAAGCTACTATGCCAGATAAAATCTTTCTGCCTAATATTCTCTGTATTTAAAGAGAGTTCAACACCTGTGTTCTGCACAACTCCTGGTAAATTTGTTGTAATGCTACCAAACCCTGTTACTGGTGAAAGCGGGAGCTGCAGCAACTGATTACCAGTACGATTACGATAGAAATTAGCTTCGAGCTTTATCCTGTCTTTTAATAAACCGAGTTCAATCCCTCCCTCTAATTTCTTAGTTAACTCCCATGCAAGTGACGGATTAAATAAACGTGTAGGATTCAAATATGTTATACCATCATATTTTAATGAACTGTTAGAATACAAATCCATATAGTAATAGTCAGGCAATTGATCACTACCAGTAGAACCATAACTGCCTCGTATTTTACCAGAACTGACAAATGGAAAAGCACTCTTAATGAAAGCCTCTTCACTAAAAATCCAACCTAATCCAATGGCATAAAAGTTGGCAAACCGGCTCTCAGGGCCAAAGCGACTTGAACCATCTCTTCTTGCAGTCAGGTTCAAAATATATTTATCTTGCAGATTATAATTGATTCGACCAAAAATAGCTTCATAAGTATATTGGGCATAGCTATTTGGTCCTGCAGTGACCTTAGATGCGGCTCCCGGATTGGTAATAAAAGCGTTGCTGGTAAAACCAGCGGCGTTTAAAACTTCCATCTCAGAGTTCTTTTGTTGAAAAGTTGTCCCAAACAAACCTTCAATTTTCCCCCAACTCAATGTCTTTGAGAAATTAAGTTGAGGCTCAATGATCCAGGATCGAACAGATCCGTTTGAAAATTGGCTAGTGCTTTGAGCGGGAGTATCACCATAACCAGGATCACTCATTGTGTGGGGAAGTGCAGCGACTTCCTTGCTTTGCATATTTGAGTAACCTGCATTGACTTTTAATTGCAATCCGGGTATGATTGAATAACCAAATAGGGCGTTCCCTGTTAAATTATTGTTTCGGCCCCTATACTGATAGTATAAGTAATTTGCCATTGGATTTGCCCACGTTCCTGGTTGACCAGAGGTAATTGGTGCCCAGTTCAACGATCCGTCTGCATTATATAACGCAGGTGCATTTGGCTGTAAAAGAATCGTCGAGGCAACATTACCTACCGGACTTACCTTATTTACATCTGCCAAATACTCACCTGAAATTGCGATAGTAAACTTTTTGTTCGCAGAAGCGCTATTGATATTGAAATGCATTGATGCATTACCATCATTTCCATCACCAGGAAATACTGTGGTTTCACTATGATATCCACCTCCGACTAAGTACTGTGTGTTCTCGTTCCCACCTGAAACTGAAATACGAGCGTCGTTATAATGTGCTGTATTACCCCAAAAAACTTTCTGCCAGTCCGTATATCTATTCTGATCCCATGTACCATTTACGTCGTAGTCATAAGATTTTGGAGCCGTATTATCATTTTTAAATGCTTCGCGCCGCATTTCCAGGTATTCTTGCGTGTTCATTAAGTCAATTTTGCGCGTCACTTGGCCCCAGCCAGCATAAGTACTCAGATCTACTTTTGTTTTACCCGAACCCCCTTTTTTAGTTGTAATCAAAACAACACCGTTTGCACCTCTACTACCATAAATTGCTGTAGCGTCAGCATCTTTTAAGATACTAATACTAGAAATATCCGACGGACTGATAAAATTTAATGGATTTCCCCCTCGCAAATTACTATTAACTCCTCCCACACTGCTATTATCAGGATATGGTATTCCATTCACTACATACAAAGGCTTGCTTCCGTTGGCAATACTATTTACCCCCCTAATTTGAACGGTAAAATCCCCACCAGGAACACCCGTATTTTGTGAAATAAAAGCGCCGGTCACTCTCCCTTGTACTGCTGAAAGAACATTGCTTACAGGTGATTTTGCAATATCTACAGCATTTACCGTTGAAACAGACCCAGTGTTTAACTTCTGAGAAGTAGTATAGTAGCCCTTGTTCACTACAACTTCTTGCAAATCTGAAGAAACCTGTTCCATCTGAACATTTACCTCCTTTTTAGCCTTCATCTCAACATCCTTATACCCCACATAGCTAATCCTAATTACCGCCTTCTCATCTACTCCCTGCAAATAAAAATCCCCATTCTGGTCAGTTTTTGTACTACCACCGCCAACAACAATTACTGTTGCGCCAGCAAGTCCCTGACCATTTTCATCAGTAACGCGACCGCGAACATCAATAGCCATAACATTACGGATGATGTTTTCCAGAAAGGAAGGCTCTTCTTTTTTAGAAACTACCACCGATTTATCTTCGATAGCATACTCCAATCCTTGATTTTGCAAAATCACCCTGAGTGCATCATCAATTTTTACATTGTTTAGATTCAGATTTATCGGTTTGGTCTTTTCCAAATCTTCTGATTTGTACAAAAACACATAGCCTGTTTGTCTTTTTATTTCGGAAAAGACGCGTTTAAGTGTAGCGTTTCGTTCCTTAATTGTAATGAGTTGGGCACGTGAGGACGCGCTTACCTGCATTAAGAATGCCGTCATAATGACGATGATCAATTTCATAATTCGCCACATTTGTTTAGATGCGACATAACTACTATTGCATCTAAATAGATGAATAAATTTCATATTTTTACTTCCATGTTTTGGTTCTTCGCTTGAGCCTGCTTCTGTTCGAATATTAGAAGGCCTGCGACTGTAATAAACAATTAATCCGGTTTAGTTAGGGTTGATTCAATCAAGACATTCAACCGGGCGCTGCTGAAACAGCGTTCGGTTCTTTACATAAAGTAAAGGGTGGTTAGCCAGAAGGTATTGAAAGTTTCTGTTTGTCTGGTCTATTTCTCTGCTATAATCTTTCTCCCTTCAATTTTAAAGTGTACACCTTTTGTTAATTCCAATTGCTTTAGCACTTTTGATACATTTTCATACCTGGAAATTCCTCCTCCAATCCGGGTTGATCTATCAGCACCCCGATATTCAACTTCAATGTCGTACCAACGCGCAATTTTCTTCATCACCGACTCAAGCGGCTCATCCTCAAAAACAAACTGCCCGTTCTTCCAGGCAATAACATCATCGGCCTCAACCTCATTGATTTTCAAATTCCCTTTGCTCAAAATAGACTGCTGATTTGGCACCAGTCTCTCGGATCTACCATTTGCAGCCACCTTAACACTACCTTCAAGCAAAGTAGTCTTTACAGCTTGATCATCAGGATAAGCGGAAACATTGAAATGCGTACCCAATACTTCGACTTCCTGTTTATCCGTTTCTACAATAAAAGGATGCAGTTTATCCTTAGCAACCTGGAAATAAGCTTCACCGCTAAGTTTAACCCTTCTTTGCCCACGCTCATTTAAGGCAGCTGAATAGGTTAAACTCGAAGCGGCGTTCAGCCAGACCTGCGTTTTGTCTGATAAGGTTAAAATATAGGTTTCGCCTTTGGCGGTAGAAAGCGTATTGATTTTGTTTTCAGAAGAACCATCAGCAGAAGCAGTACTGTAAATCACCTGCCCATCTGCAGTCTTACTAATAGTTAAGCCCGACTCCTGGGCTAGTTCGCCATTAGATGCATTAGCTAATTTTATTGTTTTTCCATTGGCTAATGTTAAAGTAGCACCCATTTTACCAGGGGCAATGTCACCAGCATATGCAGCATCCTGATTTTGATTGCCGTTGTTTTTTGCGAAATAAAATAAACCAGCACCAAATATTACCACTGCTACAGCAGCAGCAACGGCAATACGAGGCCATAGAGATACCGTCTTTCTTCTTTCCGGAATACCCGCCAACTCCCTTATCCGGGTTAGCATCAATTGCTTATGTTCAAACTTGCTAAGGGCAAGATCTTCCGGAATTTTCACCGCTGCATCATCAGACTGATTGAACCATTTGTCAAACTCTGCCTGTTCCAACTCGGTAAGGGTTCCCTTTAGCCATTTATGAGACAACTCCTGTAACCTTATTTTATCTTTTTCTATCATTTCCAATAGGACTTATATAAACAAGTACCGCCTGAAAAGGAAAACTGTCAACAAAAACTCAAATAAAATGCAAGTCGCTATTTATCAGTTAAATAAAATTACAGAAGATAGCTGTGGAGAAAGGACCTGAGACTGGTCATCAATGTTTTTTTTGTTCTGGAGAGATCGGAATTTACTGCGTCTTCAGAGATTCCCAGTTGCTGACCGATCTCTTTATGGCTTATACCGTCCTGCTTACTCAAACGATAAATCATGGCACTTCTTTCAGGAAGTTTACATACCGCTTCTTCAAGCCGCTGGCGAAGCTCCTCTAGATCCAGGTACTGCTGGGTAGAATCGTCTAAAATATCATAGCTCGCCAAACTCTGCTGCTCATGCAGGCGCTGCTGCCGCTGCTTTTCAAAAAGCCTGATGATGCGGTACTTTACTGAAACAATGAGGTAGTGGGAAAAATCAGACGTAATATTCAGATTTGCCCTTCGCTTCCAAAGCGCAACAAAAACATCCTGAACAACATTTTCTGCATCCATTGGGTCGTCCGTCTTTTTGCAGGCAAAATAATACAGCTTATCCCAATATCGCAAGTACAGATTGTCAAAAGCAACATCATCGCCGCCCTTTAACAGGCCGAGCAATTCCTGGTCGGTTAATTTGCTATGGACAATCATGAATTCAGTTAGTTTATTCCCCAATTAAATTTAAGAAATATTTTATCCAAAACTGTGCATAATAATTGAAACTGAAAAATTCGTGACTGTTAAGTTTTTGTTACTTAGGACGTATTTGGCTTTTTGTTTAAGAGAAATTAATGTGGGGGGCTACTGGCCTAAGATTTATAAATCAAAAGGCGGTTTTAAGCAGTTCCATAAACTTCAGGCAATAGCCCTCAAAGTCTGGTTGGATAAATTTAGCACGATAACCTTCATTGAATTCAATCAAATTGATGTAAATGCCATCTGCCTTGTTCTCAACAAATCGTTTCCTGTTGTAAATATTGTTTCTTAATCTTGGATTCAGCCTGATGTAATTAAGGATTTTTTCATTCAGAAAATCCACTACATCCCGGTAGTCCTGCTGGAAGTAGGGTTTCTCTGGTGGTGGCGGTTTCTAATTTTTCAAATGGTTCTAATAGGCCACTTACATCTCAGAAGGCCCTCTTTCTGGTCTTGGCATGGCAGTAGTTTTAAACACAACAAAATTACCAATATTTTTAGCAAAGAATAATGTTAGTTCATAATTTTAGTAAAACATACCGCCATTAAACTGAAAATCCAGAAAATAAATCGATCTTACATTAACATTATAAAATTATGTGGAACGAAAAGAAATTACAGGACTATATAGATAATCAAATTGAAGAGGACTTGCACCTTGATTATAAAGCTGCAGGTTCTTTACAGAATACGGATGGGAAAAAGAATGAAATTTCTAAGGATGTTTCAGCTTTTGCAAACTCAAATGGCGGCATTATTATCTATGGAATTACTGAAAAAAGTTCCGGTGCTACCTATCTCGCTGATTCAATAGACCCCATAGATAGAAATGCCTTTACAAAGGAGACTCTTGAGCAGATAATTAACTCCAGGATCAATCCTACGATCCATGGTGTAGTCATCCATCCTGTAACGATTGGTGCAGCTGCTGATAACAAAGTTGCCTACGTCGTTGAAATTCCACAAAGTAATACGGCGCATCAAGCTGCAGATAAAAAATACTACAGGCGATATAATTTCCAATCAGTTCCAATGGAAGACTGGGAAATAAAAGACATTATTAACAGGAAAACCAAAACACAGGTAGAAATTACCTTTAGGCCGTGTTTTCCTAAAGGTCATGGTACTTTATGGCTTTCTCGCAATGTCGATGTTCCAATGGAGTATGATATTATCGCAGCTAATACCGGGCAACTGGTAACTCATCACATTGATTTTATGATTGCCGGTGATGCAGCGGCAGTAGATTATATCTATAACAGTAAGAACATTGGTGGAAGTGTAGAACATTATTATACAAATGAGATTGAGCATAAAATTACCATAGAAGGAAACGAGTCAGTCATTAACGTACAAAGAATGCCTGTGCTTTCTTATACCTACAGAGTATTGGGAAGAATAAAATTTTCATCTGAATTTCTAAAAAGCG
>Ga0256874_1000264_pt1 | contig 10656 bp, 9 predicted proteins | sample MC6MC0417MT_FD_190189 | JGI IMG/M metagenome (GOLD analysis project Ga0256874, IMG submission 190189) | Metatranscriptome of enriched soil aggregate microbial communities from Iowa State University, Ames, United States - MC6-MC0417-MT... | ecosystem: Environmental > Terrestrial > Soil >...
CCGGCGGCGATGCGTCTGTTCGCCGAACGCGTGGGCATCAGCAAGCAGAACTCGCTGATCGATTTCAGCGTGCTGGAAGGCGCGCTGCGCGAAGACCTCGACAGTGCCGCCGCGCGCCGCATGGCGGTGGTCGATCCGGTCAAGCTGGTGCTGACCAATCTGCCCGAGGGGCACGAGGAAACCCTGAGCTTCTCCAACCATCCCAAGGACGAAGCGTTCGGGACCCGCGCGGTGCCGTTCGCACGTGAGCTGTGGATCGAGCGCGAGGATTTCGCCGAGGTTCCGCCGAAGGGCTGGAAGCGTCTGGTGCCGGGCGGCGAAGTGCGCCTGCGCGGCGCCGGCATCATCCGCTGCGATGAAGTGATCAAGGACGCCGACGGCAACATCACCGAACTGCGTGGCTGGCTGGATCCGGAATCGCGCCCGGGCATGGAAGGCGCCAACCGCAAGGTCAAGGGCACCATCCATTGGGTCAGCGCCGTGCATGCGGTGCCGGCCGAGATCCGCCTGTACGACCGTCTGTTCTCGGTGCCCAACCCGGACGACGAATCCGACGGCAAGACCTACCGCGATTACCTCAATCCGGACTCGCGCCGCACCGTTACCGGGTATGTCGAGCCGGCCGCGGCCACTGCGGCCCCGGAACAGTCGTTCCAGTTCGAGCGGACCGGCTACTTCGTGGCCGACCGCCGCGATCACACCCCCGCCAAGCCGGTGTTCAACCGCAGCGTGACCCTGCGCGATACCTGGTCGGCGTAAGCTGCACCCGGCCGGTGCCAGGCACCGGCCGACGCGTGACCCCTGCGCGGCCCTGCATCGGCAGGGCCTGCGCTCCAGATTCCCTGCGACCGGCGCCGCCCTGCGCCGGCGTGCGCGTGGCCGCGTTCAGCGCGGGCACGGCATCCCCGGGCGCGGCCCGATACACTGCCGTTGCTCCATCTTTGAAGAGGTTCATGTCCCGATGCTGTACGCGCAAGTCCATCTCACCCTGCCCGCCTGGATCCACGACCAGATCGATCTGGGCCGTGTCTATCCCGAGGACGCCGACAAGGTCGCGCTGGCGATCGAACTGTCGCGCCTGAATGTCGAGGCGCAGAGCGGCGGCCCGTTCGGCGCCGTGGTGTTTGGGCCGGATCATCGCGTGATCGCCGCCGGCGTGAACCGCGTGGTCCCGCATACGACCTCGCTGGCGCATGCCGAAAACATGGCCTACATGCTGGCCCAGCAGCGCCTGCAGACCCCGCGCCTGAACGATGTGCTGTCGCCGATCACCCTGGCCACCTCCTCGCAGCCGTGCTGCCAGTGCTACGGCGCCACCATCTGGGCCGGCATCGACCGCCTGTTGATCGGTGCCAGTGCACAGGACGTGGAAGAACTGACCCCGTTCGACGAGGGTCCGCTGCCGGCGGACTGGATCGGCGAACTCAACAAGCGTGGCATCGAGGTCGTGCGCGACATCGAGCGCGACGCCGCGCGTGCGGTGCTACGCCAGTACGGAGAGATCAACGGTGCCCATTACTGATATCCGCGCTTCGGGCGCGATGCGATGAGCGGCCTGCTGTGTCTGTGCCGCCAGGGGTTTGAACCGGAGCTGGCCGCCGAACTGTCCGAACGCGCCGCGTATGCCAACGTGGCCGGCTATGCGCGCACCCAGCGCAATGACGGCTACGTGGTGTTCGTCACCGAGGAAGGCGCGGCGCTGTCCAAGGCCCTGTCCTGGCGCTCGCTGATCTTCGCCCGGCAGAAGCTGCAGGTGCTGGCCGAGCTGCCGCAGCTGGATGCCGCTGATCGCATCACCCCGATCATCGCCGCGCTGCAGGGGCAGCAGCGCTTCGGCGACATGTGGGTGGAACATCCGGACTCGGACGAAGGCAAGCCGCTGGCCGGCCTGGCCCGCGCGTTCGGCAACGCACTGCGCCCTGCGCTGCGCAAGGCCGGCCTGCTGACCGACAAGCCGAACACCGGCCTGCCGCGCCTGCACATCGTGTTCGTCGATGGTCGTCATGCGTTTGTGTGCGTAGCCGATACCCGCGACAGCGCACCGTGGCCGCTAGGCATTCCGCGCCTGAAGCTGCTGCCCGACGCGCCTTCGCGCTCGGCGCTGAAGCTGGATGAAGCCCTGCTCACCCTGATGACGCCGGAAGAGCGCGAACTGCTGGTCAAGCCGGGCATGCGCGCGGCCGACCTGGGCGCTGCACCGGGCGGCTGGACCTGGGTGTTGACCCGCCAGCACCTGAAGGTGATCAGCGTGGACAACGGCCCGCTGCGCGAGCACGTGCTGGAGACCGGACTGGTGGAACATCTGCGCGCCGACGGCTTCCACTGGCAGCCGGAGACCCCGCTGGACTGGATGGTCTGCGACATGGTGGAACAGCCGCGCCGCGTGGCCGAGCGCATGGCCACCTGGTTCCGCGAGGGCTGGTGCAAGCACGCGATCTTCAACCTCAAGCTGCCGATGAAAAAGCGCTGGGATGAAACCCGCCTGTGCCTGGACCTGTTCCAGGAACAGGCCGGCAAGCCGCTGCACCTGCGCGCCAAGCAGCTGTACCACGACCGCGAAGAAATCACGGTGCTGGCTTCGCCCTTGAAGTGATCGGCCGGGCATCGCCCGGCGCTACCCCACGTCAATCACGGAGTTTCCATGCTACGCCGATCCGGTCTTTTCCTGCTGCTGTCCCTGCTGCCCGCACTCGCGCTGGCCCAGGTCCGCCCCCCGTCACCGGCGGTCAGCGAACCGCTGCGCGAGGTGCCGGCCAGCGTGCGTGCGCAGCCGCTCTCCCAGGGTGAAGTCACCCACCAGGTGACGCTGGCCGCACCGGCCGGCGAAGCCGCGGTGACGGTGCGTTCGGTGCAGCCGGTGAGCGTGGTCGGTCAGTACCGCATCGCGTTCGCGGCGCTGGATGTCGACGGCGACGGCTTCATCAGCCGGGCCGAGGCGCAGGCCAACCCGACGCTGGCCGATGAATTCAATGCGCTGGACGTGAAGCGGCGCGGCAAGCTGGACCGCGCCGACCTGGCCGGCTGGCTGACCGACTGAGCGGGCCGGTCACAGCCCCGCCGCGCGCTTCCAGAACATCGACACCAGTGGCGGCAGCTTGCCGGCGCAGCCCAGCGCGCGCCCGCGCGCCAAGGTCAGGTGCAAATCATCGTTGGAGAACACCGTGTTGATCGCATCGAAGCTGTACGCAGCGACGGTGTTCTCGCTGCGGCGTTCGCGCGCCCAGCGCTGCAGGCGGTGCGGTGACATCCAGTCCTGGCGGCGCTGCTGCGCAGCCAGCACCATCGCCCGCAACGCGGCGACATCACGCAGGCCCAGATTGACGCCCTGCCCGGCCAACGGATGCACCACGTGGGCGGCGTCGCCGAGCGCAAGCACGCGGCCAGCCACGTAGGCGGTGGCCAGCTGCCGGCGCAGCGGGAAGGCCGCGCGCCGGGAGGCCAGCGTCATCGCGCCGAGGCGGCCGGCAAAGGCGTAAGTAAGCTCGCGGCCGAACGCGGCATCCTCCAGCGCCAGCACGCGTTCGGCCTCCGCGTCGGGCAGCGTCCACACGATTGAACTGCGCTGCGCGCTGATCGGCAGTACCGCCAGCGGGCCGGTGACCAGGAAGCGCTGCCATGCGGTGGCTTCGTTGGCTTTTTCGGTATCCACGTAGGCCACCACGCCACGCTGGGCGTAGTCGTGGCGGCTGACCTCAAGACCTGCCAGACGGCGCAGGGTGGATTCGGCACCGTCGGCGGCGATCGCCAGCGACGCTTCCAGCCGACGGCCGTCATCCAGGCGCAGTCGCACCCCGTGGGTGTCCTGCTCGAGTGCTTCCACCCGTGCCGGGCAGCACAGCTGCACGCCGGCGGCCGGCAGCGCCGCCCACAGGCGGTCCACCAGCAGATCGTTCTCCACGATCCAGCCCAGTTGTTCACGGCCGAGCGTATCGGCATCGAAACGCAGTTCATCGCCACCGGCCGCATCCCAGACCCGCATCCGGCGGTAGGCACAGGCACGCGCGGCAGTCACCGCCGGCCACACGCCGAGCGCGGCCAGCAGCTGGGCGTTGTCCGGCGCGAAGGCATACACGCGCAGATCCGGCTGCTGCGGCTGCCAGGCGGCCGGCTCGCGGCCTTCGACCAGCGTCACCGACAGCCCGGCATCGGCCAGCGCCAAGGCACAGGCCGCACCGACCACACCCCCACCCACCACCACCACGTCCTGCGGGCGCCGGCTCACAGGCCTGCTCCGCGGCACAGCGCCGGCACCTGGCCGCGGAAGCCCATCGCGCCGCCCACCAGCATCGACTGCATCGGCGTCGCCTGTGCGGCCAGCAGGCCAAGCGACCGCAGCGGCCGCATCAGCGGTGCCGGGTTGCTGGTCAAGCGCGCCAGCCCACCGGAGAACGCGATGGTCTGCTCGCGGTCGTCAAGACGCCGTGCCACGTGTTCGCGCAGCAGCGCATCGCTGCCGGCATCCTCGGCGTCGGCCACGAGTTCGGCCAGGGTCAGCGCATCGCGCAGGCCCAGGTTGAAGCCCTGTGCGCCCAGCGGGTGAATGGTCTGCGCGGCATTGCCGAGCAGCACGGCACGTTCGCCGATCAACGCGCGCGACAGCACCTGGATCAAGGGGTATGCGCTGCGTGGCCCACTCTCCAGCAACCGGCCGGCACGCCAGCCGATGGCCCCCTGCAGCCTGCTCACCCAGGCGGCATCGTCCAGCGCCATCACCGCATCGGCCTGGTCGCGGGCAACACCGTGCACCGCACCGAAGTGGCGATCGCCGCGCGGCAACAGCGCGGTCGGGCCGGTGTCGGTGAAGCGCTCATACGCAGTGCCGTCCGGTGCACGTGCGGCGCGCACCCGCGAAACGAACAGGGTCTGCTCGAAATCATGTTCGTCCACCTCGATCCCCAGCGCCTCGCGCACGCCGCTGCGGGTCCCGTCGGCACCAACCACCAGGCGCGCCAGCAGGCAGCGCTCACCGCGGTCATCGGCGATGAAGACCTGGCGATAACCGTCCACCGTCGCGCCCAGCCGCACGAACCGCGCCGGGCGATAGCGGGTCAGCCGGGTCAGCGTGTCCAGCCGCGCTTCCAGCGCCTGGCCGAAATCGCGGGCCACCACGACCTGGCCGAACCACGGGCGCTGATACTGCGCGGCCTCCATCTGCACGCGGCCGAAGTCACCGGCGCGGCTTACATGGATGCGGGTGATCGCCCCCGGCGCGCCGGCCAGCTTCTGCAACACGCCCAGCGCGGTCAACGCGTTGACCGTGGCGGCCGCGAAACTGAGGTTGCGCTGGTCGAACACCGCCGGCAGCGTGCCCAGCGGCGAGGCCTCGACCAGGCCGACATCGCGGCCGGCACGGTCCAGGGCGATGGCCAGGCTGGCACCGACCAGCCCGCCGCCTACGATCACTACATCATGTCGTTCACTCATGCCCGCCATGATAAGGGTTCGCCCGTTCCGGCGGCGTGCGGCGGGCTGCCGCAGCAGGCGCTAGAATGAATGCCTGCCCCCACCCGTCACCGCCATGACCTCCACTGCCCAACGTGCCTTCGTCCTGTCCGTGCTCGTGCTGCTGATGGCGGCGACCCGCGTCAACCATTTCGCGGCGATTCCGGATGCGTCCTGGGCGGTGTTCTTCATCGGTGGCTTCTACCTGCGCCAGTGGACCCGCTGGGCGTTCCCGCTGCTGATGGCGCTGGCGGTGCTGGTCGACTGGATCGTGATCCGCCGCAGCGGCCTGGATTTCTGGCAGCACTACTGTGTCTCGCCGGGCTACTGGATGCTGCTGCCGGCCTACTTTGCGATGTGGGGCGGCGGCCTGCTGCTGCGCCGCGGCTACCAGGGCGCCAACTGGGCCGCGCTTGGCAAGGGCGCGCTGCTGCTGGTGGCGGCGGTGGCGGTCTGCCACCTGTTCGCCCAGGGCGGCTTCTACTGGACCAGCGACAACGTGGCCGTGCCCACCCTCGGCGGCTGGGCGAAGAATTACAGCGACTGGTTCCTGCCCTACCTGCGCACCGCCGCGGTCTACGTCGGCCTGGCCGCCGCGCTGCAGCTGGCGACCGAACAGGTCGGCAAGCTGCTGCAGGCGCGCCGCGACGTCCTGCACTGAGCGCGGCCAAGCTCCCCGATGGGCAATCGCCTTTCCCGCATCTATACACGCACCGGTGACGATGGCAGTACCGGCCTGGGCGATGGCAGCCGCGTGGCCAAGGACGACGCCCGCGTCGCCGCCTATGGCACCGTCGATGAGGCCAACTCGGCGCTCGGCGTCCTGCTGGCGGTGCCGTTGCCCGAGCAGGTCCGTGCCCTGCTGACGGTGCTGCAGCACCAGCTGTTCGACCTCGGCGGCGAGCTGTGCATCCCCGGCCATGCCGCCATCCACGCGGCCGACATCGAAGCGCTGGAGCAGCAGCTGGACCACTACAACGCTGATCTGCCGGTCCTGAAGGAGTTCATCCTGCCAGCCGGTGGCGAAGCGGCGGCGCGCTGCCACCTGGCCCGTACCATCGTGCGCCGCGCCGAGCGCGAGACGGTCACGCTGGCCCGCCAGGAGACGGTCCGCCCGGAAGCCCTGCACTACCTCAACCGCCTGTCGGACCTGCTGTTCGTGCTCGCGCGCGTGCTGGCCCGTGCTGACGGCCACGGCGAGGTGCTCTGGCGCCACGAGCGCCGCCACGCCTGAGCGGCCCTGCCGCCCCACCGGATATCCTGCCCGCATGCTGGTTTTCACCCACCCCGCCTGTCTGCAACACGATCCCGGCCGCGGCCACCCCGAATGCCCGGCCCGTCTGCAGGGGGTGATCGATGCGCTCAAGGCCGCCTACCCCGACCAGCTGGACTGGCGCGAAGCGCCGCCGGCCAAGCTCGGCGAGCTGGCCCGGGTCCATGACAGCGAACTGATCGACCTGGTGCTCAAGCCGCAGACCGAAGCGCTGCGCCTGATCGATATGGACACCATGACCTCGCCCGGCTCGGCCAGCGCGGCCCTGCATGCGGCCGGTGCCGGCGTGGCGGCGGTCGATGCGGTAATGCTCGGCCAGGACCCGGTCGCCTTCTGCGCGGTGCGCCCGCCGGGCCACCATGCCAGCGCCAACACGGCGATGGGCTTCTGCCTGTTCAACAACATCGCCATCGCCGCGGCCTACGCCCGTGACCGTTATGGGCTGGAGCGGATCGCCATCGTCGATTTCGACGTGCACCACGGCAACGGCACCCAGGACATCTTCATCGCCGATCCCGGCGTGGCCTACTACAGCACCCACCAGGCCGGGCTGTTCCCCAACTCGGGGCTGCGCCGCGACCGCGGGGCGGGCAACCTGATGAACATCCTGCTGCCGCCGGGCAGCGGCGGCTTCCGCTTCCGCAACACCTGGGCCGACGAGATGCTGCCGGCCATCGATGATTTCCGCCCGCAGCTGCTGCTGATCTCGGCCGGCTTCGATGCACACATGCGCGACCCGCAGGCCGATCTGATGCTGGAAACCGAGGATTTCGCCTGGATCACCGCCGAGCTGCGCGGGCTGGCCCGCCGCCACGGGGCCGGCCGCATCGTCTCGATGCTTGAGGGCGGTTACGACCTGCAGGCCCTGGCCGAGTGCAGCGTGGCCCACGTCGGCCAGCTGCGCTGAGGCAGCCCGGTGCGGGTTGCGAATGAACCCGGCCCCCTGCGTGGGCCGGACCTTCATTGCCCCTATGCAAGGGATGGGGCAAGCTACGATCCGTTTTCGTCCGAATCCGATACCGCGTGCGCCGAGCCCTCCGCCTGCTGCCCCTCCCCCTCAGTATCGCCATCTGCCTGCCGGCCCTGGCCGACGACAAGCCGGTGAACTGGGGCCTGTGCCCGGTGACCGACGTGCTGCCCGTGTTCGACGACGCGCCCAAGGCCGACAAAGCCGCGGCCGCGACGCGTGACCAGCAGCCGACGGACATCGAAGGCGACCAACTGACCGGTACCTCCGTGGTGCCCAACTACCAGGGCAATGTCGCGCTCAAGCGCGGCGACCAGTTCCTGGGCACCGACAACCTGAGCTTCGACACCGAAACCGGCAACTACATCGCCGAGGGCAACGTCCGGTACCAGGACTCCTCGATCCGGATGAAGGCCCGCCGCGCCGAAGGCAACCAGGAAAGCGACACGCACAAGATCTCCGACATCCAGTACCAGCTGGTGTCCCGCCGCGGCAACGGTGGCGCCGAGTCGATCGACCTGCAGGGTGCGGTGGGCCAGATGCACCGCTCCACCTACACCACCTGCGACCCCTCGCAGCCGGTGTGGAAGCTCTCGGCACCGCAGATCGAGGTCGATAACGACGCCGGCTTCGGTACCGCACGCAACGCCGTGCTGCGTATCGGCAAGGTGCCGGTGCTGTGGGCACCGTATTTCAAGTTCCCGATCGACGACCGCCGCCAGACCGGCCTTCTGTATCCGCAGGTGGGCCTGTCCGGCCGCAACGGCTTCGACTACACCCAGCCGATCTACCTGAACCTGGCGCCGAACTTCGACGACACCCTGATGCCGCGCTACATGAGCAAGCGCGGCTTCATGCTCGACAACGAATTCCGCTATCTCTACGACGGTGGCCGCGGCGAGCTGCTGACCGCCTACCTGCCCAACGACAAGCTGCGCGACAAGGATCGCGGCCGCGTGGAGTTCAGCGGGTACCACAACATCAACGCCAACTGGCAGGCCCGTGCCAACCTGGCCTGGGTCAGCGATGAGCGTTACCTGGAGGATTTCTCCAACAAGCTGCTCGGCGTGACCACCTCCAACCTGCAGAGCCAGATCGGCATCTACGGCACGGGTGAGAACTGGACCGGCGGCCTGATGGCCGACTATTGGCAGCTCACCGATTACACCCTGACCGAAGCGTCCCTGCCGTACGCGCGCCAGCCGCGCCTGTTCGTCAACTGGGACAAGCCGCTGCTGCCGTGGCTGGAAACCGGTGTGTACGCCGAAGCGGTGAACTTCACCCATCTGGATGTGCATGAGAAGTTCGGCGCCGACCAGGAATACGAGCGCACCGGCGTGTCACGCAGCATGGACGGCGGCTCGCGACTGGACGTGAAACCGTATGTCTCGATGCCGTTCAGCGGCGCGGCCTGGTACGTCACCCCGACCCTGGCCTACCGCTACACCGGCTACGACCTGGAGCGCGGGCTGGCTGACAGTATCCGCCGCAGCCAGTTGACCCCGGAACAGTTGGCGGTGGCCACCCCCGACCAGCTGCGCGGCAACACCTCGCCGAGCCGCAGCCTGCCCATCGGCACCATCGACGCCGGCCTGTTCTTCGACCGCGAGACCACCATCGGCGACACGCGCTTCCTGCACACGCTGGAACCGCGCCTGTTCTATCTGCGTACGCCGTACCGCGACCAGAGCGATCTGCCGGTGTTCGATACGCGTGACTTCACCTTCAGCTGGGGCCAGCTGTTCCGCGATTCGCGCTATTCCGGTGCTGACCGCCAGAACGATGCCAACCAGCTGACCATGGCGGTGAGTACCCGCTTCATCGACCAGGACACCGGCAAGGAGCGCTTCTCGGGCAGCATCGGCCAGATCCTGTACTTCGACGATTCACGGGTCACGCTCAATAGCAGCGAAACCCCGGTCGAGCAGGGCAAGTCGGCGTGGATCGCCGATACGAACTACATGATCAACGATCGCTGGACGCTTGGCGCCACCTATCAGTGGGATCCCAAGTACAAGCGCGAGGACCTGGCCAGCGTGCGCGCGCGCTACCTGATGTCCAACGACGGCATCGTCAACCTGACCTACCGCAGCCGTTTGAATCCGCAGGCTTCGACCACGGCAACCCGCCGCGACCGGACCCTGCTGGAGCAGGCCGACCTGTCCTTCCTCTACCCGCTCAACGAGCGCTGGAGCCTGGTCGGCCGGTACTACTACTCCATCCAGGACCGTGCCCCGCTGGAAATCATCGGCGGTGTGCAGTGGGACAGCTGCTGCCTGGCCGTTCGCGCCATCGCCCGCCGCTACGTGCGCAACCGCGAGGGCGAACTCAACAACTCCTTCCAGATCGAGTTCGTGCTCAAGGGCCTGAGCTCCATCGGCCAGAACACGGACCGCACCTTGCGCCGTGCTATTCTCGGGTACTACCGAGACGACCTCTATCTGGTGCCGCCCAGCAACACCGGTGCAGCCCGCGACGACTACGATCCGAATCAGATCCCATGACCAAGACCCTTCCCGTACTCCTCGCCTCCCTGCTGGCGGTCTCCTCCGCGACGGCCCCGTTGCAGGTGCTGGCCCAGCAGAGTCAGCAGCTGGACCGCATCGCGGCGATCGTCGATGAGGACGTCGTGCTGCAGAGCGAACTGGACCGCGCCGTCCAGAACATCAAGGCGCAGTACGCCGGTCGTGAGAACCAGCTGCCGCCCGATGACGTGCTCAGCCGCCAGGTGCTCGAGCGCCTGGTGCTGGTGAAGCTGCAGGTGGCGCGTGCCGAAAGCAGCGGCATCAAGGTCAGCGATCAGGAACTGAACCAGGCCATCAACGCCATCGCCCAGCAGAACGGCTCCACCCTGGATGCCCTGCGCCAGCGTCTGGCCAGCGACGGTCTGGATTTCAACGATTTCCGCAATTCGGTGCGTGACGAGATCACCGTCCAGCGCCTGCGCCAGAGCTTCGCGCAGAGCCGCATCACC
>Ga0256874_1000268_pt1 | contig 10621 bp, 8 predicted proteins | sample MC6MC0417MT_FD_190189 | JGI IMG/M metagenome (GOLD analysis project Ga0256874, IMG submission 190189) | Metatranscriptome of enriched soil aggregate microbial communities from Iowa State University, Ames, United States - MC6-MC0417-MT... | ecosystem: Environmental > Terrestrial > Soil >...
ACCTTCTCCAGTTTTCGCGCATTGAAGTCCAAGCGGTTGGCTGCCGGGTCATAACGGAACTCTTCGCTACCTACGAGGGAACCGGTATCGCGGCTGCGCAACTGGCCGTTGGCTTCGTACTCGTATTTGATTTCGCCTCGCAGTTTATCGAGGGTGCGCACCAATTCACCCGCCGGATCGTACTGGAAACGGCGGTGGATGGGGTTGTAGGCATGCTCCACCAGCAGTGAAGTGTTGATGCCGGTATTGTGCACCTGCGACAGCTTGTCGGCCGGCAAGGTCGAGGCAAACTGCCAGGCTTTGCGCCCCATGGCGTCGTAACCAAAGCAACTGGTGAGTTTGCCCTGGGTGCGATACACCTCGCGGTGCAAGTCATCACGCTCCATGTCGCTGATGACCTGGCCATCCAGGTTCAGCTGGTGCAGGTGGCCGCTACCGTAGTACAGATAGTTGACCTGGCGACCGTCCGGCAAGGTCAATGTGGTCAAGTTGCTGAGCGGGTCATAGTCGTAGCCCAACATCCCTTGTGCTGAGGTCTCTTGGGTCAAGCGACCCAACACGTCATAGGCGTACTCCAGCGTTTCCTCAGTCACACCATGCTGCTTGCCAATGCCGGTGGGTTGGCGCTGGATGCTCAGCAACCGGTCGACTTGATCATAGGTGAAGTCTTGGCGGGCATCGCGGTTGAGCTTGGCGACCAGGCGGCCAATCGGATCGCGTTCAAACAGCGTATGGCGCTCCGGTTGTTCGCCACGCTCGCCGTAGCCGATTTCGTCCAGCCGGGTCAGATGGCCGCCGTCGTTGTAGGTAAACCGGCGCGTCAGGTTATCCACCCGCACTTCTTCCACCAGCCGGTCCGACGCATCGTAGGCGAAGCGGTACGAGGCGTTGTTCTCGTTGATGAGTGCGGTCAGGCGCAGCGCCTTGTCGTACTCGTAGCGCACCATCCCGCCTTTCGGGTCGCTGCGCAGGCTTGGCAAACCATGGCCCGTGCGCAACAGTCGGGTGGTCTGGCCTTTGCCGTCGGTGTGGCTGAGTACCTGGCCAACGTCGTTGTAGGTGAAAGCCTCCGCCGTGCCGTCCGGATGGCTGATGCGCAGCACTTCACCGTTCGGCTTGCGTTCAAACGTGGTGGTCTGGTTCAGCGCATCGGTCACCGCCACCAGGTGCTGCCGCTCGTCATAGCGGTAGTAGGTGCTCTTGCCCGAACAGTCCTGATACCGCTCGACCTGGGCGTGGGCGTTCCACCACAGGTACTTGGACCTGTAGGTGGCATCGACGATGGTGTGCGGCAGGCCATCTTCGCCGTGGAAGTATTCGGTCATCTGACCGAGTGCATCGAATTCGGCCAGCAGATTGCCCTGGGCGTCGTAACGCGCTCGCCAGGTGCTACCGTCGGGATACGTGACCTGGGTCACCAGGGTGGTCAGGTGGTGGTATTCGTAGGCGATGGTGCGGCTCAGCGGGTCGGTTTCTTCGAGCAGGCGGGCGAACTCGTCGTACTTGAAGTGCAACTGGTTGCCGTCCGGCAGGGTCAGGCCGACCATGTTGCCGTAATCGTCCAGGTCGATGGCGTAGCGTTCGCCGCCGTAGTCGCGGCTGGCGATGACACGGTGGTCTTCGTTGTAGTGAATCTCCAGCTCACGGCCCAGCACGTCGGTGGCCCAGCTGGTGCGCGCTGCGAAGTCGTAGCGGAAGTGGAAGTGCTCGCCGTCGCTGGTCCAGTGCTCGACCACGCGGGGTTTCCCGTTGAGGGTTTCCCAGCGGTAGTGGCAGCCCAGGCCAATGGCGTTGCTGTGGGTCACCATCACGCCGTCGGCGTGGCTGAAGCTGCGCACGGTGTCGCCGTTGCGGTTGACCACGGCACTGAGCTGGCCGTGTTCGTCGTAGCGGTACTGGGTCAGCGTTTCGACAGCCTGGTTGTCGACCACCCGCTTGATGTCGGTGAGTCGACCCAATGGGTTGTCGTAGTGCAGGTGCACGCGGGTGCCACCGGTGGCGCTGATGTCGGTCAGCGTGCCTTGTTCGGTGCGGGTGAAGTGCAGGAAGTGGCCTAGGGCGTTTTCGATGCGCTGCAGTGGGACATCGGTGTCGGTGTCCGGCACTTCGCCGAAGTAGAAGAACAGGTTGTCCAGCGTCTGCAGGATGTAGTGCCCGCCCTCGGTGCACACCAGGTACACCTGTTCGTGCGGATTGTAGATGCGCTCGCCCGGCTGGATGTTCACGAACGGGACTTCGCGGCCCTGGTTGTCGGTGAGGTAGACGAAGTTGCCGCTGCGGCGAAGGCTTTGTTCCCACGGCAGTACCCAGCCGCGGCCGAGCACGCTGTCGACGGTGAGGTCGCTGGCGTAGAAGCGAGACCATTCGATCGGCATCAGGCCCGGCAGGCTGAAGTCGATCTCGTCGGGGATCAGTTTGCGGCCGGTGGTGAGGTCGACCGGGTTGCCGGTCAGGGCGCCCATGGCCCGCTGCGCTACCGGTTCGACCACGTAGCGGCTGGCGACTTCGCCGGCAACAAAGCCTGCGGTGAACTTGAGGGCACACGGCATGATGGCTTTCATGCCGGCCTGGGTACCGGCCTTGATCAGCTGGGCGATACCGCCAGCGGCGCCAGCGACGGCCATCAGCACGTCCACGGTGGTGCGCAGCCATTTGGGAACTTCGTCATCCACTGGCAAATATTGGTAGGTACCACCGCCGATGAGCACATTGTCCGAACCACCGGAAATGGTCGCACCACAGGTCAGTTTGTCGCCCTTGCGCGCAGCCGCCACGCTGTTGATGAAGACATTGGTCGAGCCTTCGGCGATCTTCACCGGCCCGGGGTGCTTGTCGCAGGCGCCAATGCTTTTTTCGACACGCGCGGCTTTGAGACTGTTGATAAACACATTGGGTGAAGCGGTAGCTATCGTGCTGAGGGGGAAGACCTACTTCGCCCCCACGCCTCGCCCGCAGCAGTGAGCAGGCTACCGCCGATGCCTGCTGCCATGCCCGCCAACAGGGCAACGCCAAACCCGCAAGTAAAAGTGGCAATGGCCACCGTGGCCACCAGTGCGATACCCAGAGCAGCGCCGAGCAGGAACCCCCCGAGTGCGCTGGTGTGGGAAATTTCGTCGCCAAACCTGGCCGCTTCGAACATGAGGGGTTACTCCTGTTCACTGGGCTCGGTAGTAGCTCCACCGTTGGTACGGGGCTGGAAGCTCGCCAGCAGATTTTGCCAGTCCTCATTTTGCTGGGGGCTGAAGTCTGCCTGTGCGGTGGTGGAGAAAATCAGTGCGCGCTCAGGCGTCAGCAGGAAAGCTGCTTGGCGCTGATAGAACGGGCGGCCTTCATTCATGTAGTAGGCATCGATTTGCAGGCCGTCGATGGTGGCTGTGCTCGACAGCGTGACGGCTTTAGTCCCCATGAGCGAGTAACTGCGCAGCTTGGACGAAAGCATTTTCACCTGACGCTCGACGTAGGCTTTCAGTGCCTCTCCCGGCAGCAGATTGTCCCGCGAAACGGTGATACTCAAGGGAGCTGGAATGCTGGCACCCAACACGAACATGTTGACCGTGCGATCCTGGAAACCTTCGGGCAACACGATGCCGCCTTCCTGCAGTTGATAGTCCATGTAATGAAAATTCCTGATAACTAAAAGGGTTGAGCGTCAGCGGCCGATGAGGCCTGCCAGCATGCTGTCGAACTCGATCAACCAGAGGCTGAGCGCTGGCCTGGATGGGTCGACTACGCACGAAATATCCAGCCATTGCAGCTTGTCGTGCCCGTCAACTGGCACCAAAGCACCTACCAGCCTGCCATGCCGCTGCTCATGGCCCACCGAGAAATGAAAATCCAGCGCCTTTGCTGCATGACCGGCAAGGCTGCAATCACGCTGGCGGATAACGCGCAGTGTCGGGTTCGACTCACGAAGTGCCTGAGTCGAGGCAGCAAAGAGTTGGTCCAATGTTTGCCGTGTGGGCGCATCGCGTCGACGGATCTTCAACGACACTGGCTCGCCTTCATGTTCGAGGGTGGTCTGGATGTCCCGAAAACGAAAACCGGCCGGAAACAGCAGGTTGAAGCCGCCGAAGGTGAAGCTGCTGGCCCCATCCTGCAGCGCAACGGGTACCGGCTCGGCTTCTGGCTGTGGTTCGGGCACTTTGGCTGCCTTCGCCAGTTGGGCCAGGCGTGCCTCCTCCTCCAGCGCTTCGCGCTTGGCGGAGATCCGGTCATAGATCGAGGGTTTGTACATGGGCCTGGCCTCAGTCGTTGATCCGCACCGGGGCGCCAGTGATCTTGGTGATATCGGTACTGGTGGTGGTAATGACTTTGCCCTTGATCTGGATCCCCTCCGGCGTCAGCGTGATGCTGCTGTCGCCGACCTGCAGGATGATGTGCTGTTTAGCCGCCACCTGGATGAACTGGTTGTCCACCTGAAGGGTGTATGAGCCGTCGGTCACTTTAACCACGGTGTTTTGCTTGATCGTTTCGGTGTGCGTGCCACCCACCGTGATCTTGCGGTTGTTCCCCACATCATGGGTCTCATCCAGCTCGATCTCGGTATCCATGTTGCGCTCGGCGTGCATGATGATCTGCTCGGCGCCGGCCTTGTCCTCGAAGCGGAAGAAGTTCGCGGTACCGCCGTCGCCTTTCATGGAACGGGTGAGGAAACCACTCTGAGTCTTGTTCGCCGGCAACGCCCACGGCGGGGTGTTGGTGCTGTTGTACAGGCTGCCCATGATCAGCGGGCGGTCGGGGTTGCCGTCGAGAAACACCACCACCACTTCGTCGCCGACGCGGGGTATCTGGATGCTGCCGAAACCGCCACTGGCACCGGACTGGGCAACGCGTACCCAGCAGGAGCTGTGGTCGTTGTATTTGCCGTTGCGGTCCCAGTGGAACTGGATTTTCACCCGGCCCAGTTCGTCGGTGAAGATTTCCTCACCCGGTGGGCCGACGATGATCGCAGTCTGCGGGCCAGAGATTGTCGGCTTGGGTGTGCTCAACTGCGGGCGGAATGGGATCTTCTTGCGCACGCAGGTAAAGGTGTTGAAATAGCTGGCCTGCTGGCCGCTGAGGTAGTTGTTGTGGCCTTCGCTTTCCACGCTCATCAGCAGGAACTGGCGGTCTTCCACGGCGCCTTGGTCGTGGGCGTAGTGCTGCAGCAATTCAAAGGTGAAGCCAGGCTTCATGGCCCGGCAGTTACTGGCGCCTTCGAACTTCTTGCCGCGCAGTTCCAGGGCTTCGATGCGCAGGCGCAGCAGGGTTTCGCCTTCGTCGTAAGTGCCGTGGGTGTACTGGCCAGGGAAGTCATAGACCTCGAAGTTTTCTACCTCGCCCTGCTTGTTCTTGCTGTTCATCGCCACCGGCAGGCGGTTGTTCGGCTGGCGGTAATCGAAGGTTTGCGTGGCCATCTTGCCGGCTTGCAGCTGGCGGTTGCCGCTCCACTGGGTAATAGAGTCGGCGGTCTCGGTGACCGACGCGCTGTGGAAGCGGATTTGGGGTTGTTCGGGGATGTCCACCAGCGTGCTGGAGTCATCGCAGATGATCATGGTGTGGCCTTCGGCGGTGTGCTCGAAGTAGTAGAACATCCCCTCTTCCTCCAGCAGGCGCTGGACAAAGTTGAAGTCGGTTTCGCGGTACTGGGTGATGTAGGTGTAGCGCTTCTGCGGGCGGGTCAGGCGGAATTCGTGACGGGAGAATGCCGGGCAAAGGGCGAACACTTCGGTGACCACTTCCTCGACCGTGTTGCCCTGGAAGATACGGGTGTCGAAGCGGTTCTTGAGCATCGAGAACCACGGGTTGAGGGTGGCCGTGTAACGGGCCATGCCGCCGTCGCTGCCGATATTGGAAAAACGCGTGAGGTAGCCGGTGATGTGCCGTGGGCCGCCTTCGGCAAGCTCGATCTCGATGCTGACCAGCTGGCCCATCATCGACTTGAGCGCCACGCCGGAGTCTTCGCAGACCAGCAGCAGTTCGTAGTTGAAGGCCCGCGACAGGGCTTCGACGCCCTTGAACGTTTCCAGCAGCAGTTCCTGCTCTGGGTTGGCCAGGTTGTGGAACTTGAACAGGCGGCGGTTCTGCGGCGAAAGCAGCGCGGAGGCCAGGTCCATGATCATGCGAAATCTCCTTGAAAACACGGCCAGCACGCTTTCGCGATGCTCAGCAACTCTGCGCTTGCGGGCGTATGTCATACGCGCATCACGCGCGTGCTCTGCGGATACTGCGACTGCCTGCGTAGCAGAAAGTGCCATCATGGCTCGCATTTATTGCGACCTGGTTCACATTCCTGAATCTCAGGCAAGCAGAAAGGCACAAAGGAGACACCGGGCAAAGCTGCCGTGTCAACACGTTGAAACCACTGAAATATCTACGGTGCAGCGCGCACTGGCAATGCCATATGGCCATCATTCGGCGGTTTCGAGTACCCCCTCCAGCCGTCCGTCGTTGTGCCAGATCGCCCGTCGCAGCAGGCTTGCGGCGCCCGCATCGACCCTTGGTAGAGCAATCATTCGACCGCTGGCTACAGGCCCCGCCAGTGCCGCGCAATCACGGCCCACCATTGGAAAAAATGTTTCATAACGTGGACGGGTTCAACTTTCTCAATTTTTTCTTCTCGGAAAGGGGGGTGTGGGAACAGTTGGCGTAGTGGCAACTCCGGCACTACGATAGGCCTGCATCCCCACAGATATTGAAATGCCATCATTGATGTGTGCCGATGTGACGAGAACAATATGCGCCCTGTCGGATATTCGCGCATTCGCCGAGGTCTGACGCGACATGTCGTGCTCGGTGCAACAAGCACCGCCTCCCACCATGGACAGTGAAGCGAAATGGACCTCTTAGCCAACATCCCCAGCTGGGGAGACATCGAACGCAACCTCGAACAGAAATTCAGTGAGCTCAACCAAAGCGTCGACAGTGGCCTGAACAGTGCAAACGAGGCCTGGGACGGGTTCAGCCGCCGCGTCAGCAATGGTGCCAACCAGGCTTATGGGTATCTTGGCGGCCAGCGCATCGACAACGTGCGGCAGGCCATGACGCTGTCCTACCCGATCATCCAGCAGGACCTCAAGCGCAAGTGGTCCTCGATAGGCATCGAGCAGATCCTGCCGGTGCTGCTGCAGCTGGTGAAAGAGGTTTCGATGATCCTGGGCGGCAGCGTGGCCGTCGGATCGCTGGCCGGCGGCGTAGCTGGTGCATTCGCCTTCGGTGTTGGCGCGGCGCCTGGAGCGGTGGCGGGCGCCGGTATCGGACTGCAGGTGGGCAACCTGATCCTCATGGGTCTGGGGCTTGCCGCCATCGCCGAGTATTTTTATCAGGGCCTGCCAGCTTGCCTGTCAACCCTGCAGCAAGGCATGGCCACCGCCTGGTTTGCCGAGGATGGCCTCAAGCCTGCCGGCCTTGACCCGAGTGGCGGTTCCTCAGCTCAAGCGCAAGACCGTGTCGAGCGCGCAGCACGCCAATTGGCCCGCGGCCAGGAGCAATTGGTGCTGCTTCTGCTGACCGCCATTGTTACCTACCTGACTCGAGGCCAGATGAAGGCTGGCGTCATGAGCAGCATGGACAGCATTGCCACGCGCAGCGCCCGGTTGCAGGCCGAGATTTCCAACAAGCAGTTGGCCGCCTGGCTGGCGAAAAACGAGCAGAAGCTGCTGGCGCATCCTGAACTTCAGGTCAAGGAGGCTACCCCGCTCAAACAAGCCGAGCCTGAAACGCTGCGGGAGTTTTACAGCAAGCAGGACCCGGACTTCACCCCAGTAGAAGAGCAGATCAAGAAAGTCAGCACGTTCAAGACCAAAGGCCTCTCCAACGCCCAGATTGAAGACTTCCTCAACACAGCGGACGGCGAGAAACTACTAGGCAAACTGCAGGCTGCGGCGCCCGATGCTGATGCCACCACCATCTACTCGCGCGCGTTTGACCAGGTGGCTTCTGGCTCCACCATCCCTGAAGTGAAACTGATCGACTCGCCGCTGATCAAGATCGTACCGGAAGGGCAAGGCGTCTCGCCCTACTCACCGTTTTTCACCACCCACGAAGAACTGCAAGCGGCAGCCAGGTCCGGGAGGACACTCGCCGACAGCTTCGGCTTGCCGCTAGGCAGCGAATCGACGCGCTATTCGATATTTGAAATGGCGCCATTGCAGCCAACCGAGGTGTTTGTGAGTAAAGTTGCTCCCACCACCGAGCTCAGTGGCGCAATCTCGCGCACTGGCGAGGCGATGCAGTACCTCACGCCCAACCGTGGCGAATGGGGCACTCCGAAAATGATAGGCACCATTTCCAACTAGGGCTGAACATGAACACTCAAACGCTAAAGCAGAAGTCACTGAAACTTCGGCTGATCATCGATAGCCTGAAAGCGCAAGATCCCGCTGCCCTGAAATTGAGCGTCGAACTTGAGCCGTTGATGACCGCGGCAGATCAGGAGTTGATTCGTACCCCGATGGAGTGGCGCGATATCCCGGGTCGCTACCTGTTTACCGAGGAAGGGCTGCAGAGATATGGAGAACTGGAACACGCTTTTGCGGAGTTTCGTATCGAATTGACGGGCGGCGAGTCACCTACCCTGCGACGCCTCAAGGCGAGCATGGGCGAGAAACCTGACCGGGGGTGAGTACTGCACGCTGGATGGCACGGGCTTCGCCCGTGTTCGCGGGGCGAGCCCGCTCCCACACGGACCGCGCAAGCAGTGAGAACGCTCCAATGATCCTTAGCCCTCTAGGTATTGCCTCCTGAAATTCAGACTACTCGCCACGCTGACGCTTCTTATCTGCTCTGCCGTGGGCATATTTTCGGCCTATTGGCTAATTGCACACGTGCTGCCAATCTACGGACAGATCTGGCGCCAAGCCTCTGCCATTGAAGTGCCCTATATGGCTTTTGGTTTGCTCATGGCGCCGCCGGTCATGCTTGCGTGCGTTGTAGCGAGCGCATTCGCAATCTGCACTGGCAAAAAATTTGCACCGCCGGCCAAGTCGGGGCTTGCAAAGTTTGAGACTGGAATGATGAAAACTTCGGTTTACGCTTTAGTTCTAATTGCACCGTTCGCGGCCATTGCCACCACGCTGACACTCAACGCCCTGGACTATACAACGTGCCCACAATTGAGAAAATCTGGCTCGGCTTGGCAGACCTACTGGGTAAGCCACCCCGGTTTCTGTTTCGTGCCTGATAGCTACACTGAAAATAGATGGCCCTGCAAAATGGTAGATGGGAAAAAATTATGCCTTAACATGGATGAGTAACCACATTTCCAGCAGACAGCGTTTGAAGCGGCTCTTGACCATGGCGGCATAGTTTTTTACGAGTTTGTCGAAGCGTTTCCCTGCGCCTAATGGCAAGGCAATGCGGCTGACCAAGATCTGATACACGACCCCAGGGCATAGGGCGCGATACCCAAGAGCCGCTACCTACCTCGGCAACTTCTGGAGCTGGGCATAGGTAAATATGGCATTCGCGGATCGTCAATTCAAGGGTTCAAAATTTCGTGCTGGGTGGCCGTCGGGATTGAAGTAGCAGAGTGGGCATTCAACGATGAGGCTGTACTCCCAGATCTTTTTGGGGACATTGGGGTGGAACTGGTCAAAGCCGGAATCGCTACCACTGTGGGCTACGCCGCAGGGGTATTTGCAGGCACCCTCATAACCGCCGCAGCCGCACCCGTGGCAGCAGGGGCGATATTTGTTTTCATCGTTGGTTACGGCCTCAATGCGATAGACAACCATTCGGCATTAAAACGCGGTCAAAGCTAGCCTGCGCCATGCCGTTACCCACTTCGTAAACATCCAAGCGCACGTCACGAAAATTGACGTGGATGAAATAAAAGAAGAGGTGGAGCAAAGTATTGCAGGCATGGCCGCACAAACTGCTATCTCTACGACGAGGCAAAAAGGTGGGCCAGTCGAAAAATACAGCCGGGCGAACTGAGATTTCCTCGCTTACACTCCGGAGGCAATCTGCCAATGCTTAACAATTTTAAGATACCAAAAATTTGACGATATGAAAAAATATCAAACCCATCGTCGCTCAGGCGACCCGTCGCCGCTAAAGATAAGACTCACTGCCTTAATATTTATTCCCATGTCATTAGTCGCGTGCGGGCTGACCTTATACTGGCTGAACTATGATATTTTACCTCTATTCGGGCGAATTTATCGAGACGCCCCCATCGTGGAAACACCTTACTTAGGTTTTTTCTTATTAATGGGGCTACCCGGCCTACTTTATTTGATAGTCGCATCAGCCCTTGCCGCTTGGAATGGGAAAAGATTTAACCCACCGCAAAACTCGAAGCTGTATCGATTCCAGTCACTCATGCTGGCTGCATCGATAAAAACTGCGGTATTTGTTGCACCCGCACTCATAGCCATAACCACCCTTACTTTAATGTGGCGCGACTACTCTCCATGCCCGAAGCTATTGATATCAGGCTCTGCATGGGAATTGTTCTGGGTCAACGATGACAAGGTCTGCTTCAAACCGGAATATTATATCAACGATCACTGGCCTTGCAAAAAAGAGAATGGTAAGGAAATCTGCGTACAGGCCGATGGGCGATAATCTAAGGGTATCCTGCCGCCTGGTTCCCACATCAGGTTGTGGTTTCATAACAAACGCCTGCAAAAAAACTCCA
>Ga0256874_1000282_pt1 | contig 10462 bp, 8 predicted proteins | sample MC6MC0417MT_FD_190189 | JGI IMG/M metagenome (GOLD analysis project Ga0256874, IMG submission 190189) | Metatranscriptome of enriched soil aggregate microbial communities from Iowa State University, Ames, United States - MC6-MC0417-MT... | ecosystem: Environmental > Terrestrial > Soil >...
CAAATACAAGCTGCTATTAAACACTAACAAAATGAACTTTAACATCACCGCCTTAATCATTGTCATTATTAATGTGATTCTTCTGCTGGTAATTCAGAAGGACAAGGCGCTGCAATAGAATATTTTAAATAAAAAAATAAACTCAAGCGCCCCCCACAAGTGGCGCTTTTTTAATGAACCAATACCACGACCAACACAATACCTAGAGCTTTAACCATGAAATACTTCAATTCAAATACAGTGTTATACTTAGACGGCAAGTTCCAGAAAGCCGCCAACACAACCGCCGATATATATGGGCAATCGCTCCACTACGGCTACGCTGTATTTGAAGGAATCAGGGCGTATAGAACGCATAACGGAACCCGGGTATTTAAGGTGCGAGAACATTTCGAAAGATTAAAGAGATCTGCAGAATTGGTACACATGCCTTTTCCATGGGACATCAATGATTTGATCAAGCAAACTTATAAGTTACTTCAATTGAACAATTTAAAAGATGCTTATATCCGTCCCTTGGTATATTGTGCGCCAAACATGTCGTTGGTTGCGGCTACAGAGGTATCCATCATGATCTGTGCATGGGAATGGGGTGCTTACCTTGGCAATGAGCAATTAAAAGTTGGCATTTCCAGCTATGAACGTCCAAATCCAAAGTCCTCCCCTATTGAAGCAAAAGTAAGTGGCAACTATGTGAATTCCATTTTAGCTACTACAGAAGCAAAACGCAATGGATTTGACGAAGCCCTTTTATTAGATATGAACGGTAACATCGCCGAAGCTCCGGGTGCAAACATCTTCATTGAGAAAAACGGAAAATTATACACGCCACCACTAGGTAATATTTTAGCAGGAATTACCCGTGCAACCGTGATCGAGCTCTGCCATATACTAGATATAGAAATCATTGAAAAACACTTATCGGTTACCGACTTGAAACATGCAGACAGCGCTTTCTTCTGTGGTACTGCTACAGAGATTGCAGGAATTGCATCGATTGATGAGTATCAGTTCCCAATTAGATGGACAGATAGTGTTGGTGCCACCATACAACGCACTTACAAATGTTTAGTGTTAGAAAAACAAAATTACGAAGTAATCATATAATATGTCACAATCACCAGAATTAAACCGCTACAGTAAAGTATTCACGCAGGATCCAACCCAACCTGCTGCACAAGCCATGTTATATGGAATTGGCTTGACCAAAGAAGATATGGACAAAGCCCAGGTCGGCATTGCAAGTATGGGATACGATGGAAACACCTGCAACATGCACCTAAATGATTTAGCAAAAATCGTTAAAGAAGGTGTCTGGGATAATGGAATGGTCGGTTTAACTTTTAGCACTATCGGCGTAAGCGATGGAATGTCTAACGGTACAGATGGAATGCGTTATTCTTTGGTTTCCAGAGATGTAATTGCAGATTCAATTGAAACCATTTGTGGCGGACAATATTACGATGGCGTGATTGCATTGCCAGGATGTGATAAAAATATGCCGGGTTCTATCATGGCAATGGGCAGATTAAATCGCCCTGCAATCATGGTATATGGTGGTAGCATCCATTCCGGAAAATATAAAGGAAAAACATTAAACATCGTTTCTGCATTTGAAGCCCTTGGTGAAAAATTAGCAGGTAATTTAGATGAAGAAGATTTTCAGGGAATCATCCGTAATACTTGCCCGGGCGCTGGTGCTTGCGGTGGTATGTACACAGCAAACACTATGGCTTCGGCAATCGAAGCTTTGGGAATGAGCTTACCTTATAGTTCTTCATACCCTGCATTGAGTGCAGAAAAGAAAGAAGAATGTCTACATGCTGGTAAAGCCATCCGTGTTTTATTAGAGAAAAACATCCTTCCATCAGATATCATGACAGAAAAAGCATTTCACAATGCGATTGTAACGGTGATGGTATTGGGTGGTTCTACGAATGCAGTACTACATTTAATCGCGATGGCGAAATCAGTAGGATTGACTTTGAATTTAGCAGATTTCCAGGCTGTAAGTGATTCAACTCCTGTATTGGCTGACTTGAAACCTAGTGGTAGTTATTTAATGGAAGATGTGCATGAGATCGGTGGTGTTCCTGCCATCTTAAAATATCTTTTAAAAGTAGGTTTGATTCATGGCGACTGTATTACCGTAACCGGAAAGACACTTGCTGAAAACGTTGAACAAGCTTTAGACTTAGATTTTGAGACTCAAAAAGTAATCCTTCCTATAACTAACCCGATCAAAGCAACTGGTCACCTTCAAATGCTATATGGTAACATCGCAGAAAAAGGTTCGGTAGCAAAGATCTCTGGTAAAGAGGGAGAAAGATTTGAAGGTCCGGCGCGTGTATTTGATGGCGAGAAATCATTGATTGCAGGAATTCAAAGTGGTAAAGTAAAAAAAGGCGATGTAGTGGTGATCAGACAGGTTGGTCCTAAGGGTGCTCCTGGGATGCCAGAAATGTTGAAACCAACTTCTGCAATTATTGGTGCGGGCTTAGGAAAATCAGTTGCTTTAATTACTGATGGTCGTTTCTCTGGTGGTACGCATGGTTTTGTGGTAGGTCACATCACTCCTGAAGCTTGGGACGGTGGAAATATCGCTTTTGTACATGACAATGACATCATCGTTATTGATGCCGTAAACAACACTTTAAACCTTCAGATTACCGAAGAAGAAATGGAAAACCGTAAAGCGGTTTGGAAACAATTACCACCACCCGTCAAAGGAGGTGTGCTTTACAAATACCTGAAACAAGTAAGCGATGCCAGCGAAGGCTGTGTAACTGATGCCTACACTCACTAATCAATTTAAGAAACCCCATACTTAAAAGAAAAACAATGGACACAGCACAAGAGGAAGCAACCACCTTAACGGAACCGAAGAAAACAGTAAATGTTTCTGGTTCTGTGGCTTTATTGGAAGGATTAATAGCAGAAGGTACCGATACCATTTTTGGTTATCCAGGTGGTGCCATCATGCCTATTTATGATGCGTTATACGATTACAAAGAAAAATTAAAACATATTTTAGTACGTCATGAGCAAGGCGGCACACATGCCGGTCAAGGTTATGCACGTACTTCCGGAAAAGTGGGTGTCGTGTTTGCGACCAGCGGCCCGGGTGCAACAAATCTGGTTACAGGTTTGGCAGATGCACAAATCGACAGTACACCAATGGTTTGTATCACTGGTCAGGTGTATGCACACTTATTAGGTACTGATGCCTTCCAGGAAACGGATGTAATTAACATTACTACTCCAGTAACCAAATGGAATTACCAGATTACTGATGCTACGGAGATCCCAGCAGTATTAGCGAAAGCTTTTTACATTGCACGTAGCGGCAGACCAGGTCCGGTACTGATCGATATCACTAAAAACGCGCAGTTACAAATGTTTGATTACGCAGGATATGTTCCTTGTGATCACGTACGTAGCTACCGTCCGAAACCAAATGTTCGTAAAGAATACATTGAGGAGGCCGCAGCGTTAATCAATTCTGCTAAAAAACCATTTGTATTGTTCGGTCAAGGTGTTTCCTTAGGAAATGCAGAGCAGGAATTTAAAGCTTTCGTAGAGAAAAGTGGTATCCCTGCAGCATGGACGATTTTAGGTGCTGGTGCGATTCCAACTGACCACCCATTAAATGTTGGGATGTTGGGCATGCATGGTAACTATGGCCCGAATGTACAGACCAATTCTTGTGATGTATTGATCGCAATTGGGATGCGTTTCGATGACCGTGTAACCGGCCGTTTAGACAAGTATGCGAAACAAGCGAAAGTCATTCACTTAGACATTGACCCTGCCGAAATCGATAAAAATGTGAAAGCAGATGTTCCGGTTTGGGGAGACTGTAAAGAAACTTTACCGCTTTTAACTGCATTGGTTGAAGAGAAAAAACATACCGAATGGTTGGCAGAATTCAGGGCTTTTGATAAAACTGAGCAGGAAGTTGTCATTCAGTCGGAATTGAACCCTGAAACAGGAGAGTTGACTATGGGTGAGGTGATCAACCAATTGAACATCTTAACTAAAGGAGAAGCGATTATTGTGACTGACGTTGGTCAGCACCAAATGGTGGCTTGTCGTTATGCTAAATTTAACCATACCAGAAGCAATGTAACCAGTGGCGGTTTAGGTACAATGGGCTTTGGCTTACCTGCTGCTATCGGTGCTAAATTTGGTGCTCCAGACCGTACCGTGGTTGCGGTAATCGGTGATGGAGGCTTTCAAATGACGCTTCAAGAATTGGGTACCATCATGCAAAGTGGCATTGATGTGAAGATCATGATCTTAAATAACAGGTTCCTCGGCATGGTTCGCCAATGGCAACAATTGTTCCATGAGAAACGCTATTCTTTTGTGGACATCACCAGTCCGGATTTCGTGAAACTTGCCGATTCTTATTATATCGCCGGTAAAAAAGTTTCAGAACGTGAAGACTTAGTAAGTTCATTAGAGGAAATGTTAAACCATAAAGGTTCTTTCCTTCTAGAAGTAATGGTAGCCAAAGAACACAATGTGTTCCCTATGGTTCCTCAAGGTAGCAGTGTAAGTGAAATCAGACTTAAATAATTAAAGATCATGAGCAATTCCCAAGATATAGAAATACATGAAAAACAGGAATTTACGATTACTGTATACACCGAGAATCAAATCGGTTTATTGAATCGTATTGCCATTATTTTTTCAAGAAGAAAAATCAACATTGACAGCTTAAACACCTCCCCTTCGGAGATTGAGCACATTCACCGCTTCAATATCGTGATTAACGAAACGGAAGATGTGGTACGTAAACTGGCGCGTCAGATTGAGAAACAAGTAGAAGTATTGAAAGTATATTTCAATACGAATGAGGACATCATCTGGCAGGAAATGGCGCTTTATAAAGTGCCTACAGATACGATTGCTGAATTGGTATCTGTAGAACGTCTGCTTCGTGAAAACGGTGCAAGAGCAGTAGTGATCCGTAAAGATTATACGGTTTTTGAAACTACTGGTCACCGGGAAGAAACAGATAAACTGATCGAGGTTTTACAACCTTATGGTCTGATCGAATTTGTGAGAAGTGCAAGGGTAGCCATCATCAAAAGCAGCGATGGTTTTAACCGCAAACTCAGAGAATTTGAACGCAGAGAACCAGGACAGGATGTGATCGAAAATGAATTCCTGGATGCAGAGAAAAATGTATTTAGCATGTAAACCCTGTTGTAAAACAGCACAATTAAAAAGGTAATATGGAACAGCTTTTAAATTTCATCAGACAAACCAGAATAAACTTTATTCATTTAGTGGAACAGTCCACTATTGAGGAGTTGAATAAGGTTCCTGAAGGTTTTAACAACAATATGATCTGGAATTTTGGCCACATCATTACTAGTCAGCAGGGACTTTGTTATACGCTGTCTGGTTTAGCGTCAAAGATCGATCCTGCTTATATCAATACCTATAAAAAAGGAACGAAACCAGAAAGGTTCATCGGACAGGAAGAGGTAGAGGATTTGAAAAAACTCGCACTTAGCACCATCGATGAATTGGAAAATGACCTGAAGAATGGAGTGTTTACCAGCTACAATTCCTTTACCACCAGCTACGGCGTGACTTTAAATACCACGCAAGATGCGGTACAGTTTTTCCCAATACACGATTCTTATCATTACGGTTGTGCCTGGGCCATCAAAAGAATTATAAATAAAAATTAAAAGAACCTTTACAATCAAATAAAACAAAAAGATGTCAAACTATTTCAACACGTTACCTCTTAGAGAAAAATTAAACCAATTGGGTGTATGCGATTTCATGGACAGTTCAGAGTTCCTGGATGGCGTAAATGCGCTTAAAGGAAAGAAACTAGTCGTGATCGGTTGCGGTGCACAAGGATTAAACCAAGGTTTAAATTTAAGAGATAGCGGTTTAGACGTTTCTTATACTTTACGTAAAGAAGCTATCGAAGGTAAAAGAGATTCCTGGAAAAATGCTACAGAAAACAATTTTACAGTTGGTACTTACGAAGAATTAATTCCTACAGCAGATGTAGTGATCAACCTTACTCCAGATAAACAACATACCGCAGTGGTAACTGCAGTAATGCCATTGATGAAATCAGGTGCTACATTATTGTATTCACATGGTTTCAACATTGTAGAAGAAGGCATGCAAATCCGTAAAGACCTTACGGTGATTATGGTGGCTCCAAAATGCCCAGGAAGTGAAGTAAGAGCAGAATATGTACGTGGTTTCGGTGTTCCTACCCTAATTGCTGTACACCCTGAGAATGATCCGGAAGGAAAAGGTTTATTACAGGCAAAAGCTTATTGCGTTGGTACAGGTGGTCATAAAGCAGGTGTTTTAAAATCATCTTTCGTTGCAGAAGTGAAATCTGATTTAATGGGTGAGCAAACCATTCTTTGTGGTTTATTGCAAACTGGTTCAATCTTATCATTTGATAAAATGGTAGAAAAAGGAATCGATCCTGGTTATGCTTCTAAATTGGTTCAATATGGTGTAGAAGTGATTACTGAAGCCTTGAAACAAGGTGGTATCACTGCGATGATGGACAGATTGAGCAATATCGCTAAAATCAAAGCTTTTGAAATTTCTGAAGAATTGAAAACAATCATGCGTCCATTGTTCCAAAAGCATCAGGATGACATCATGAGTGGTGAATTTAGCCGCATCATGATGGAAGATTGGGCAAATGGTGATAAAAACCTATTGGCTTGGCGTGCTGCTACCGGCGAAACTGCTTTTGAGAAAACTCCGGCAGGTGATGTTAAAATCGGCGAGCAAGAATATTTTGACAACTATACTTTAATGGTTGCTTTCGTTAGAGCGGGTGTTGAGTTGGCTTTCGAAACTATGGTTGAAGCAGGTATCAAACCTGAGTCGGCTTACTACGAGTCATTGCATGAAACTCCATTAATCGCAAACACGATTGCACGTAAGAAATTGTTCGAAATGAACCGTGTAATTTCTGATACTGCTGAGTATGGTTGCTACTTATTTGATTACGCTTGTAAACCATTACTTGCTGATTTCATGAAAACAGTAGATACTGAATTGGTAGGTAAAAACTTTAATGAAGGTAAAGATGGTGCTGTGGATAACAGAGCATTGATCGCAGTAAATGAAGTGATTCGTTCACATCAGGTGGAACTTGTTGGTGCAGAGCTGAGAAAAGCTATGACCGCAATGAAATCAATTAAAACTGCCTAATCATCAACAAAACAGCTGAGGTTTAATAGACCTCAGCCGTTTAAAAAGTATAATAAAAGATGTCAAAAACATTAGTAGAAAAGATTTGGGATGCGCATGTTGTAAAAAGCGAAGTTGGATTCCCTGATATTTTATATATCGATACCCATTTAATTCATGAAGTGACTTCACCTCAGGCATTCGATGGTTTACGCAAAAGAGGTTTACCTGTTTTCCGTCCGCAGCAAACTGTTGCTACTGCAGACCATAACGTTCCAACTTTAAATCAGTTACAACCGATTAAAGAGGAGCTTTCCCGTTTTCAGGTGGATATGCTGACTAAAAACTGTGCAGAATTCGGTATTGAGCTGTATGGTTTAGGACACCCTTTTCAAGGAATTGTTCACGTAATCGGTCCGGAGTTAGGGATTACCCTTCCAGGAAAAACAATGGTTTGTGGCGATAGTCATACTTCTACCCATGGTGCTTTCGGTGCGATTGCTTTTGGTATTGGTACTTCACAGGTAGAGCAGGTTTTTGCGACGCAATGTTTATTACAACAGCGCCCAAAAACGATGAAAATCGAAGTGAACGGGGAATTGGGTAAAGGTGTTTCTGCTAAAGACATTATTCTATACATTATCGCTAAGATATCTGCTGCCGGTGGTACAGGTTATTTTATCGAATATGCAGGTTCGACCATTGAAGCTTTAAGTATGGAAGCGAGAATGACGATCTGTAATATGAGTATTGAGATGGGTGCCAGAGGTGGTTTAATTGCCCCTGACCAGATCACTTACGATTATATCAAAGGAAGAGAATTTGCTCCGGCAGGCGAAGAGTGGGATAAAGCGCTAGCTTATTGGAAAACATTATATAGCGATGCTGATGCGAAATTTGATAGCGTATTAACGTTTGACGCAGCAGACATCAGCCCAATGATTACTTACGGAACCAATCCGGGCATGGGTATGGGCATTGCTGCACACATCCCTGCTACAGGTGATCAGGCAGTTTCTGAACAAGCTTCTTTCCAGAAAGCTTTGGATTATATGGGCATCGAAGAAGATACAGAATTGGTAGGAAAAGCTATTGATTATGTATTTATCGGTAGCTGTACCAATTCAAGAATCGAGGATTTACGTGAAGTGGCGGAATTTGTAAAAGGTCGCCAGAAAGCAGAAAATGTGATTGCATGGATTGTACCTGGTTCTAAACAAGTGGAACAACAGGCGATTGCTGAAGGTTTGGATAAGATCTTTGAAGCTGCAGGTTTTCAGTTGCGTGAGCCAGGATGTAGTGCCTGTTTAGGGATGAATGAGGATAAGATTCCTGCAGGAAAATACTGTGTATCTACTTCTAACAGAAACTTTGAAGGCAGACAAGGTCCGGATTCCCGCACATTTTTAGCCAGTCCTTTAACTGCAGCAGCTGCTGCCATTACTGGTAAGGTGACCGATGTTAGAACTTTATTGAACGAACCCGCACACGCTTAATCCGAAGAATCATGAGAAAATTTGAAAAGTTAACCTCGGCAGTTGTGCCATTAAACATCGAGAATATTGATACGGATCAGATCATTCCGGCAAGATTTCTAAAAGCAACAACCCGTGAAGGTTTTGGTGAGAACTTATTCCGCGATTGGCGTTACAATGGTGATCATACGCTTAAAGCTGATTTCGTAATGAATAACCCAGACTATAGCGGAAGAATCCTGGTTGCAGGAAAAAACTTCGGTTGTGGCAGTAGTCGTGAGCACGCTGCATGGGCGATTCAGGATGCTGGTTTCGATGTGGTGATCAGCAGTTTCTTTGCAGACATCTTTAAAGGAAATGCTTTGAATAACGGCCTATTGCCTATCCAGGTGAGTGATGCCTTCTTAGCAGAAATCTTTAGCACCGTTGAAAAAGACCATAATGCCGCACTGCAAGTAGATTTAGAAAATCAAACGGTAACTATCGTTGCTACTGGTGCTAAAGAAGGTTTTGAGATCAATGCCTATAAAAAATCCTGCTTAATCAATGGTTATGATGATATCGATTTCATCTTAAACCAAAAGCATTTAATTGAAGAATTTGAACAAACAAAATAATGTCACAGCCCGTCGTCCATATCCACAACCTTAATTTAAAGTATCAGCAGAAGCCCGTATTACAGGATTTGTGCTGGACGATAAATCGCAATGAAAATTGGTGGTTGGGTGGCGAAAGTGGTACTGGAAAAACTACTTTAGCAAAAGCGATTGCAGGTTTGATCCCTACCCTTGAGGGCGACATTCAGCTAAATTTTGATCCTTCTTCTGCATTACCAGCAAAGGTGCATTATGTGGCCAACTGGTACCAGTTTAAAGATCTTGAAGGCGCTTCTAATTTCTATTATCAGCAGCGTTACCAGAGCTTGGCTACTGCAATTACCGCGACGGTTACCGCAGAGTTAACGCGCTTTGGAAATGACCAGCATCTTTCATTTGATGCATTGGAGCAGCTTTTAACCGCCTTAGGTTTTGCTGCTTTAAGAAATTCCGCACTTTTACAATTATCTAGCGGAGAGCACAAGAAATTACAATTGGTTAAGGCTTTATGGTCTAAACCACAATTATTGATCTTAGACCAGCCTTATAATGGATTGGATAAACTTTCCCGTGCAAATCTGAACGATTTATTAACCGAAGTCTCGGAAAATGGAACACAGTTGATCATTATTGGTAATGAAACTGAGTTGCCAGCTACGATCAATCGCTTTGCGGTTTTAAAAGAAGGCAAATTACAAGTGCTTTCTTCTCCTGAATTGAATATAGAGGGATTGGAAGAAAGCATTAAGCCTTTACCATCTTTTCTTCAAAAAGATTGGGTTTCCACTTCTGATGTAGCTTCGGTTTCAACAGGAATCTCCAATACCCCTCATCATATCATCAAAATGATAGATGTGAACATCAGGTATGGAGATAAGCAGGTATTGAAAAATATCAACTGGGAAGTAAAATCAGGTGAAAAGTGGCTTTTACAAGGTCATAATGGCTCTGGAAAATCTACTTTATTGAGTTTAATCAGTGGAGATCATCCTCAGGCTTATGCCAACAACTTTTACCTTTTCGGGAATAAAAGAGGAACTGGTGAAAGCATCTGGGAGATCAAAGAACGCATTGGTTTAATCTCACCGGAATTACATTGGTATTTTGACGCTTCTGCCACCGTTTGGCAAAGCATCGCCTCCGGCTTTTATGACAGTTCAGGATTGTATTGCAGTCCGGGTTCTACAAAAC
>Ga0256874_1000283_pt1 | contig 10444 bp, 9 predicted proteins | sample MC6MC0417MT_FD_190189 | JGI IMG/M metagenome (GOLD analysis project Ga0256874, IMG submission 190189) | Metatranscriptome of enriched soil aggregate microbial communities from Iowa State University, Ames, United States - MC6-MC0417-MT... | ecosystem: Environmental > Terrestrial > Soil >...
GATCGGCCTGAAGTACCAGATGTTCGACCAGCTGATGCTGCGCGGCACCTACTCCACCGGCTTCCGCGCGCCCAGCCTGGCCGAGTCCGGCAACGGCGGCGTGTTCGCCCAGTTGGGGGGCTACCGTGATGAAGTGCGCTGCAACGAGACCAACGCGATCGCCAACCTGCTGCTGAAGTCGCAGCGCGGCGGTGACGTGGACCTGGGCAATACCCTGCTCAATACCGATTGCAGCCGCACCGTGGCGCGCATGACCCAGCCCAACCCGGATCTGAAGCCGGAGAAGGCCAAGATCACCACGCTCGGTTTCGTCTACGAGCCGACCCAATGGTTGTCGGTGTCGGCCGATTACTGGTTCATCTACCGCAGCAATGAAATCGTCGCCCCGGATTTCACCCGCGATGAAGACATCATCTCCTCCACCCGCTCGCCGATCACCGACGGCGACCGCGCCAACCTGGCGGCGCTGGCGGCGATGTGCGCCGATCCGGCCAGCGGCGTCGCGTGCCCGGGCACGCTGCCCGGTTACAGCGTCGGCAACGTGGCCAGCGTGGTGGGCCAGTACAAGAACCGCGGCAAGACCCTGATCGACGGCTTCGACATCGACGCGCGCAGCCGCTTCTCGCTGGGCGAGTGGGGCAACCTGAACATCGGCGTGGCCGCCACGCTCGCCAACCGCAACCGCTCCTACCTGGATGACGAAAGCGGCTGGTACTACGGCGACCTGGTCGGGTACTACAACAACCCCCGCCTGCGCGCCACGTTGAACGCGGACTGGAGCTACAAGCAGGTCACCACCAGCGTCTTCGTCAACTACGTCGGCGGCACCAAGTGGGCGCTGCAGCAGATCGACGAGCAAGACAACAACCCGCAGACCTGCACCGCCGGCTACCTGCCGGTGGAGCAGAGCAAGTGCGATGGTGCGCCGTCGTGGTGGACCGCCAACCTGAGCGTGGCCTGGCGTCCGGACGAGCACTGGAACGTCGGCTTCACCATCAAGAATCTGTTCGACCGTCTGCCGTTCTATGACCCGAACAGCTTCCTGGGCGACTCCAGCGATTACGCCACCATCTTCGGTCGCGGCTACAGTCTCACCGTCGGCTACAAGTTCTGATGCTTCCCCCGCGCCGGTCCCGGCCGGCGCGATCTTCACACGAGGTACTGTCCATGAAACGCAGAGAATTCATCGCCGCCAGCGCGGCCGTCGCCGCCACCAGCCTGCTGCCCAACACGCCCGCCTGGGCACGCGCGCGCAAGGTGCGGCTGGGCCTGATCGGCACCGGCATGCGCGGCCAGGTGTTGCTCAAAGAGCTGGTCCGCCGCGATGACGTGGAGGTGGTCGCGCTGTGCGATATCGAACCGATCATGCTCAAGCGCGGCATGGACATGGTGGCCAAGGCCGGCAAACCGGCGCCCAAGACGTACGGCCAGGATGGCGACGTCAACGCCTGGAAGCGGTTGATCGAGCAGCGCGGCCTGGAGGGCGTGGTCATCGCCACGCCGTGGGAATACCACGCACCGATGGCGATCGCGGCCATGCAGGCCAAGGTGGCGGTGGGTTGCGAAGTGGTGGCCGGCATCACCTTGCAGGACCACTGGGATGTCCTCAAGACCCAGCTGTCCACCGGCACCCCCTACATGCTGCTGGAGAACGTCTGCTACCGCCGCGACGTGATGGCAGCGCTGCAGATGGTGCGCCAGGGCCTGTTTGGCGAACTCGTGCACCTGCAGGGCGGCTACCAGCACGACCTGCGCGGGGTGAAGTTCAATTCCGGCGACCCCAGCCAGCCCTATGACAGCGGCGTGGAGTTCGGCGCCAAGGGCTGGTCCGAAGCCCGCTGGCGCACCGAGCACTCGGTGAAGCGCAACGGTGAGCTGTACCCCAGCCACGGCATCGGCCCGTGCGCGATGTACACCGGCATCAACCGCGGCAACCGCTTCACCCATATCAACGCTTTCGCCAGCAAGGCGCGCGGTCTGCATGAGTACACCGTGGCCAAGAGCGGCGGCACCACCCATCCCAGCACCAAGGTGAACTTCAAGCTCGGCGACATCGTCACCACCACGCTGGCCTGCGAGAACGGCGAAACCATCCTGCTGCAGCACGACACCTCGCTGCCGCGGCCGTACTCGATGGGCTTCCGCGTGCAGGGCACCAAGGGCCTGTGGATGGATGTGAACCAGTCCATCCATATCGAAGGCCGCAGCCCGCCGCACAAGTGGGAACCGTTCCAGGCCTATCAGGACCAGTATGAGCACCCGCTGTGGAAGCAGCATGCCGCTACCGCGGCCAGCGCCGGCCACGGTGGCATGGACTGGTTCGTCATCCATGCCTTCGTGGAGGCCCTCAAGGCCAAGGCACCGATGCCGATCGACATCTACGACGCGGTCACCTGGAGCGCGATCACGCCGTTGTCCGAGCAGTCCATCGCCAACAGCTTCCAGACGCTGGAGTTCCCGGACTTCACCGCCGGGCTGTGGAAGCAGCGCAAGCCGATCTTTGCGTTTGATGGGACGTACTGAGCAAGACTGACGTCGCATGGCCGGTACCGATGCGTACCGGCCATCCCTGACCCGGTCGGCCAGGCGATGGCGCGGCCCAGCCTGGGCGCGATCAGCGCAGGCGCAGCAATGAACACGGGGAAGTGGCAAGGATGGTGCGCCCGGAGGGATTCGAACCCCCGACCAATGGCTTCGGAAGCCACTACTCTATCCGGCTGAGCTACGAGCGCGTTGTGTCCTGCATCCCGCCGGGCCGCCTGATGGGGCCACAGACCGCCAAAGCGGCGCGGGAGGAGCATTCTATCCGTAAACGCCGCGCAGGTCTGCCCCCTGCATCGATGCACCGGGCGACGGCGCGCCCGGCCAGCCCAGGCGGTATCCTTTACCGATGGCTTACGAACGTTTTGAAGCGCCCGAGGCGGCGCCCCCGTCGCGCTGGCGGCACTACTGGAAACTGATGCGCGCCGACCGCCCGATCGGTACCCTGCTGCTGCTCTGGCCCACCTGGTGGGCGCTGTGGCTGGCCTCTGGCGGGCTGCCGCCGCTGTGGACGCTGTTCGTGTTCACCGCCGGCGTCTGGCTGACCCGCTCGGCCGGCTGCGTGATCAACGATTACGCCGACCGCTGGCTGGACCCGCACGTCAAACGCACCAAGGACCGCCCGCTGGCCAGCGGGGCCGTCTCCGGCCGCGAGGCGCTGGCCCTGTTCGCCGGGCTGATGATCGTCGCCTTCGCCCTGGTGCTGACCCTGAACTGGCTCACCATCGGCATGAGCTTCATCGGCGTGTTCCTGGCCGCCAGCTATCCCTACCTGAAGCGCTATACCCACCTGCCGCAGGTCTACCTCGGCATGGCCTTCGGCTGGGGCATCCCGATGGCCTTCGCCGCGGTGCAGGGCGAGGTGCCGGTGATCGGCTGGCTGCTGTACGGCGCCAACATTCTGTGGTCCACCGCGTATGACACCTGGTACGCCATGGTCGACCGCGATGACGACCTGAAAATGGGCTCGCATTCCACCGCGATCCTGTTCGGGGATCTGGACCTGGTCATCCAGGGCATCCTCTATGCGCTGTTCCTGGGCACGATGGCGCTGGTCGGGCTGCGCGCCGGGCTGGGGTTCTATTACGGCCTGGGCGTCGGCGTGGCCGCCGGGCTGATCGCCTACGAGTTCTGGATCGCCCGCAAGCGTGAGCGTGACCCGTGCTTCAAGGCGTTCCTGCACAACAACTGGGTCGGTGCGGCGCTGTTCGCCGGCATCGCGGTGTCGCTGGTACTGCGCTGAGGGGCCACCCGACCAACGGTCGGGTGCTACCGGTAACGCGCACTACGACCATTAGGCGACTGACAGCGCTGTGGCCAGCGCCCAGAATCCCTCCCATCGAATGATCGGCGAGGGTGGGGGCAATGAACACATCGACGGTGGTGCAGGACGGCTGGATGGCGCGCGCGGCACTGCGCTCGGCCGCCTGGGCGGAAAAGTGGTTCCCTGATGCGTACGTGTTCGCGGTGCTCGGCGTGGTCATCGTCGCCGCCGCCGCGATGGGCTTCGGCGCCACCCCGCAGGCCACCGCCACCGCATTCGGCGAGGGCTTCTGGAGCCTGATCCCCTTCACCATGCAGATGGCCTTCGTGGTCATCGGCGGCTACGCCGTCGCCACCGCGCCGATCGTCGCGCGCTTCATCGATCTGCTGGCGCGCGTTCCGAGGACCGGCCGTGGCGCGGTGGTCTACGTCGGGCTGATCAGCATGCTTGCCTCGCTGCTCAGCTGGGGCTTCTCGCTGGTGTTCGGCGGCCTGCTGGTGCGCGCGCTGGCGCGCCGCGAAGCGCTCAACATGGACTATCGCGCCGCCGGTGCCTCGGCGTATCTCGGCCTTGGCGCGGTCTGGGCGATGGGCCTGAGCTCTTCGGCCGCGCAGCTGCAGGCCAACCCGGCCAGCATGCCGCCCGGCCTGGTCGAGATCACCGGCGTGCTGCCCTTCACCGAAACCATCTTCCTGTGGCAGTCGATCGCGCTGACCGCCGCGCTGATTCTGGTCTCGCTGCTGATCGCCTGGCTGACCGCCCCCGGTGCGGCCACCGCGCGCACGGCCAAGGACTTCGAAGGCGCCGCCCGCGCCGAGGCCGAGCCGCTGCAGCCGCGTACCCGCCCCGGCGAGTGGCTGGAGTACAGCCCGCTGCTGACCGTACTCCTGTCGCTGCTCGCGTTCGGCTGGCTGTTCGGCGAGTTCGCCAGCAAGCCGGTGGTGACCGCCATCGCCAACCTCAACACCTACAACTTCCTGTTCATCTCGCTTGGCCTGCTGCTGCACTGGCGCCCGCGCAGCTTCCTCAACGCCGTGGCCAAGGCCGTCCCCAGCACCACCGGCGTGCTGATCCAGTTCCCGCTCTACGGCGGCATCGCCATGATCCTCACCCACGCCACCGGCAGTGGCGATGAGACGCTCGCCCATCGTCTCTCCACGTTGTTCGTGCACATCGCCACCACCGACACCTTCGCGCTGGTGATGGGCGTGTACTCGGCCGTGCTCGGCTTCTTCGTGCCCTCCGGCGGCGGCAAGTGGATCATCGAAGCGCCGTACGTCATGCAGGCGGCCAACGAATTGAAGGCGCACCTGGGCTGGGCGGTGCAGGTCTACAACGCCGCCGAGGCGCTGCCGAACCTGATCAACCCGTTCTGGATGCTGCCGCTGCTGGGCGTCCTTGGCCTGAAGGCGCGCGACATCGTCGGCTTCACCTTCATCCAGCTGCTCGTGCACATCCCGCTGGTGCTCGGCCTGCTGTGGCTGCTCGGCATGACGCTGACCTACGTGCCACCGGTGATGCCGTGACCGTCATCTGCGCGTCATCTGCACGGCTTGGTTGATGGAGGCCCTGTTCAGTGGCACGAGCAGGCGTTGGGTGGGGAGCGGCATAAGGGAATTCGAACCGTTCATATGCAGGTCAACGCCTACTGCGACATGGGGTTTGTAGCTGCAGAAAACGTTGGCGTGGAGACGTTGACGAATTCGTACACAAACGCCCACACGTCGTTAACCTCGCGCTGCAGAGGATGGCCTCGACCGCGACATTCCGTTTGCGGCAACCGGAGAATCGAGATGGCTCAGCAGAACCAGCAGAACCCGAATCAGCGCGGTGAGCAGCAGGAAGGTGGCCGCGGCCAGCAGCAGCAACAGCAGCAGGAGCAGCAGCAGCGTAACCAGAACCAGCAGCAGGGCGGCCAGCAGGACGAGGAAGAGTGAGCCCAGCCGGCTGTTGTGTGAACTGAAGCCCCGCTCCGGCGGGGCTTCGTTCGTCCGGGCCTGCTCAGGCCGAGCGCAGGTGCCAGCCAAACGCTGCGTCTTCGACCACCGCGCCAGGCACCACGTCATGCAGCACCACGCAGATGCCGCGCGCATTCGGCAGCACCTTCTGCTCGGGGAACCAGCGGCGGGTGGCATCGACCACGATCAACAGGCCTTCGTCATCGCCAAGCGGTGCGAAGTGCGGCGTGGGCTGTGACAACGGATTCAACCCGAAGGCCGCCTCGGCCTGCGCCTGCACTTCGCCCACGTGTTCAGCGGGCAGGCCGACCTCGCTGATGCAGGTCATCTCGCTGCCATGGAACTCGCCCTGACGCTCGCCCGCAGGCAAGCGCCGCCGCGCGATCAACTCCAGGATCAGGCCGTCCGGCCCGGTGAAATAGATCGACTCCGAATCCCAGCGGCCATCGAAGGTGAAGTGGTCATGGCCCTTTAGATCGCGCTGCAGCGTAGCGCGTGCTTTGAGCCAGTCGGTGGCCGCTTCGAAGCGATTGGCCGGCACGTTGAACGCCAGGTGCACACCGCCGACCGGGTTCGATCCTGCGGGTTGCAGCTGCAGGGTGCTCCAGCCGATGCGCACGGCCGAGCCCTCGACCGGCAGCTGAAGTTCATCGCGGAAGTACGCCACGGTATCGGCGACATCGGAGACGGGAAGGTCGATCTGGTGGATGCGCATGGCGATGGATGTCTCACGTAGATACGTCGACATTCTGCCGTAGATGCATGTGCCTCGGCGATGAACGCGATAGAGCGCGCACCAACTGCAGGCGCCCATCACCGGGCATTGCAGGTGCATTTGCCACTATCAACACACCACTATCAGAGGAGTACTCCCGCGATGGGCATGCTGGTCGATGGAACATGGCAGGAAGGCACCGCGGGTGCTGCTGACAAGGATGGTCACTTCAAACGCGAGGATTCCACCTTCCGGAATTGGTTGAGCGCCGATGGCAGTGCAGGTCCGAACGGAGAGCATGGCGTCAAAGCAGCGCCAGAGCGGTTCCGCCTGTATGTGAGTCTCGCTTGCCCTTGGGCACACCGCACGCTCATCGTGCACGCGCTGAAAGGCCTGGAAGATCTGGTACCTGTCTCGGTGGTCAATTGGCATATGGGTGATCAGGGCTGGAATTTTGAACCGGGCCCGGAGGTGACGCCCGAGCCCGAACGCGGTGCACGCTATCTGCATGAACTGTACGCCGCCGCCAAGCCGGGAATGACCGGCAAGGTGACCGTGCCGGTGCTCTGGGATCGCGAGCGCGGGAAAATCGTCAGCAACGAATCGGCGGACATCATCCGCATGTTCAACACTGCCTATGACGGACTGGGTGCCAACGCCGGCGATTTCTATCCGCTTGCGCTGCGCACCGAGATCGATCAGGTCAACGAGCGTGTGTACGCGACCGTCAACAACGGTGTGTACAAGGCGGGCTTTGCGTCAACGCAGAAGGCATACGAGGAGGCGGTTGGGCCGCTGTTCGAGACGCTCACCTGGTTGGACGAGCGACTGCAGCAACGCGAATGGCTGGTGGGCGATGTCATGACGGAAGCGGATATCCGCTTGTTTACTACGTTGATCCGCTTCGATTCGGTCTACTACGTGCACTTCAAGTGCAACGTGCGACGCATTGCGGACTTCGCTGGCCTGCATGCGTTCGTGGCGCGGATGATGGCGATCCCCGAGGTGGCGGATACTGTCAACCTGGAGCACATCAAACACCATTACTACGGAAGCCATCGGCATCTCAATCCCTCGGGGATCGTGCCGGTGGGGCCGGAGCGGGCCTACTGACGCGGCTGCCAATCGGTCACCGTGCGGTCACCACCGGCACGGACGCCAACAGCCGCTCGTTCCGGCCCACCATGTCCATCGCGATCACTTCATGCAGCAACTGCCGGTACAGAGACAGTGCATCACTTCTGGGAACGGTGCTGGGCAATGTGAGCGAATAGGGTCTTCGTGCCGATGTTATGGAACGACTGCGTCGTGGTATAGGCGCTGATGGCATTGTTTCGGGGCCCGGACGTCAGTATTCCTCGAGACTCCGCTTCGACGAATGCCGCGCGACGCTCATCCTCAGTGAAGGCCGCATTGGTATTGGCTATCACTCCCATGAGGAGCGTTCCCTCAAGCGTCTTGAACGGGTTGATCCTGGAACTCCCTGATAGGTAGTCGGAGGCCAGCTTGGCAAGTGCTGTGCGCATCTCATCGGTAGCGCTGTTGGCTGCAGAGCGTATGGCGGTGTCGGGTCTCTGTGTAAGCGCCGCGTTGAGGTCGGTTCTGGCGTTCCCCGCTTTGGGTGGCGCGATGGTCGCAGCCGAATGCCGCTGTACCGTAGCGCTAGCAGGGGGGAGGGCAACAGCGGCAGACGAAGCGATGCGTCCAATGCCTGCGGTATTTTTCATGCGTAGCGTCTCTCCATGTAAATTTCTGCTCCCTGTAGGCACTGTGTTTGAGCGCGAGGGCCAACGTTGATGACTGTTTTGTTGCGTGGCGTGGGAGGTGGCGGTTGCTGATGAAGCGCTATTGCATCCCCATTCCCCGATCCAACTGCCGATACCCGATCGCCTCCGCCACATGAGCGGTCTCGATTTCATCCGCATGCCCCAGATCCGCCAACGTCCGCGCCACCCGCAGGATGCGATGCATCGAGCGCGCCGACAGCTGCAACCGTTCCACCGCATCCTCCAACAGCTGCTGATCCTCCCGCGACAACCGACAATGCGCGCTCAGCTCGAACGGCAGCAGCTGTGCATTGGCCTTTCCATTGCGCAGCAGCTGCACCTCCCGCGCGGCCACGACACGGGCACGAACACTGGCGCTGTCCTCGCCGAGCGGCGCGTCATCACGCAGCTCACGCGGGTCCAGCCGAGGCACTTCGACATGCAGATCGATGCGGTCCATCAATGGGCCGGAAACCCGCCCCCGGTAACGACGGATGACCTCCTCGGTGCAGAGGCAGCGCCCGCTGCGATCACCGGCCCAGCCACACGGGCACGGATTCATGGCCGCAACGAGCTGGAACCGGGCAGGAAAGCGCTCGGTGCGGGCCGCGCGGCTGACCACCGCAACCCCGGATTCAATCGGCTCGCGCATGACTTCCAGTGCGTGCCGGCTCCACTCGGGCAGCTCATCCAGAAACAGCACCCCGTTGTGCGCCAGCGAGATCTCGCCAGGGCGCGGATGCGAGCCGCCACCAATCAGCGCCACCGCGCTGGCGGTATGGTGCGGCGCTCGGTAGGGCCGCTGCCGCCAGCGCCCCGCATCAATGCCCTGGCCGCTGCAGGAGGCAATGGTCGCCGCTTCCAGTGCCTCAAGCTCGCTGGCTGCAGGCAGGATGCCGGGCAGTCGAGAGGCCAGCAGCGTCTTGCCGCAGCCGGGGGTGCCGAGCAGCAACAGGTGATGCCCGCCGGCCGCCGCGACCTCCAGCGCCCGGCCGCTGCAGCTGGCCGCGCACGTCGCGCAGGTCGGGAATGCTCACCGGCAGTGGGTCAGCCGCCACGGCCGGAGGCAGCGTGCCGCTTTCAAGGGCGCTGCAGACCTCCAGCAGGGTTCGGGCGACGCGTACGTCGGCGTGCTGGGCCAGCGCGGCTTCCTCGCTGTTCGCAGCGGCCACGATGAGGCTGCGGCCGTCCCGAGCGGCAGCGATCGCCGCAGGCAGGACGCCGTCGACACCGCGCAGTTCGCCGGTCAGGGCCAGTTCGCCCAGGAACTCGTACTTGTCCAGGGACCGCGCATCGATCTGACCACTTGCGGCGAGAATGCCAAGTGCGATGGCCAGATCGAATCGCCCGCCCTCCTTGGGCAGATCGGCCGGGGCCAGGTTGATGGTGATGCGCCGCTGCGGAAACTCGAACCGCGCGCAGATCAGCGCGGCACGCACGCGGTCACGCGATTCCCGTACTGCGGCAGCCGGCAGCCCGACGATCTGGGTATGCGGCAACCCGCCGGACAGGAATACCTCGATCCGCACGGCGGGTGCTTTGACACCGGCGCGGGCACGGCTGTGCACCAGCGCAAGGCTCATGCGGTTGTTTCCGGGGTCTGCGGCATGCCGAACACAATGGCAGCACATGGATAACCCCATCCATCAGCGCTTGCCGCGCCACGGGGTAGGCAAGCACCGCCACCGTACCCGGCACTGCCGCTAGACTGGATGCCCCCACGCACCATGCCGTCGAACACCATGGATATGCACCACCGCTCTGGCCCGATCGAACTGGTCGCCATCGATATGGACGGGACCCTGCTTGATCCGTCTCACACGCTCACGCCCCGGGTGATGCACGCCATCGCCCGCGCCCGCGCGCAGGGCGTCCAGGTGGTGCTGGCCAGTGGCCGCCCGGTGTCCGGCATGGCGCCGTTCCTTCAGCAGTTGGGTATCCAGAGCGAGCAGGATTACTGCATCGCCTGCAATGGCGCGCTGGTCCAGAACATCGGCAGCGGCCAGCGCGTGGTCGAGTTTCCGCTGAGCTTCGATGATTTCATCTTCTGCGAGCGGATTTCGCGCGAGCTGGGCATCCACTTCCAAGCGCTCGATGGCCGCCGCATGTACACGCCCAACCAGGACATCAGCCACTACACCGTGGCCGATTCGCACCTGTCGAACGCGCCTCTGTCATATCTCCGGGTGGCGGATATGGA
>Ga0256874_1000295_pt1 | contig 10303 bp, 9 predicted proteins | sample MC6MC0417MT_FD_190189 | JGI IMG/M metagenome (GOLD analysis project Ga0256874, IMG submission 190189) | Metatranscriptome of enriched soil aggregate microbial communities from Iowa State University, Ames, United States - MC6-MC0417-MT... | ecosystem: Environmental > Terrestrial > Soil >...
CTGACCACGTGGCCGCGCAGACGGGCGTTGTCGCCGATCACGCGGATGTCCACGGGCGAGCCGATGTGAATGCCGTCCAGTTTGGTTTCTTCGAAATAGCCGTCGATGTGGAACGAATTGCTGTCGACCACCGACAACACCGGACGCCCGGCCGTGACGAACTCCTGCGGACGCGGCGCGCGGTCGTTGACGTAACCGTCGACCGGGCTGCGGATTACCGAGCGGTCGAGGTTGAGCTGAGCGCTGTCCACGGTGACCATGGCTTCGGCCAGTGCCGATTGCGCGCGAGCGACCTTCGACTGGCTTTCTTCCAGTTGCTCGGCCGGCACCAGATTGCCGAGGCCACGATTACGCTTGGCCTCACGCTGGGCCTGAGCGAGGGTTTCTTCGCGATCGGCGACAGCCGCTTTGGCCTGACGCAGGGCCAGTTTGAAACGGTCCTGGTCGATGCTGAATAGCACCTGGCCGCGCTTGATCAACTGGTTGTCTTTCACTTCCACCTGCTGGATCAACCCGGACACGTCCGGGGCGATCTGGATGATGTCGGCACGAATGTGGCCGTCGCGGGTCCATGGCGCAAACATGTAATACATCACCATGCGCCAGACGAGGACAACGGCAAAAGTCACGATCAGCAGGGTCAGTACCACGCGACCGATGGTCAAAAACGGTTTTTTCATGTCATCAGGTATCGACTGAGTGAGTCCACGCCGTACAGCAGTACCGCGTAGAGGGCCACGTTGAACAATGCCCGGTGCCAGACCAGACGGTAAAAGTGCACGCGCGTAAGCACGGCATGCACCAGCAAAAACAGCACATAAGTGATGCCCATCAACACCAGCAGGGTCGGCAGGAAAATGCCGCTGATGTCCAGATCACCGATCATAGGGGCGCTCCATCGGGCAGCGGTTCTTCGGCGTCGGCACTGGAGACGAATTCGACGCCGGGCAACAGCGCCAGACGCAAACCGCTCAAGGCGTGCAACAGGTTCAGACGGGTTTCATCGTCGCCGTGGCCATTGAGCGCGCGGCGGGTACGATCCAGGGTCATCAGCAACGGGGCCGGCGCCGGCAAGCGTTCGCCAGCCTTGAGGCAGGCGCGGAAATACTCGCCGACTTCACTGACCACTTGCTGCAACAGCGCGTTCGCCGCGCCGCTCACCCGTGGGGTATAAGCGAGCAAATCGAGCAGGTTGAGGCCGACGCGCACTTCGCGCATGGCGATGCCGGTGTCCTGGCCGGTGAGGGCCAGACGCGGCAGGTGCTGCATCAGTCGATCGAGCAACTGCACGCCCAGTTTCCGGTGCTCGGCGAGGTTGGCCGGCTCGGTCATGTGGACGATGTCTTTCCAGCTGAAGCGGGTAAGGCGTTTGGCCGCCAGTTCGGCGCCGAACGGACGCGCCACCAGCGTCCAGATAAACGCGAACAACAGCCCTAACGGACCCGCCAGGTTGGAGTTCACGAAGGCAAAAAAGTCCGCGTCGTAAGCCCCCTGAATACTGATGAACGAGGAGGTGTTAACCAGCGTCAGCAGCATGCCGAGGAAGAACCGCGGCTGCACGGTAAGGGTGCCGACGCAGATGAACGGCACGGAAAACGCCAGCACCAGCATCGGGAAGTCATGCAGGTTGGGCAGAATCAAAAACAGATAAAGGCTGGCGAACAGCACCGACATGCCGGTCCAGAAAAAGAACCGGTAAATCTGCGGTGCCGGGTCGTCCATCGAGGCGAAGAAGCTACAGGCCACCGCGGCGAGAATCACCGCGCTGCCGCCGTCCGGCCAGCCGAGCAGAATCCACAGCACCGAGGCGGTAATGATCGCCAGAACGGTCGAGGCCGCCGAGTAGAGCATCAGCCCACGATCAATGAACGGCGTCAGACGACCGAGGCGCCAGTGACGGTAGACCGCGCGCCAGCTGTCCTGGCGCTCGCAGAGAATCGCGTCCTGCAGACTGCGGCAGTCCTGCCATAAATCGATGAATTCGCCGAGGCGATAAATCGAGTTGGAGAACAGCAGTTGTTTGCGGTCTTGCAGTGCTTCGGCACTCGGTTGCAGGGCTTCGAGCTGATCTTTCAGCGCTTGCCAGCGCTCGAGATCGGCGTCCTGATGAGCGAGCCATTCGCGGGTTGCGGCCAGCAGCGGTGCGAACTTTTCCACCAGTTCCGGCGTGCGCCGTTCGAGGGCATAGAGCGAATCTTCCAGCGCATCGATCACCGGTAATAGATGAATCATTCGCCCGCGCAGTTCTTTGGTGTTGCGCACGGTTTGCGGTAGTGCGCCTTCGTGGGGCAGCTGGCCGATCATCAATTCAAGGCTGTTGAAGTTGGCGACCATGGCCATGCGCAGTGCGGTGACTTCTTCAGGCTGCACATCGCGACTGAGGAATTTCAGGCTATAGGTCGTTGCGTCGGCGAACCACTTGCTCACCGCGTCATTGAATACGGGCGCCAGACGACGCGGCCAGAACATCGCGCCGACCACGGCGGCAACGGCGATGCCGAGGAAAATCTCTTCGGTGCGCGCCTCTGCTACGTTCCAGACCGCCAGCGGGTTATCCACCACCGGCAAGGCAATCAGCGGCAGGGTGTAACCGGCGAGCATCAATGCATAGTTGTTGGCCGTGCGCAGTTGCAGGGACAGGAACAACAAAATGCCCGTCCACAGCGCAATGACCACCACCAGCACAAACGGACTCTGCACGAACATCGGCACGAAAAAAACCGCCGCAGCGGCACCGAGAAAGGTACCGATGGCACGGTACAGCGCCTTGGAACTGGTCGGCCCGAGAAACGGGCTGGAGACGATATACACCGTGGCCATCGCCCAATATGGACGCGGCATTTGCATGAGCAAGGCGATGTACAGCGCGATCATCGACGCTGCAAACGTACGAACCCCGTAGAACCAGTCGCGGGCCGGCGGAATGCCGGAGAAAAAACCGTTCAAGAATTAACCACCCATGGCGGGTTGGCCGCCTCAAAAGCTCTGAGTACCCGAAGCGTAGCTTCCAGATCGCTTTGCTCGATGCCTTCGAGCACCTCGTGACGCAAGCGCACCAGTTCGATCTCGACCGCTTGCACCAGTTCACGACCGGTGTCGGTCAGGCTCAGGCATTTGGCGCGGCGATCGTGGGCATCTTCGGTGCGGCAGACGTAGCCGGAATGGCACAACTGATCGAGCAGACGCACCAGCGACGGACTCTCCATCCCGGCCGCCTGCGCCACCTGCACCTGGCGCACGCCCTCGCCCAAGCGGCCGATCATCAACAGCGGCACGGCGCAGGCTTCGGAGATTCCATAGTTGACCAGCGTGGTCTGGCAGATCTTCCGCCAATGCCTGGCGGCCACCACCATGGCACTGCTGATGTTCATCTGGAGAGCGTCGAGTTCGTTCGGCAAGGGGAAATGCACACTGTTAGTTTGCTAACTATCAATATCGCATTGGAGGGGAATTTCAGTCAAGTTTTGAAACAAATTGCCTGTTCAGGGTTAGCCTACCGAATCGAAATCACCCGCTATCTGCTCAATGAAATCGAAAACCTCCTCCGGCACGCTGAACTGGAACTGCTTACGTCGATGCTTTGAAACTTTGTCACCGTTGTCCAGACACATCATTACCAGTTTCGAGAGGTCGCTCCCCCGTACGTCAAAGCGCCCATTTACCTCTTTGATGACGTAGTCGTATTTTTCAAGAAACTCGGTCTCCTCGCGCAGTTCCACTTCCAATGCTCGCAAGGCCATCTGCAAGGTAAATTCTGCGCATCGAGTCCCGTCCCAGAATCGATAGATTGAGTCGTGCCCAATAAAATCGAAAATCATCTGATCAGCGTCCAGCCAAGTGACATTCCAGAACTCTCTTGCCGGTTTCGAGAACTCCTTTAACGCTTCGAGATAGCCAGACTCTTCGTGTTTCATCGCTACGGAAACCGGTAACAACAAGCCATTTTTTAGAGCGCCAGAGTGGCAAAGCGTCTGGTGAATCAGGAAACGTGAAAGTCGACCATTGCCATCCATGAACGGGTGAAGAAAGACAAACCCGAAAGCCACAACCGCTGCCGCTATCAACGGATCAACCTGCTTGGCTGAGTGATTGGCAAAACTCATCAACTCGTCCATCAACTCCCTGCACAATTGCGGTGGAGGCGGGACATAGCTGACGCCAGCTGCGCCTCTCAAGCCGTTGTGTAAATGGTTCTGTTCATGACGGAAAAGCACAGCTTTATCGAAAGGATTGGAAACCGTACTGTTCTGCAACTCGACCAAATAGTCTTCGCTCAACTCTGTTCGCTCATGGGCTTGGCGGAGAAGCCGAACAAAACGGCGCGACTTTTCTTCGTTGGGCTCTTCTTTCTCAATGGCGAAAGAATCGCGGGTCTCATGCAGATAGGCCCAATTGATTGCCCGATCCATCATTTCCGGCGGCAACGTCGCCATAAAAGCCTGGGCTCGACCAAGGATGTCCAGATCAAGCAGCGCCTGCAGCTCCGTCGTACGCTCGACTGTGGCGCAATAACGCATTGACCCCAACCCGTTAAAATCTACCCGCCAACGACTATTTCGAATTGCAGGCCCGGTGACATAACGCTTGGGATCAAACAAAGCGACAACGTTGCCCCGAACCGGTACGGAATATTCCAGCTGTTTGCCCGTGAAACTTTCCCAAAGAAAACAGGCCTTGCGGATAAACACCCCGTTAGGTGATCGGCTCAACTCACCTAGCAACTCGTCCGCTTCAACGGTTTCAAGCGCCTGAGCAAGAATGCACAGGTTTATTCCCTCATGCTTCAGAGCAAACAAGATGTGCTCAAGTGTCGAACCCTGTGCCGGCGCGACGCCGTTTGGAACCGCTAGACACTCACCGATCAAAGTAATCCGGGTAACCGGTTTGATCATCGCAATGCGCTTGGGGGCAAATGTATTAAGCTTCAGCGCATCACGCAGGTGGGCATATCCAACAGTTGGCATCGTCATCGTCCACATAAAAAATTCACTGCGACGATTAAAGCCCAGTTTTTTTTACATCGCGCATGTTTTTTTTACATTTCAGCCTTTTCCTACAATTTTTTTTACACACTTCTGCCCTTTCGCAACAACACATTCAACTGATCCACCACCTCCGCCCAATCGGCATCATCCAGAATCTCGTCGCGTAAAAACTGCGACTGACTCTTCGTCCAGAAAAACGCATCAGCCAAATGCAATTCGGGTTTTAACGGGGAATGGGTGGAGATGAATTGGTCGATGCTGGTCGGGTCGTTGTCCAGGCCGAGTTGTTTGAACAGGGATGGGAGGCTATGGGTTGGTTGCTCCATTGCTGAGTTCCTTCAAAAATGGGGTGTTTGGAAGATTATTCGCGAGCAGGCTCACTCCTACAGGTTGAACGCATTCCTATTGTAGGAGTGAGCCTGCTCGCGATGGCGTCGGCACTGGCGCCACAAATCCTAATGACTCAACTCCCGCACCTCGGCATGCGGCACCATTTTCAGAAACTCCGGCATGCTCATGTGCAGCAGATAATTGTGGTTGCCCGCCTCCAGATAAATATCCTTCTGCCGCGTCAACAACGGGTCGATGACCATGTCCAGCCCGTAGGAATCACCCAGCGGCGGCACCGCGCCGCGTTCGCAGTCGTCGAAGATGTGCGCCAGATTGCTTTCGCGGGTCAGTTGCCATTCGCCGCTGTTACGTACCTTGCTCAGGTCCAGATGACGACTGGCCGGCAACACTGCCATCAAGTAGTGCCCGTGGTGGTCGTCGAAAATAAGTGACTTGGCCACGCGCTCGGCGGGCACTCCGGCGACCCGTGCGGTTTCCAGACTGCTGGACGAGTGCCGGTGAGCGACGATGTCGTATTCACAGTGCGCCCGGTTCAGGCTGCTCTGCACCTTTTTAGCCATACGCATGATGCACCTCGGTGTTGCGCTGAACGGTGATTGCCGTGTCTTTGAGTCTAGTTCGGCGAACCGCTGGCGAAGGTAAATCCGCTCACCGGACACATCGGCACCTTGATCAAAATTCAGCCAGTGCAACCCTCAACTAGACTGTAAGAAACAACCCTGACGCTCGCGGAGGGTCACGTGAACAGCCGATGTTGTGCGCTTGCCTTGCTCCTGCTGATCAGCGGCTCAGCCCTCGCCGCCGACAATCCGCTGCCAGCCATGAACCCCGCCGGTTTGTGGCTGATTACGTTGGGCATCGTTTTTTTGATCGCTGAAGCCGCGCTGCCCAACTACGGAGTAATTGGGCTGGGCGGAATCATCATGTTCGTGATCGGCGCGCTGATTCTGAGCAACGCCGAGTTACCGGTGCCAATGATGATCGGTCTCGGCCTGATCAGCGCGCTGCTGTTAATCGCACTGCTGATCCGCGCCCTGAAAACCCGCCCGCGCCACGCCGTCAGTGGCGATGCCGGCCTGCTCGGCAGTGTGACCGCGATCACAACAGTGCAACCGGGCAATGCCCGCAACGGCTGGGTGCAACTGCAGGGTGAACGCTGGCAAGTGCTCAGTGCCACCCCGCTGCACACCGGGCAATCGGTACGCGTGGTGGCGCGCAAGGGATTGTTGCTGCAAGTGGCCGCGACTGACGCGGCGCCGCTCGGAGAGTGATCATGGGTCTGCAAATCGGTTTTGTTGCGCTGCTGTTACTGGTCATTGCCTTGGCCGGTTCGACGTTTCGCATCCTGCGTGAATACGAGCGCGGTGTGGTGTTTCAGCTTGGCCGCTTCTGGCAAGTCAAAGGTCCCGGACTGATCCTGCTGATTCCGGTGGTGCAGCAAATGGTCAGGGTCGACCTGCGCACGGTCGTCCTCGACGTGCCGCCACAGGATGTGATCACCCGCGACAACGTCTCGGTGAAGGTCAACGCCGTGCTGTACTTCCGCGTACTCGACCCGCAGAAGGCGATTATTCAGGTCGAGGATTTTCTCTCGGCAACCAGTCAGTTGGCGCAGACCACTTTGCGGGCGGTGCTCGGCAAGCACGAACTGGATGAACTGCTAGCCGAACGCGAGCAGTTGAACATCGACATCCAGCAGGTACTCGACGCGCAGACCGACGCCTGGGGGATCAAGGTCGCCAACGTCGAAATCAAGCATGTCGATCTCAACGAATCGATGGTCCGCGCCATCGCCAAACAGGCGGAAGCCGAGCGCGAGCGGCGGGCCAAGGTGATTCACGCCGAAGGCGAACTGCAAGCCTCGGAAAAACTAATGCAGGCAGCGGAAATGCTCGGTCGCCAGCCTGGGGCAATGCAGTTGCGCTATATGCAAACCTTGAGTTCGATTGCCGGGGACAAGAGTTCGACGATTGTCTTTCCGTTGCCGATTGAATTGCTCAAGGGCATGGCGGATTTGTCGGGGAAATCCTGACCCGCCTATTCACCCGCAGGTTTGGGCACGAACAAGCGTGCTTGCATCCCGCCCGCGTGGACTTCAGCGCTGGTCTGCCAGGTCGCAGGTAGCGGTGAGAACTCTTGTGGCTCATCGACGGTTCCGACCAGCCAGACCCGGCCTCCGGCTGGCAGCTCGGTCAGGCTGTTCAGATAGACATCACTCGTTACCAGCGTGCCGAACCCGTACTCATTTGGCCGCGTCGATTGGCCATCGGCGTTCGGTGGAGTGAAGAGGCGCACCTGCGCCCCGGTGCGATCGTAGTAGACGTAGCTCAGATACCAGAGCATGTCGCTGGTGACGATGCGGTCACCGGGAAGGAAATGCTGGTTGACGTACTTCACGACCGTGTCGAGTTGATCATGAGTATCGACCGTGGCGTTGTTGTTTACGCCGACCAGTTCCACCGCGATCAGCGACACCAGCACTGCCAATGCCAACATCCTCACGCGGCTGTACAAACGGTCGATGGCCAACGCCGTCAGCATCGGCAAGCCAAGGGCATACGCCGTCAGATAACGCTCAATGAATACCGGCGTAATGAACGACACCAGATACACCAGCAATAGCGGCAGCCCGGTGTACAGCGCCAGCAGAACACTGCCGCGCGACACACTGCGATCGCGCATCACCGCGATGACTGCCAGCCCCGACATCGCCAGCGGCAACGCCGCGAAAATCAGCCACGGCAAACTTTCACCGTCATCCTGAATCAACCATGACCAGATCATCGACGGCAGCGAACTCAACGTAACGGCAGGCTCCCAACCAACATCGCCACCGGCCTCGAGCTGCTGCATGTGCTGCATCAAATCAAGCAGGTTGGGCAGCCAAGGCAGATACAAAGCAACGATGGCCAGGTTCGCCAGCCACCAGTTCCAGCGCTGGATATGCCGGAACCGGTAACCGCGCTGTACGCGGATCGCGATCAGATAAAGCCAGTGACACAGCGCCGCGAGCACGGCGAAATAGTGGGTGTAGAGCGCGGCGCTCATCAGCAGCAGGTAATACACCAGATAGCGCTGGCGTTGCGGGCGTCGGATCCAGTAGACCAGCGCCAGGCTCGCGGCGAGCAGCAGCGCCCCGAGCAGCGCGTACATGCGCACTTCCTGGCTGTAGCGCACCGCGGTCGGCAACAGCGCCAGCAACACACCGGCGATGAACGCTGCGCGACGGGTGGCCAGGCGATCCACCAGCCACACGCCCAGCCCCACCGCCGCAATGCCGGCCAGCGCACTGAGAGAGCGGACCGCCAGAATGCCATCCCCGAACAATTCGACCCAGCCATGCAGCAGCATGAAGTACAGCGGCGGATGCACATCGAATGCCGCGTGCTGCCAGATTTCACTCAGCGAATAGCGCGCCAGCAGCAGACTGGAACCTTCATCGCCCCAGATCGCCGCCGCGGTCAGATCGTAAAAACGCACGAATGCGGCCAGCGCCAGGATCGGCCATAGCCAGTGATTTTTTATCCAGCGCACCCAGCGCAAGCTGCCGAACCAGGAGCCGGGCGCGGCAAACGGATCTTGCGTGTCGCCCATTGGCGTGACTCTGTTCGCCGCCATTGCTGCCTCTTGCCGCGCCGCAGCGCCACGAGAGTATGACGCGCCAACCTGCCCATCACTTTAGGTCAGCCACGGCGGAACCGTCGATGCCGGTTGGCGCTTTCACGACACCCGGCAACCCGGAGGCCCGATTCTCATCTGGATACACCGACTGCCATCCCCCACCCAACGCCTTGTACAACCCGACCATCGCCAGCGAAACGCCGGTCGAACTCTCCACCCACTGTTCCTGCGTTGCCAGCAGCGCGCTTTGCACGGTGAGGACGTTGACGAAATCGACCACACCTTCGACGTATTGCTGTTGCGCGGTGCGCAGGGCGATCTGGTTCTGGCGGACGGCTTCGGCGAGGCTGTCGCGGCGGCGTTGGCTGGCGTTGTAGGCCGTCAACTGGTCGTCGATTTCATGCCAGGCGCGCAGCACGGCCTGCTGGTAGGCGATGGCCGCTTCCTGTTGCTGGGCTTCGCGCAGTTGCAGCATGCCGCGCAGGCGTCCGCCGTCGAACAGCGGCAGGCTGAATTGCGGGCCGATGCCGAACGCGCGCGAGCCCCAGGAGCCGAAATCGCTCAGTTGCATCGCTTGCGAGCCGAGGTTGCCGGACAGGGTGATGCGTGGATAGAAATCACCCTTGGCCACGCCGATGTTGGCGGTGGCGGCATGCAGACGCGCCTCGGCCTGTCGGATGTCCGGACGGCGTTCGGCCAGTTGCGACGGCAGGCCGATGGCGACTTGCAGCGGTGACTGCGGCACCGCAGCGTCTGTGGATAACTCCTTGGCCAGGGCCTGCGGCGGTTCGCCCATCAACAGACTGATCGCGTTGATCAGTTGCGACTGACGCTGCTCAAGGGCCGGCAGGCGCGATTCGATGGCGGAAACCTGCGCGGCAGCTTCGGCGACGTCCAGATCGGTCGCTACACCGTCGTTGAGGCGTAGTTGCGACAGCTTGAGGCTGTGCCGGGCGACGTCGAGGTTCTGCTCGGTGACCGCGCGGGTGTTCTGCACGCCGCGCAGCTGGATGTAGTTCTGCGCGGTGTCGGCCAGCACTGCCAGCAGCAAACCGCGTCGGTCATTTTCGGCGACTTCGAGGTTGGCATCGGCGGCTTCGGTTTCGCGGCGCACGCGGCCCCAGAAATCCAGTTCCCAGGAGGCGGAGAAACCGGCGTCCCACAGGTTGAAAGCGGAATCGCCGTTGTGTCCGGACGGGTCGTTCAGGCCTTCGCCACTGTTGCGTTTACGCGCGTAGCTGCCGGTAGCGGCGGTGTTCGGGTAGCGATCCGCGGTGATCACCTGGCGCGCGGCACGACTTTGTTGCAGACGGCTGCTGGCCCGTTGCAGATCGAGGTTGCTGTTC